>VOFG01003794.1_pt1 | contig 23031 bp, 34 predicted proteins | sample 5384171 | NCBI WGS metagenome assembly VOFG01 (sample SAMN12384726, study PRJNA508395) | human gut metagenome | isolation source: healthy gut F | host: Homo sapiens | reverse complement strand
CAAGGTGAGCTACAACAAGGTGTTCGGCTATTACATCGAGGTGGCCAAGAGCCAGTCCGGGCTGGTGCCCGACAGCTGGGTACCGGAAACAGACCACCGTGAACTCCGAACGCTACATCAATCAGGAACTGAAGGATCTGGAGCACACCATCTTCTCCGCCGGAGGACAAGGTGACGGCGCTGGAATACCAGCTGTTTTCCGCCCTGCGGAGGAGGTGACCTGCGCCCAGGTGGAGGCCATTCAGGCCACCGCCCGGGCCGTGGCCCAGCTGGACGTGCTGTGCTCCTTCGCCGCCGTGGCGGTCAAGAACCACTACGTCATGCCCCAGATGACGGCTCCGGCGTCATCGAGCATCAGGAGGGGCGCCATCCGGTGGTGGAGAAGGTGCTGAAGGACGCTTGGTTCGTCCCCAACGACACCTACATGGACAGGGAGGGACGACACCATCGCCATCCTCACCGGCCCCAACATGGCGGGCAAGTCCACCTATATGCGCCAGGTGGCCCTCATTGTGCCTGATGGCCCAGATGGGCTCCTTTGTCCCAGCCAAGTCGGCCCATCGGGGTGGTGGACCGGGTGTTTACCCGCATCGGAGCCAGCGACGACCTGTCCGCCGGCCAGTCCACCTTTATGGTAGAGATGACCGAAGTGGCCGCCCTGCTGAAAAACGCCACCCGGCGATCCCTGCTGATCCTGGACGAGATCGGACGGGGCACCAGCACCTATGACGGCATGTCCATCGCCCGGGCGGTGTTGGAACACTGCGCCGACCCCAAGCGCCTGGGGGCCAAGACCCTGTTCGCCACCCACTACCACGAGCTCACCGTGCTGGAGGGGCAGCTGCCCAGGGTGAAAAATTACAACATCGCCGCCAAGAAAAAGAAGGACGACATCCTCTTCCTGCGCAAGATCGTCCGGGGGCAGGCCGACCAGTCCTACGGCATCGAGGTGGCTGCGGCCATCCGGAGCCGGTGGCCGCCGGGCAAGAGCCATTCTGAGGAGCTGGAAACGGCGAGGGCGTCCCTGTTCCCATTCCAAACGCCCCCGGAGCCGGAGGAAGAGGAGCAGGTGTCCCTTGCTGGATCTGGGCGCTGTTCTGTGCGCCCAGCGCATCCGCGCCCTGGATCTTAGAACCCCTCACCCCCCATCGAGGCCATGAACCTGCTTTACGTAAAGAGCTGAAGGGGAAAGCTATCCCAAGTCAGCGCCGCACCCAAAAAGATTCTTATAACTATCTTAACAAAATCCCTTTTAAAATACTGTTATAATGACCCCCGCTGCCCGGCGGGATCATTTGACTTAGAAAAGAGGAAAAGATGTCCAAGATACATCAGCTCGACCCCCATGTGGCGGATCTGATCGCCGCTCGCTCGAGGTGGTGGAGCGCCCGGCCAGCGCCGTGGAAGGAGCTGACGGAAAACGCCATTGACCTAAGGGCCACCGCGGTGACGGTGGAGATCCAGCGCGGCATGAGCTATATCCGGTGACGGACAACGGCTCCGGCATCGGAGCCAGGAGGACACCTGACCGCCTTCCTGCGCCATGCCACCAGCAAGATCCGCACCGAGTTTGATCTGGGAGGCCATCGGCACGCTGGGCTTTCGGGGGGCGAGGCGCAGGCCGCCATCGCGTCGGTGAGCCGGGTGGAGCTGATGACCCGCACCGGACAGCGCGCCGCGGGCACCGCCCCTGCTGGTCTGGACGGCGGCGTGGTGCGCAAGCCCGGAGGAAGTCGGCTGCCCCAAGGGCACCACCGTTCCGTCCGGGATCTGTTTTTCAAGCCCCCGCCCGCCAGAAGTTCCTGAAGCGCGACTCCGCCGAGGGCAGCGCCCGTCCCTGTCGTCCAACACGCCGCCGCCAGCCACCCGGAGGTGAGCTTCCGCTTCCTGCGGGAGGGCAAGGAGGCTGAAAACCCCGGCGACGGCAGCCTCAAGAGCGCAGTCTACGCCGTGCTGGGCCGGGACATGGCCCTGGGCCGTGCCCTGGCAAGGGGCAGCGGCGAGGACATCAGTGTGGACGGGCTTCCTCTCCAACCAGCCGGTCTGCTGCCGGGGCCCCGGCCAGCCAGTTCTTCTTTTTGTCAACGGCCGCTATGTGAAGTCCCGCACCATGCAGGCGGCGGGTGGAGCAGGCTCTACCAGAACCAGAAGATGGTGGGCCCGTTTCCCGGCTGCGTGCTCCATCTGACCCACCGTCCCTGGGCGGCCTGGACGTGGGTCCACCCCACAAGACCCCCGAGGTGAAGTTCACCAGCGAGAAAAAGCTCTTCGACGCAGTGTACTACGCCGCCAAAGCGGCGCTGGAGGAGGATTCCGGCGCGCCCAGGAGCCGTGCTGGAGGAGCGCCCTCCGCCCCTGCCGCTGCCCAGGCACGACAGCGTGACGGCAAACCAGACTTCGGTCCGCACTGCCACCGCCCCAGCAGTTCCGGACATCGAGCTGCACAGCGACGCCAAACGCCCTACGCGGTGGACGCGCCCCGGACGCGCACCGAGGATGGCTGGGCTTTTCCAAACCCGGTGCAAAGCCGGAGCCTGCCAGAGAGCCGAGCGCGGACTTTGCCCGCTATGTCCCGTCTCAGAAGTTCTCGGCGCCGCTGAAGCGCCCGCCGATGCCGCCCATGCCCGGCGAGTACGCTCAGCAAACTGTGGAAAAGTCTGTGCCGCTCCCCGGCGGAGGAAGAACTCCACAGCCCCGGGACGCGGGATGTGGAAAACTCTGCCCCCGCCGAAATGCAGAGCGTTCCCGCACCGGAGATGCCCGCCGCCGAAGCGCCGACAGCAAAATCCCGCTGCGCTGAGCGCTGTCCTTGTGCCGGAGACACCGGCGCAGGAGGAAATGGCCCCCGGTGCCCCGAGGCGGAACCCGCCGCGCCTATTTTCGAGGAAGCCGCGGTGGAGAAAGATCACCCGGACGACGCCCCGGACACCCCGGACTGGCCCCTGGCTGGCCGGTGAGGTGCTGCACACCTATGCCATCGTGGAGCGGGGCGACGAGGTCTGGCTCATCGACAAGCACGCCGCCCATGAGCGGATGAACTTTGACCGGCTCAAGGCCATGCACCATAGCCCATGAGCCAGCTGCTGCTCACCCATGAAGATCCTGCGCCCGTCCCCGGAGGAACATGCCGTGCTGACGGAGAATCTGCCCCTGCTGGCGGAGTTCGGCTTCGAGGCCGAGGACTTCGGCGGCGGCAGTCTGATCGTCCGGCAGGCCCCGACTACCTGCCCGCCGAGCAGATCCGAGTCCGCCCTGTGTGAGATCGCCGCCAGGCTGATCGCCACCGGCACCGGCCGATCCGGATGCCGCCCGGGACGACCTGCTCCACACCATCGCCTGCAAGGCGCCATCAAGGGCGGCTGGATTAGCGGCGAGGAAGAACTGAAGGCCGTCTGTGCTGCCGTCATGCGCGACGAGGTGCGCTACTGCCCCCACGGCCGTCCGTGGCCATCCGCATGACCAAAAGGATCTGGAAAAGCAGTTTAAGCGGGCGTGAGGGGTTTCACCGAGTCTGCACCGGGAACCCTTCCAAGTCCCCCACATATCCCCACAAAAGGAGTGTTATAAATGCCCCCACAGGTCGTTTGCGTGGTCGGCCCCACCGCTTCGGGCAAACTGCCCTTGGCGTCTGGCTGGCAAAGCATTATAATGGCGAGTAGTGAGCTGCGACTCCATGCAGATCTACCGCCGCATGGACATCGGCACCGCCAAGCCCACCCGCGAGGAGATGGACGGCGTGCCCCATCATATGATCGACGTCGCCGACCCGGAGGAGGATTACTCCGCCGAGCGCTACCGCCGGGAGGCGGCCACCGTGGTGGACGACATTCTCGCCCGGGGCAAAGCTGCCCATCATCGTGGGCGGAACCGGCTCTATCTGACGCCCTGCTCAACGGCCACGACTTCGCAGTGAAGTCCACCGGCTGGCGGGAGAAGCTCCAGAAGAAGTATGACGAGGAGGGCATCCAGCCCCCTGCTGGGAGGCGCTGACCGAGATCGACCCCGAGTCCGCCACCCGGCTCCACCCCATGGACACCAAGCGCATCATCCGGGCGCTGGAGGTCTGGCACAGACGGAGAGACCATCTCCCAGCCCACAACGCCGAGACCAGGCCTCCCCGCCCCGCTACACGGCCCTGGGCTCGGGCTGAACTACCGGGAACCGCGCCGACCTCTACGCGCGCATTGACCGCACGGGTGGAGGAGATGGCCGCGTCCGGTCTGGCCGACGAGGTCCGCCCCTGCTGGAAAGCGGCGTCAGCCGGAGGCTGCACCGCCATGCAGGCCATCGGCTACAAAGAGCTGTGCGCCATCGCCGGGAGGACAGCGGCGACCTGACGGCGGCGCTGGACGAGGTCAAGCTGCGCTCCCGGCAGTACGCCAAGCGCCAGCTCACCTGGTTCCGCCGCGACCGCACCACCCAGTGGTACCGCCACGGCAGCCAACCTGATCCGGAAGCGCTTCGACGCTTTGCGGCAGAAAAACTGGCCGAAGCTGGAATACAATGACCCGGGACTGTCCGGGTCGGCACGTCCCTGACTTTACAGAAAAAGGACGTGTTCCAGATGACAAAGGAAACCAATCACCTGCAGGAAGCATTTCTCACACGGCTTTACCGCACCCGTATGCCCGTGACCATGTTTTTTTCGATGAACGGCTACCAGCTGCGGGGCATCATCACCGGCTTTGACGCCTTTTGTGGTGGTGCTGACCAGCGACGGAAGGCAGCAGGTGATCTACAAGCACGCGATCTCCACCATTTCGCCGGAGCGGCCGGTACCGCTGCGGGAGGAGGCGTGAGACCCGAAAGGAACAAAGCAATGAAACAGGGCACCCTCATCACACGCATCATCATACTGGTCCTCTTCCTCGGCATAGCGGCCTATTTTGGCGTCTATGTGTGGTCGTCCTCACCTCGGGGATCACCACCACCACGGCGTACAGCTACACCGCCGAGCGGAAGGTGACCTCCACCGGCTGGTTTTTCCGGGACGAGGCGGTGCTGGAGGACGCCTCCGAGCTGGCTGAGGTACTGCGTACGGACGGTGAGGCGGTGGCCGTGGGCGACACGGTGGCCCGGATCTACTCCAGCGATGCGGGCTATGCGGTCCAGAAGCAGCTGGACGAGGCCCAGTCCAATCTGAGCAGCCTGAAGTACATTCTCAGCCGCACCAGTGAGTCGGCGGACACCATCGCGCTGGACGACGACATTGCCGACGCCTTTTCCGCCCTGCATTACAGCGTCGCCAGCGGCGATCTGTCCGATCTGGGCACCGATGCCGACGAGCTGCGGGGGCTGATCTTCCGCCGGGATTACACCTACAACGGCACCGACCCCTGCAGACCCAGATCGACGAGACGCAGGCTCAGGGTGGGACGCTGCGCGCCCAGTCCAGCAGCGCCTACACGCCGGTGAGCGCCCCGGCGGCGGGGCTGTTCTCCTCGGCGGTGGACGGCTTTGAGGCCGTCATGACCACCGCCGCGCTGGAGGGACTGACGCCCGGCGGTCTGGACGGCCTGAGCGCTCAGGCCGACGGCACCCCTCCCGACAGCATCGGCAAGATCATCACCAGCCTGGCTGGTACTTCAGCTGCAACCTGACGGAGCAGGAGGCGGAAGACCTCTACGCCGGGGCCTCCGTCACCCTGCGCTTCCGGGACACGGCGCGCAGCTTCCTGCCACCGTCAAGCGGGTCAGCGATCCGGAGGACGGGCGGGTGAACGTCACGTTTTACGGCTCCGGACTACGCCGCCCAGGTGGCGGCGCTGCGAGCAGGAGGTCACCATCGTCACGGAGACGGCCACCGGCTTGTACCTAAAGCGCGCCGCGCGTCAATCAGGACGAGGCGCTGGACTCCGCAGGCCAGCTGGGCGTCTACCGCGTGTCCGGCGCTCAGGCAAAGTGGGTGCCCGTCAACATCATCCGGGAGGAGGGACGATTTTACCTCGTCACCCAGGCCTACGACCTGAGATCGATGAGAACGGCAAGACCACTCAGGTGGCCCAGAGCGAAATTTGACAAGGCAAGCAATCTCCGCGCCGGTGACACCATCATCGTCCGGGGCGAAAATATCTACAACGGAAAGGTCGTAACGGATTGAGTATGGACAAGACACTGGAGAGCAACATTCAGGCCGTTCGCGCCCGCATTGAGGCCGCCGCCCGGGAGGGGCCGGGACCCGGCGAGATCACCCTCTGCGCCGCCACCAAGGTGCAGACCAGCGACACCATTCGCGCCGCCATCGCCGCGGGCATCGCCGTGTGCGGCGAGAACCGGGTGCAGGAGTTCACCGCCCATCTGGCGGACGACGCCTACGCCGGGGCGAAAGTCCACTTCATCGGCCATTTGCAGCGCAATAAGGTGAAGTACATCGTGGGCAAGGTGGATCTCATCGAGTCAGTGGACAACCAGGAGCTGCTGGAGATGATCGACAAGCGGGCGGAAAAGGTCGGCGTCGTGCAGGATATTCTGATTGAGGTGAATATCGGCGGCGAGGAGAGCAAGTCCGGCGCAGCCCCGAGGAGGCGAAGCGTCTGGCCGCTCTGGCTGGCAGTCTTCCCATGTCCGGCTGCGGGGATTGATGGCAATTCCTCCCTGTTTCCACCGGGGAGGGCCCAACCGCAAGTTTTTTTGCCGCCATGCATCAGCTTTTTGTTGACTTGCAAGGGAAAAAAGTACGATAATGAGAGTACTATGGACATATTGTCAATGGGCATGAGCAAAGATTATCCCGACGCCATCCTGGAGGGGCGACCTCGTCCGGGTGGGCACTGCACTGTTCGCCCTGCGGTAAAATGCGCGCGCAGGGCTGAGCATATAATTTGCTTCGATATGAAGGAGGAGCCTATTCATGGGACTCATGGATGAACTGAGAAAACTGGCCCGGCCCACATGAGGACGAGGACGAAGAATACGACGAGGAGCTGGAGGACACCGCCGAGGACGAGGAAGAGGCCGAAGCGCCCGCTGAGCCCGCCCCTGCCGCAGCTTCCTGCCGGAGAGCCGCGAGACGGCAGTCCGTCCGCGAGACGCCCCCGTGACGCCGTGCCCTATTCCGCCGGTTAGCAGAGTGAGCCGTCCGCTGCCGGGGGACGAGCAGGTCAACATCAACGCCACCACCCAGCTGCAGGTCGTGCTGGTGAAGCCGGAGAAGTTTGAGAACGCCTCCGACATCGCCGACCATCTGCGCGAGAAGCGCACCGTGGTGCTCCAATCTGAGACCACCAACATGAGAGACGTCCCGCCGCCTGATCGACTTTCTCTCCGGCGTGGCCTACGCCCAGGAGGGCAAGATCAAGCGCATCAGCGCCGCGACCTATATCATCACGCCCCTACAACGTGGACATCATCGGCGACCAGCTCATCGACGAGCTGGAGAATAACGGGCTCTATTTCTGAGCGCGTGGATGCTGATAAGACTGAAAATTTAAAGACGATCGAAGCCCCCTGAGGGGAAGCCTTCGATCGTCAAAGCACCGTGCACAATAGCCTTCCCCCTTGAGGGAAGGTGGCATTTTGCGAAGCAAATGACGGATGAGGTGGCGATAAAGGAAAGCTGCCCTGAACCTGCCCCCTCATCAGTCTGCTCCGCAGACAGCTTCCCCCGAGGGGAAGCCTTTCGACGCTGCCGCGTGGCGGCTCGACCCAATAGATATAAAGGGGGATTTTCACTATGCTTACACCACAGGAAGTGGAAGAACGCGTATTTCCGAAGGCCAAAAAAGGCCGGCTACGATATGCAGGATGTGGACAACTTCCTCGATCAGCTGACGGCGGATTACACCGAGCTGTACAAGGAAAATGCCGTCCTGAAGCGCAAGATGAAGGTGCTGGCCGATAAGATCACCGAGTATCAGGAGACCGAGGGCGCCATGCGCGCCACGCTGCTGGCCGCTCAGAAGATGGCTGACCAGTTGGTGGACGAGGCCAAGACCAAGGGGAGAAGATGCTCCCGACGCCGAGACGATCGTCAAGCAGCCAGCTGGGCAAGCTCAGCGAGCGCGTCGCCGAGGAGGAGGCTGCTGCGCAAGGCGCAGGCCTCTGTCGCCGCCATGACCGCCAGCATCCGCGACCTGCTGACCCACGAGCAGGAGTTTCTGGCCAAGCTGCCCGTGCAGGACGCCGCTGCCGCCCCGGAGCAGGCCGCCAAGGCCGACGATGTGGGCGCCGAGATCGGCGACTCCATCCGCCAGATGATGGCCGAGAGCGACAAGAAGGCCGCCCCTGCTCAGGCTGAGGCTCCCAAGGCCGAGGAGCAGGCCGAGCCCCCAGATCGACCTTCCTAAGGCCGCCCCTGCCGCAGAGCAGGCTGAGCCTCAGGTGGATCTGCCCGAGGCCGAGCGCGCATCCGGCGAGGACGAGGTGAAGGTGGAGGATATGCCCAAGCCCGCCACCCGCATCGTGGACGACAGCGCGGACGACGCGCCCACCCGCCGCCTGGATCTGAGCGAGCTGCGCTTTGGCCGCAATTACGAGATCCAATAAGAATAAAAATGCCGCTGTCACAGCCGCAGTGTGTGTAAAATTGCGGCTGTGACATTCCGCTTTCATTCAGCGGTTTGTTTCGGGCCGGTTTCGGCCGAAAATGCCGCAATCTTGACAGAGAGGAAGATAGTGAACCTATGGGTCTGGATTATAACAAGACGATCAACCTGCCGCAGACCGACTTCCCCATGCGCGCCGCGCTGGCCAAGCGTGAGCCGGGTATGCTGGAGGAGTTTGAGCGCAAGGACATTTACCACAAGCTGATGGCCAAGAACGACGGCAAGCCCCGCTTCGTGCTGCACGACGGCCCTCCCTATGCCAACGGCGAGATCCACATCGGCCACGCGCTGAACAAGATCCTGAAGGACTTCATTGTCCGCTATAAGAATATGACCGGCTATCAGGCCCCTATGTGCCCGGCTGGGACACCCACGGCATGCCCATCGAGACCGCCATCCAGAAGCAGGGCGTCAAGCGCAATGAGATGCCTGTGCCGGAGTTCCGCGACAAGTGCCGCGCCTTCGCGCTGGAGCAGCTGGACAAGCAGCGCACCGGCTTCAAGCGGCTGGGCGTCATGGGCGAGTGGGACGATCCCTACGTCACCCTGAAGCCGGAGTTTGAGGCCGCCGAGGTCGAGGTGTTCGGCGCCATGGCCAAGAAGGGCCTCATTTATCAGGGCCTGAAGCCCACCTACTGGTGTCCCACCTGCGAGACCGCCCTGGCCGAGGCCGAGGTGGAGTATGCCGACGATCCCGTCACCACCATCTTCGTCAAGTTCCAGGTGCATGACGACAAGGGCAAGCTGAGCCAGTACGGCGACCTCTCCAAGATGTACTTCGTCATCTGGACTACTACCACCTGGACCATCCCCGGCAACCTCGCCATCTGCCTGAACCCCCAGCTGGAGTATGCGCTGGTCAAGGCCAACGGCGAGATCTACATCGTCGCCAGCGAGCTGGCCGAGAGCGTCATGAAGGAGAGCGGCATTGAGGACTATGAGATCGTGGCCACCATGATGGGCTCCGAGTTCGAGCGCATGACCGCCTACCACCCCTTCATGGACCGGGATTCTCTGGTCATTCTGGGCGACCACGTCACGCTCGACGCCGGCACCGGCTGCGTCCACACCGCGCCTTCCTTCGGCCTGGACGACTTCTATGTCTGCCAGCGCTATCCCGAGATCCCTACCGACATCACCATGGAGGTCTCCGTCAATGCCCAGGGCAAGCTGAATGAGTTTGCCGGCAAGTACGAGGGGCTGCACGTTTTCAAGGCCCACGACACCATCTTCAATGATCTGGTGGCCAGCGGCAACATCCTGTCCTCCAAGAACATTGTCCACAGCTATCCCCACTGCTGGCGCTGCAAGAAGCCCGTCATCTTCCGCGCCACCCAGCAGTGGTTCGCCAGCGTGGACGCCATCAAGGATCAGGCCGTCGCCGCCTGCGAGGACATCTACTGGAAGCCCGAGGGGGCAAGGAGCGCATGATCTCCATGATCCGCGAGCGCTCCGACTGGTGCATTTCCCGTCAGCGCACCTGGGGCGTGCCCATCCCCATGTTCTTCTGTGAGGACTGCGGCAAGCCCTACTGCACCGACGAGTCCATCGCCAAGGTGGCGGACATCTTCCGCGCCGAGGGCTCCAACGCCTGGTGGGCCAAGTCCGCCGAGGAGCTGATGCCCGCGGGCGCCAAGTGCGCGTGCGGCTGCACCAGCTTCCGCAAGGAGAAGGATATCCTGGACGTCTGGTTTGACTCCGGCTCCACCTGGAACGCCGTGCAAGGCCCGTCCCCAGCTCCAGTATCCCGCCGACCTCTATCTGGAGGGCGGCGACCAGTACCGCGGCTGGTTCCAGTCCTCCATGCTGACCAGCATCGCCTCCAACGGCGTTGCCCCTATAAGCAGATCATCACCCACGGCTGGACCGTGGACGGTCAGGGCAAGGTCATGCACAAGTCCCTGGGCAACGCCATCAGCCCCCAGGACACCATCAAGGACTACGGCGCGGACATTCTGCGCCTGTGGGTCTCCTCCGCAGACTACACTCAGGATATGCGCCTGTCCAAGCCCATCCTGAAGCAGCTGAGCGACACCTATCTGAAGGTGCGCAACACCTGCCGCTATATTCTCGGCAATCTGGACGGCTTTGACCCCGACGATCAGGTGGCCTTTGCCGATATGATCGAGCTGGATCAGTGGGCGGTCAGCCGCTGCAACGATCTGGTGGCCGAGTGCCGCCGCTGCTACGACAACTATGAGTTCCACGGTGTTTACCGCGCAATCTACAACTTCTGCGTGGTGGAAATGTCGAACTTCTATCTGGACGTTATCAAGGATCGCCTGTACTGCGAGGGCGCCGATTCTCTGGCTGCCGCAGCGCCCAGAGCGCGATCTATATCGTGCTGGACACCATGGTGCGCCTGCTGGCCCCCATCCTGGCCTTCACCGGCGAGGAGATCTGGGCCGCCATGCCCCACGCCAAGGACGACGACGCCGAGCGTGCTCTTCAACGACATCCCCGAGGTGAATCCCGCCTACTCCTTCAGCGAGGAGCGGCAGGCCTACTGGGAGAAGATCCTGGCTCTGAAGGCCGACGTCAACAAGGCGCTGGAGGAAGTCCGCGCCGCCAAGGTGGTCAAGAAGTCCACCGACGCCAGACTCACCCTCTACTTCAACGACGAGGCCTGGGCGCGCTTTTGAGAGCCTGAAGGAGCATCACTTCGAGGCCCTGTTCATCGTCTCCGACGTAAAGCTTGTTCACGGCGAGGGCGAGGGCTTCTGCGGCGAAGCATTCCCCGGCCTGACCGTCAAAGTGGAGCCGGACGAGGATCCCAAGTGCCCCCCTGCTGGAACCACCATCCCTCCATCGGCACCGCCGAGGGCCATCCCCGAGCTTTGCCCCCGCTGCGCCGCCGTGGTCAAGGCCATGGGTCTGAGTGATCCAACTGAATATCAATCGGTGAACTGCCGGAAGAAGCGGGCGGCCAATGGCCGCCCGCGCTTGTGCTTTGATCAATTTGGGTTTGGCAAAGAAAGGCAAAGCTATCTGTTATGATGTAGGGCGGGTGCTTGCCCCGCCGTGCCATGATGACAGATCTGCAAAAAGGCTATTGTAAAAGGTATGCCGATTTTTACCGATGACCTGTAAGCTGTCCCATTGCAGTAACTGCGGCCGTCCGCGGCGGGGGCAAGCACCCGCCCTACGTCAGACCTGCAAGCGGTCAGCGCCGCACGAAAGGCCACCCCCAGGGGAAGCCTTTGGCAACCTTTACAACCCCAATTTGTCATTCCGGCTGAAGGCGCAGCGCCCCGGCGATTGCCGGGGGCGCTGCTGTCATCATTTGATTTAAATTCAGTCCAAAGGCTCATAGCACAGGGTAGTGCCCCTGCATGACCATGCGGTGGCTGCCCCTCGTCCACCATAAACCCAGATAGGGGCGCAGGAAGCGTTCCAGGCTCTGGGCCTTCTTCGGGGTGGACACGCTGACGCCCATGGGCGCACACGGCGGCGCACACCTCGTCGGAGGACATGGGGTGATCCACCAGCGCCTTGACCTCGCTGAGCTGATCCTCCATGATGCGCAGATTCTCGTCCACCAGATCGTCAAAGTGGTCGTAGAGCACGCCGCAGTGGGCCACGGCCAGCGCCTCGCAGTCGGTAAGGGAATCCTTCAGCTTCGATGGTCTCCAGACTCTGGCGGAAGCTGAAGGCGTAGGGCAGGCGGGAGGCGTGGAGCGTGCGGCCGCACATGAGGGCGTCGCCGATGTAGCAGACGTTGTCCGGGGTGATGTAGCTGACGTGGTCCATGGCGTGGCCGGGGGTGTGGAGCACCTGGAAGCGCACGCCCTGAACAGCGTGTCCGTCTCCTCGGGACGGATGACGTGATCCACCAGACAGGGATCTCGCTCATCTCCGGGTCGTTTGCCACCTGTCCGGCGGTGAACACAAAGAGGTGGCTTTTTCACGGAGGCCAGCGTGCGGCAGATCTCCGCCTCGCCCAGCGGGAGAGCCACCGGGCAGTGGTAGCGCTCGAGAGATAGCGGGCGTTGCCGAAGTGGTCAAAGTGGGTGTGGGTGCACAGCAGACCGATGGGCGTCAGGCCGTTCTGCTCCAGCGTGTCCACGATGTCCTGCCGCAGGACACTGGCCCCGGTGTCCAGCAGGATGCAGTGGGTGCTGTCCGTCCGATAGAGCGGGATGAGCTGATGGCCGTAAAGGCACCAGGTATTGCCGATGATCTGTCTCAGTTCCAAAATGCGTCACCTCAGAAATTGCTTGAAATTACCTTTTATTGTAGCATGATTTTCAGAACCGGGCAAGCGGACAGACCCTATTCCGGCCGATCTGTGCAAAGCAGGCGTTATGTCAGCCCTCCTCCGGCACGTCGATGAACACGTTGTTCCGGTACTCCGCATCAGGGTACTGGAGGGCGTAGAGGGTGTCCAGCACGGCGGCGACACTCGGGGGCAGGATGCTCCGGGGCGGCGGGGTGCCAGAGGTGCACCAGATAGTGGACGTTGAAAATGCGGTTGGGGAAAGGGCACGAGATAAAGCCGGCACGCTGATAGAAGCCGATGCGCCGACGGCGCAGCGCGGCAGTCTCTGCGTCCAGACCCGGATCGACCGCCTCCACCTCGGCGACGATGCCCTGGGGATACTCGTTTTTCAGCAGGGCGAGGCAGGCGCTGCCCGCGCCGTGGCCCTGCTCCTCCATGGCCAGATAGTCCAGCAGGACGTAGGGCGCCGCCGGGTGGCGCAGCATAAAGGCGCCAGCCCGCGGCCTTCCGTCGGCCATCAGGTACCATCCCACCGACATCCCGGACTCCATCAACGCACGCAGATGGGGCTCCTTTTTGAGTTCATTTGGAGGAAAATCCTGCTCCATCTTCGGATAGACCTTGTCAAGCTCCTCCGGCGGCATATATTGCAGATGATATTCCATAAAATATTGACAGTCCTTTGCTTTATTTTTGCCCCATTATAGCACAGAAACGGGAGAAAGCATAGCGCCGGGCAAACGAAGGGCTTTCCATGGGAAAAAGCGGAGAAATCTTGCAAAATTCTTTTGCAGAGGGTATAATGATTTATCTGAGTATTATGGATGCCAAAGCCTTCCCCTGAGGGAGAAGGTGGCCCGAAGGGCCGGATGAGGTGGCGACGAACAGAAAGCTGTCCCGACCTGTCCCTCATCGGTCGCCTGCGGCGACAGCCCCCCGAGGGCAGCCCATAAATGGCACCCTGATTATTTGAGAAAAGGGGTTTTTCCTGTGAACCGTACAACGATCGCGGAGACTTACGCCAACTCCGGCGCGATGGGCGGCCGCCAGCTGACAGTGGCCGGCTGGGTGCGCTCTCTGCGCGACATGAAGACCTTTGGCTTCGTCACCTGAACGACGGCAGCTACTTCAGCAATCTGCAGGTGGTCATGGACCGGGGCACGCTGGCCAACTACGACGAGATCGCCAAGCAGAATGTGGGCGCCGCCCTCATCATCTCCGGCGAGCTGGTGCTCACCCCCGACGCCAAGCAGCCCTTTGAGCTGAAAGCTGTCGAGATCGCCGTGGAGGGCACCTCCGCCCCCGACTATCCGCTGCAAAGAAGCGCCACTCCGTGGAGTTCCTGCGCACCATCCAGCACCTGCGTCCCCGCACCAATTTGTTCTCTGCGGCGTTCCGGGTGCGCAGCGTGGCGGCTACGCCATCCACAACTTCTTCCAAGATCGGGGATTTGTGTATGTGCACACCCCCATCATCACCGCCAGCGACTGCGAGGGCGCAGGTGAGATGTTTCAGGTGACCACTCTGGATCTGGAGAACGTGCCCAGAAACGAGGATGGCACCGTGGACTATACCCAGGACTTCTTCGGCAAGTCCGCCAACCTGACCGTGTCCGGCCAGCTGCAGGCGGAGAACTTCGCCATGGCCTTTGGCGACGTCTATACCTTCGGCCCCACCTTCCGCGCCGAGGTCTCCTATACCCAGCGCCACGCCGCCGAGTTCTGGATGATCGAGCCGAGATCGCCTTCGCCGACCTGAAGGACGACATGGATCTGGCCGAGGACATGATCAAGTATATCATCACCTATGTCATGGAGCACTGCCCCGACGAGATGGACTTCTTCAACTCCTTTGTGGACAAGGGCCTGAAGGAGCGGCTCCAGCACGTCGCCACCTCCGACTTCGGCCGCGTGAGCTATACCGAGGCCATCGAGATCCTCGAGAAGTCCGGTCACAAGTTTGACTACCCCGTTTCCTGGGGCGTCGATCTCCAGACCGAGCACGAGCGCTTCCTCACCGAGCAGCACTTCAAGAAGCCCGTGTTCGTCACCGATTACCCCAAGGACATCAAGGCCTTCTACATGCGCATGAACGATGATGGTAAGACGGTGGCGGCGGTGGACCTGCTCGTGCCCGGCATCGGCGTGATCATCGGCGGCTCCAGCGCGAGGAGCGGCTGGATCTGCTGGAGCGCCGCATTCAGGAGCTGGGCATGGATCCCGACACCTACAAGTATTACTGCGACTTGCGCCGCTATGGCGGCTGCCGCCACGCGGCTTCGGCCTGGGCTTCGAGCGCATGGTCATGTACCTGACCGGCGTCAGCAACATCCGCGACGTTCTGCCCCACCCCAGAACGGTTGGAAATGCGGATTTTTTTAAGAATAGGGACGCTTGAAAATACGCAGTTGCCTTCAGGGGCGGAACGTCAGCCGCCGCAGCTGCGGCGTACAAGCGTTTTGCGAAAGCAAAACCTTGCCGCAAGCAAGGCGGATTCACTCCGCCTGAGGAAGTAAAATAGACAAGGACTCCAAGGATGCGAGAGCATCCTTGAAATCTGCCCCACCCCCGCACCGTGGGCAACGCGGATTTCTGAGTTTAATATGCCTGTAAGCGCGGGAGCCGTTTCGGCTCCCGCGCTTTTTTAAGGCAGTACAAATTTTCGTAAGCCTTCCCTGGAGGGGGGAAGCCTTGGATCGCTTGCACTGAGTTGCCCCAAAATGTAACATTTTTTATGAATCCCCTTGCATTTCATAGCCGAATGATTATATTAGGATTAGCACTCAAGAGAAATGAGTGCTAATCCTTTTCGTATTCAAACTATCTTTTCATATAGGAGGCTGTTTCTTATGGCAAAGAAGCAATTCAAAGCGGAGAGCAGACGTCTGCTCGACCTGATGATCAATTCGATCTACACCCACAAGGAGATCTTCCTGCGCGAGATCCCGTCCAACGCCAGCGACGCAGAGGACAAGCTGGCCTACCGGGCGCTGACGGATGACAGCGTGGGCATGAACCGCCCGATTTCAAGATCATCCTCACCCCGGACAAGGTGGCCGCACGCTGACCGTCAGCGATAACGGCATCGGCATGACGAAGGACGAGCTGGACAGCAATCTGGGCACCATCTGCAAATCCGGTTCTCTCCAGTTCAAGGAGGGTCTGAAGGAGGAGGACGCCGCCAAGGCGGAGGACATCGACGTGATCGGTCAGTTCGGCGTGGGCTTCTACTCCGCCTTTATGGTGGCCGATGAGGTCACCGTCATCACCAAGCCCTTCGGCAGCGACGTGGCCTACAAGTGGCATTCCACCGGTCTGACGGCTACTCCATCACCGAGTGCGACAAGGCTGGCGTGGGCACCGATGTGATCCCTGCACATCAAGCCGGACACCGAGGACGAGAAGTACGAGGAGTATCTGGAGGAGTACCGCATCCAGTCTCTCGTGAAAAGTACAGCGACTATATCCACTACCCCATTGAGATGCTGCTGCACAAGTCCTGCCAGAAGCCCCGTCCCGAGGACGCCGGTGAGGACTATAAGCCCGAGTGGGAGGATTACACCGAGTGGGCGACCCTGAACCCATGGTGCCCATCTGGCAGAAGCGCAAGGACGAGGTCACTGAGGAGGAGTACGCCAACTTCTATCAGGACAAGTTCGATGACTACGAGGCCCCGCTGGACACCATCAAGGTGAGCGCCGAGGGCACTGTCAGCTATGAAGCTCTGCTGTTCATCCCCGCCAAGACCCCCCTATGATTTCTACACCCGGGAGTATGAGAAGGGGCTGCAGCTCTACCCTCCGGCGTGCTCATCATGGACAAGTGCGCCGACCTGCTGCCCGATTACCTGCGCTTTGTCAAGGGCGTTGTGGACACCCCCGACGTCAGCCTGAACATCAGCCGCGAAATGCTCCAGCAGACCCGTGAGCTGAAGGTCATCGCCAAGAATCTGGACAAGAAGGTGCGCGGCGCACTGGAGAACATGCTCAAGGACGATCGGGAGAAGTATGAGAAGTTCTGGCATGCCTTTGGCACCCAGCTGAAGTACGGCGTTGTGGGCAACTACGGCATGGACAAGGACAACCTGAAGGATCTGCTGCTGTTCACCTCCTCCGCTGCGGAGAAGGGCACCTCCTGAAGGAATATGTCTCCCGTATGCCCGAGGAGCAGAAGTATATCTACTACGCCTGCGGCGAGGACGCCCAGAAGCTGAGCAAGCTGCCCCAGGCTGAGCGCATTCTGGACGCGGGCTATGAGATCCTGTACCTTACCGAGGATGTGGATGAGTTCTGCATGCAGGTGCTGGCCACCTACGACGAAAAAAGCCCATCAAGAGCATCAACGCAGAGGACGCCCTGCCCGAGACCGAGGAGGAGAAGAAGGCCGCCGAGGAGAAGGCCGAGGCCGAGCAAGGCCGTGCTGGACTTCCTGAAGGAGACGCTGGGCGACAGGATCAAGGAGGCCCGCATCTCCAAGATCCTGAAGAGCCACCCCGTCTGCATGGTGGCCGACGGCCCCATGTCTCTGGAGATGGAGAAGTACCTCAAAAAAGCAGAATGCCGACATGGAGGGCATCAAGGCCGAGCGCGTGCTGGAGGTCAACCCCGACTCCTCCGCTTACACCGCATTGCAGAAGGCCATGGAGAGCGACCCGGAGAAGGCCAAGAAGTATGCCGAGCTGCTCTATTGCCAGGCTCTGCTGATCGCCGACCTGCCGCTGGAGGATCCCAGCGCCTACACCGATCTGGTGTGCAGCCTGATGGATTGATCCGGCTTCCACCATTAAAACTGTACCGCCCCCGGATGGATTCCGGGGCGGCTTTCGTTCTGGCCCGGGCATGGCGCTGCGGCGTGCGCACGGCTCCCGCGTCCGCTCATTGACATTTCGCAGGATTCGGGGTAATATATACTTATATTGTTAAAAAAAATAACGATTACGAATCAACCCTTATTGGTCAGGAGATGCTGTTATGAACTGGAGAGAACTTTATTTTTCCCCGTACGGTGACGGCCAAGGAGGCCATTTCCCACATCAAGTCCGGCGACCGGGTGGCGCTGGGCCACGCCTGCGCGGGAGCCGCTGTATCTGGTGGACACCATGGTTAACAACTGCGACGCCTATGAGAATGTGGAGCTCGTGCAGATGGTGCCCATGGGCAACAACCGCTATCTGGAGCCGGGTATGGAGAAGCACTTCCACCTGAACTCCATCTTCGCCGGCGCCGTCGTCCGCGAGGCCATCGAGGACGGCCGGGCGGATTTCACCCCCCTGCTCCTTCGCCCGGGTGCCCCGGATGTTCCACAGCTTCCTGCCCGTGGACGTGGCGCTGGTGTCCGTCACCCCGCCCGACCGCTATGGCAACTGCTCGCTGGGCGTCAGCGTGGATTACACCAAGACCATCATTCAGGAGGCCAAGCTGGTCATCGCCCAGGTGAACGACCAGATGCCCTATACCTACGGCGACAGCCGCATTCCCGTCTCCAAGATCGACTATTTCGTAGAGCACTCCGCCCCGCTGCCCGAGCTGAAGCCCCACTACATCGGCGAGACCGAGTCCAGGATCGGCGAATACTGCGCCAGCCTGATCCAGGACGGCGACACCCTTCAGCTGGGCATCGGCGCCATCCCGGACGCAGTGCTGAAGTTCCTGAAGGACAAGCAGAATCTGGGTCTGCACCCGAGCTGCTCAGCGACGGCGTGGTGGATCTGATCGAGTCCGGCGTCATCAATAACTCGGAAAAATCGCTCTACCCCGGCAAGAGCATCGCCACCTTCCTGATGGGCACCAAGCGGCTTTACGACTTTGTGAACCACAACCCCGACTTTGAGCTCTACCCGGTGGACGTGGTCAACGCCCCCAGCGTCATTGCCCAGAACCACCACATGATCTCCATCAACTCCTGCATTCAGGTGGACCTGACCGGTCAGGTGAATTCGGAGTCCATGGGCACCACCCAGTTCTCCGGCTCCGGCGGCCAGATGAACTTCGTAGACGGCGCCACCGACAGCCACCACGGCAAGAGTATCATTGCCACCACCTCCACGACCCGGGACGGCAAGATCTCCAAGATCGTGCCGGTGCTGGACTTGGGCGCCACCGTCACCACCATCCGCACCAATGTGGACTACATCGTCACCGAGTACGGCATCGCCCGGCTCACCGGCCGCACCATCCGCGAGCGGGCGATCAGCCTCATCAACGTCGCCCACCCGGACTTCCGCCCGGAGCTGAAGAAGGCATTCGAGGAGCGCTTCCACACGCCCTTCCCGAGGGAGAGACCGAGTAAGTCAGAAAATTCAACGGCGACACGCCCCGCCCGGATGCAAAATGCATCCGGGCGGGTAAACCCGATTTCTCGCATTATAAGACGATTAAAAGCGCCGCCCCCCTTGGCTGCCGCCGGAAAAGGCGCTATAATAGATGCATAGAAGCAACAGCAGCGTCCCGATCCGGGGCGCAGTTTGTTTGATAAGCGAGGTTTGAACTTCTATGAAGACCATTGGCAACATTCTCTGGTTTCTGTTCGGCGGACTGATCGGCGGACTGGCGTGACGCTGGCCGGTGCATCCTCTGCGTCACCATCATCGGCATCCCGCTGGGTACCCAGTGCTTCAAGTTTGCCAGCCTTGCCTTCTTCCCCTTTGGCAAGGAGATCGTATACCGAGGCGGCGGCGTGTCCTTTGGCCAACCTGCTGTGGCTGCTGTTCTTCGGCTGGGAGATGGCCGTGGGCTAGGGGTGCTGGGACTGGTGTGGTGCATCACGATCGTCGGCATTCCCGTTGGTACCCAGTGCTTTAAAATGGCTAGGCTGGCATTGATGCCCTTTGGCGCACAGGTGGTGAGTTGACATGAGTATTATTCTTTACAACAAGCTGGTGCGGGACAAGGTGCCCGAGCAGATCGAGCGCTCCGGCAAGAGCTGCACGGTGGAGGTCGTGGACGATGACCAGTACCGGGCCTGCTGGATCGAAAGCTGGACGAGGAGATGGACTCCCCTATCAGGCCCACCGCAGTGCGGACGACCTGGCCTCCCTGCTGGAGCTCATCCACGCCGCCGCAGATGCCCGGGGCTGGAAGTGGGAGGAGCTGAGCAGCTTCGCCTCAAAAGCGCGCCCAGAAGGGCGGCTAAAAGCGGCTCCTGCTCAAGCAGATCGAAGAATAGAAACACAAATGCACAAAGAGCGCGAAAGCATTTGCTTTCGCGCTCTTTTTGTAATCTAATGCAATTTGGCAATTTGGGGGGAAAAGCCGCGCTCAATCGCAGCGCATCTGGATCACCTGCACAGTGGGCGGAGTGATGAGGTAGGTGCTCACGGCGATGCGGCAGATCTCACTGCCCGTGCAATAGGCCACGCCGGACAGATAATCCAGCACCCGCAAAGTCAGCTCTGCGTCCAGCGCATCCACATGGAAGATGACCGTCGTGCCGCTCTTCACGTCGTCCGCAATGGTGCGGGCATCGCCGCTGTCCTTTGGGGTGCGGTAGGCGATTTCCTCCTGACGGGACACGGGTTCATAGCGCTGTTCCTCTTCCTCGTCATAGCGCTCATCCTCGGCGTAGTCCTGACTTCTCCAAAACGCAAATCCACTCATGCCGCTCACCTCCGATTGTTCATTCGTACTGTTGTTTCATTATAGCACAGGGTTTTCTTCGTTTCAACGGAAACCGTCGGTTTTTTCACTCAGAAATGGGAAATCAAATCCGGTGTCATACTATGCGCTCCATCCGTCGCCCGGAGGCTCCTCCTCCCCATCCTCCGGCTCCGGGGGCGTGAGGGGAAGGTCAGCGTAAAGCGGCTGCCCAGTCCCCACGCGGCTGGTGACGTCGATGCGCCCGGCGGTGGCGGGCGGCGATCCACGCCGCGATGGCCAGCCCAGTCCGGTGCCGCCGGTGGAACGGGAACGGACTGCTCCCGAGCGGAAAAACCGGTCAAATATATGGGCCAGATCTTCCTCCGGGATCCATGCTGCCGGTGTCGGTGACGGCGATTTCGCCCAGCCGTCCTCTCGCCTTCAGGCGTTCACGCTGCCTCTCCGGGTATACTTGCGCGTTGTCGCACAGCACCCGCAGGCACTCCTTGACCATGGCCGCGTCCGCGATGCCGATGACACTCGGTCTGCACATCGCCGGTCACCTGATGGTGGTGTCCACCATGTCGGTCCCGGGCCACGGCGGTAATGAGGGCGGTGAGATCGGTCCGGCCATCGTGACCTTCTGCGTCTGTTGTCCCCCGCACCAGAAACAGCAGCTGCCCACCAGCGCACCCATGGCGGCGGCCTCCCGGATGGCGTCGATGGCCTCCTGCCGGATCTGGGGGTCGTCCTGCCCCAGCGGTCCAGCAGGTCGGCGTAGCCCTGAATGACGGAGAGATGGGCGTGCAGTCTCATGGCTGGCGTCGAGGTGAAGCGCACCTGAGGCCTCGATAGCGCCGGTCAATGCGCTCCAGCATGGCGTTGATGGACCCCCAGCGCGACAGCCTTGCCGCCGGTGACGGACACATGGCAGGGCTGGGCGTCCACCCGCTCCAGCTTCCGGGCCAGCTTGCGCAGCTCGCTGGCATCCAGAGAGGAGTCCAGACTCTCCGCTGCGCCCAGCGTTTCCAGCGCGCCAGCACTGCCCGGTCTGCACAGCTGCGCCAGAGCGTGGCGATCAGCAGCACGACCTCGATACCATGAGCACCAGCCACTGCCACAGTGCGCCGTCGAAGCACAGCATGACCACCGCGTCGATGACGAGAAAGCTCATCAGGGTGCGGAAAAAGCCCGGGCGATATAGCTTCCGGCGGTCGAGGCGCGCTTGGACAGCCGCAGCTCAGCGGATGACATAGCCCACGCCCCGGACAGTCTCAAGAGGGTCAGCCCATAGGGGCTCGTCGATCTTGCTGCGCAGAAACCGGACAACCACGTCCACCGAGTTGGTCTCGCCGGCAAAGTCGTAGCCCCACACCTGCTCCAGCAGGGACGAGGCGGTCCATGACCTGCCCCGGTGCTCCATCAGGCACTCCAGCAGGTCGAACTCCTTCCGGGTCAGCTTCACCTCGGTGCCGGACCAGCACCCGCCGGGCGTCCTCTCCAGCCGGACATCCTGCACCGTATAGGCGTTCTCTTCCGCCGGAGCCGCCCGCAGCCTTGGCGTGCTTGCGCAGGGCGGTGCGGATCCGGGCCAGCAGCTCCCTCAATGGCGAAGGGCTTTGTGATATAGTCGTCTGCGCCGGGTCAGGCCGGACACCTTGTCCATGACGGTGTCCCGGGCGGTGAGCATGATCACCGGCAGGCGCTCGTTCTCCTTCCGGATGCGCCGCAGCACCTCCAGCCGTTCAGCCCGGGCAGCATGATGTCCAGCAGCACCAGATCATAGCCGCCGCTCAGCGCCATATCCAGACCGGTGCGGCCGTCCAGCGCCTTGCCGGTCTCGTAGCCCTCGTATTTCAGCTCCAGCTCGATCATGCGATTGAGCTTTTCCTCGTCCTCGACGATCAGTATTCTGTCCGCCATGGTGTCCCCTCATTTCTTCTTATATTTATCCCACTTGCCGCGCACATGGCGCCGGGCGTCCGCAGCGGCCCGTCGATGCTGTCCATGACCTCGTTCACCGGGGCTTTCCCAGATCGGGCCTGCGAAACGGTAACGCCAGCCGAAGCACAGCCCGGCCAGCAGCAGCGCCGCCACGGCCCAGAAGGCAGCAGGGTCAGTGCGATCAGCGCCGCCATGGGTACCTCAAAGCACCGCGCCCCCCTCCGGCACTCCAGCCGGTTTTCCGTCAGCCAGCGGCAACGCGGCCCCTCCCGCTCAGCTCCGGTTCCGACGGAGCGGACGGTGAGCAGCGCGGGGATCCGGGGCATTGATCCGACCGGCGCGGCCCGCGGCGGTGTCAGGCGGATGCGCCCCTGCCGCCCCAGCAGAGCCAGCGCCAGCGCATCGCCCCCCCGGCGGCGTCCAGCGCCGCCCGGGCCTCCTCGAGATACCGCATGACTCAGTCGCCGGACGTTCTCCTCACCGTCGACCATGGGCGCACCCCTCGATTCGATAGTTTTAGTTTACCACGCCCGCCGCCCGCATGTCCTTTAAAACAGATTAAAATTGGGGCCGGCCCGCGTTGTCCTCCGTCCCTCCAGGGGCGTACAGAAGGCTCAGAGGAGGTTTTGCGCCGGCAAAACCTCCGGTGCTCGCTTTTTTTCCGATAAAATGCGGCTCCGCTTATTGCGGAAGGCGTCCACGGCCTCGCGGAAGTCGTGGCTGCCCATCAGGCGGATGCTGAGCCGGTGCTCGA
>VOFG01003583.1_pt1 | contig 23085 bp, 27 predicted proteins | sample 5384171 | NCBI WGS metagenome assembly VOFG01 (sample SAMN12384726, study PRJNA508395) | human gut metagenome | isolation source: healthy gut F | host: Homo sapiens | reverse complement strand
CTGGAAACTAAAGGTAACCAGAATATGCTAGCATCTCTCGCGTCATGCAATGGCGTGGGAGACTGTTGCTTGTTTTAGTTCGCGGCATTTCCAGACGCCTATCGGTTGAAATAAGTTAGCAGTCCTCACGCTTCGCATTTCTTAACTGGTAACATCTTCTTTGGGAACAGGTGAAGAAACAAAATTCAAAATCAAAACATTAAGAATGTTCAGAGCACTGTTACTTACGCAAGCGCATGAGTCTGAATTTCTGTTGCTTGTGATAAAGGTAACGGAAATGAGCCTTCACCTTATTTTACAGCAGATGAACTTGTTGGAACCAAGTGGTCAGGAACAAACAAAAGCACAAAACAACTACGAAACAAAATTGTAAACAAAACTGATTTGAGATTGAATGAGTCTGAATACAGTATATGTTGATAACGAAACCTAAAATATCAATATAATCAAGAAAACGGAAACTTCACATCAAGTTACGACGAAGATCAAATCAAAAGGTAACCAAAAACAACAATGACATTTATTGTCGGAATGATGACGAACAGATTACTTTGAATTTGAATAAGAAATAACGAAAGAATCAAAGATAAGAGGGACGACACGGATATTTGAATATCTGTGTCCGTCTTTCTTAATCTCATATGTCAGTGAAACTGGCATGTAGGTGCCATTTTTTATTGAACATCAAATTACCCTATAACAACGTGTGAGACTGGTGTTCAATATGGATTCGAATACTTCAAAATGGTTGGGAATATTTATCAAAATATTATATGAAACTTCATTGGTGATGATTTCTGCTGTTATATTCAAAATATATCAATCGCTTGATTATCATAATCTATTTTGGCTGAAAACAATTCAGTCCTATTCGAATATTATCTGTAATTTGGATAAATTTAAGAGGTACTGATAAAATTTGCCTATTTACCACCGTTAAATTGCACGAGGGACAAAATTTGTCCTTTGTATCCGTTTAGGGAACAAACGGGGGACAAAAATGCTGAAAAAATAAGCAAACAAGAGAAAATATGACTCCTAAAATAGCTTATTTTTCCTCTATTTAAGTGCTATTTTATCAGTATTTTACATTTGTGTAAATGATAAATAATTGTAAATTAATTAGTTAAGTTACTTTACGATGCACTATTGTATTCTCATTGATTATCAATAGTTTACATCTTAAAAGGTAGACTGCTCAAAAATTTACTTGTTTTTTATGAAAAATCAAAGATTTAACATTTTTTTTCATCGACTCTTCCGAACAGAGGAAAAGAGGCAAAAACGGTTTGGGGACCCCGACAACCTCCGTCTACAAAGATAGGGCATGTCGGGGTTTATTTCGCCAAAATGGGCTGTAAAAATCAAGGATGGATTCACGATATTTTTGGATTCTCAATGAGGTATTTTTTTTGAACGGGAGGACCGTTGGGGACCAACCTTACATCCGGATTGCTTATAAGTTTTTGCTGCCAAAAGAGAAAATGACAGAGTCCATTTCATGGCGCAGCCATCTCTTTTTCTTCCTCATTTTGACTTTTACTTTAATGAACGTATATATGAATACGGGAATAAAGTAAAGGTGCGGTAACCATTATAATAGTTTGTAAATGCATATCTACTATACAATCAGTAGCGTTGCAGACCGTATTCTTTCTGAAATAGAAAACAGTGAAGACAACCTCTTGACTGGGTATATCCTATATGTGGCTTGATATTCAATTCTCCTTTTTGTCCTCCCTAATTATTCATGCTTAACTTAAAAACACCAAACATAATAGCGCATGAATACTCTGTTTGATGTCATCTTATTGAAAAGATGAGGAGAGGCAATTCCATGGCATATATCATTTAAATTCCACCCCCTATTATCAGTCAGCAATATTCTAAGGTAATTAGCGAAATCATCTGTTAATAATTGAATAGCAATAGATCTCTAACATGTCGTCCAAAATTCTTAATTGGAAACCATTTCCTGATTTATTGGGTTTAAGAGTTGGTATATTTCCTATTTCCAGAATATTTCTAATGGCCTCTTCGAGTTGTGGTATGAGTAAAATGGAGAGCAACTAAATAATCTTGATTGAAATAGGCTTCAAGCCCTTTTGTAATAATAGAATTCTTTCTGTTTTTTATAGCTGGAGATTTAGTAATAATGACAATATATTTTTATTGTGAAAATACCTCTTTAGCTTTCCTTCTTCAATGACGGCATTGACGAAAATTGTTTCAAAACTTCATTGACATGGATATATGTGCAATTAAGTTACCTTCTATGTCAAGTTCAATACCTCCTACGACAGCTTTTACTCGGCCTCTTTCATCAAATATTGATTGAGGAATCATATGCAGGAATGGGGCGTCTTTTGACAATACGATCAAGACTCTCTTTTCACGCTCTTCTTAGGGATAAATGAATATGTAAAACACCCTAATGAATTTTCAACATCTTTTTCATGTAAAATAGAGTTTACACATAAATCCATTTCCTCTTTAGATACAGTAAACTCTTTGCTTAAATTCAGTCATCTCATCTTGAATACCCTCTCCGAATTTAGCTATCTTAATGCTTAGTTTGGCAGCTTTATCTTGCAACCCATATTTGATTAATAATTTGTGAAGTTGACTATAATTTCCTACCAATTGCAATTTAGCCATATCGGAAATGATAGCATTAAAAGATTCTTCAACTTTTTCAAATAAATCCTCTATTTTATCAGGCGAATATTTTTTGTAATATCCAGATAAAATATCTGCTAAATCCATCAACAGCCAGGGATCTCGTTTTTCTCCATATGCTGGTAATTTATATATTTGTATAAATCGAGTTTCCAAATCAGCGATTAAAGCCTTTTGTTCCTCACTTGTATAACTATTAGGAGATTCTGTGCTAATACGGTATGCCGCCCCCATATTCCTATTGCATTTTCTTTTTCCATGCCTTGATATTAAGTTAGATAAAGCCAACTTAGCTTCTTCCAGCAAATCAACTTGGTTTAATTTTTTTGATAATTTTATTGCTCGCTCAGCTTGTTTGACGCCCAATATAGATGAGATAAATAATCATTATTTATGATGCAAATTAAGGATTGTATATACGTGCGGGCAATTTCAATATCGCACTTTTCCCGTTGCGGCAGCTTTAAAAATCCCATACTAAACCAGCATAACGTGCTTTCAATATACAATTCTTGCATTATTGATACGAGTTTCCCAATATGATATTATTTCCGGGGTGATGAGTTCCCCGTCTGGATATTCTATGAATTCTCCTGTATTGTTGTCTTGAAAACCAGATGCGGACCAAAAAATAGAATTTGCCATTAAAAGCATCATTATCACTTTTGTAATCTTCTGTCAATTCAGAAGCCATAACTTCCGCTTGATATGCTACAGAACTTTTTTCTGCATCATTGCAACTGAATATTTTGATGCATAATCGAAATAATCGAAATGTTTGCCTTCAATGTCAAATTTGATAGTATTTTTGTATAGTCATGATAAAGTATTATTAATTGAGCAAATTATACATAATGTATTGAGAGGAAAATGGCGTGTGGAATTTACTGCCATCTTGATGTTCTCTCTTTACTCAGTTTTGAAGATTCGAGTTGTACGTGGGTATAAATGGGGATGTTTTCCTGCGGGAGTGAATATTGAAACTTCTTCTCGTCTGGAAAAAGAGACTTGATGTCTATCACAATTGATTCACTGTTCTCATTTACCCATCTCAAATAGTTTGGATTCTCTTCAGCCACCTCCTTTATCGTCTTGCCTTTATATTTACCAAATGTGAAAGAATCTTCAGCACGTAGAATCAGAACATCTTTAAGGTGCTCAGAAATTACATCATCAATGTCAAAGAAAAGAAATTTGATTCTTCGTTAGCCCATTTTATCCAGTTCCAATCACTGTGGATTACATCTACGACTTTCTCTCCCCTTTATGCTTGCCTCTTTCAAAAACATCATCCAATTCCAACACTTTGACTGGGTCATGAGTGGGGTCTCCAAGAATATCAAGCAACACCCAAGATCCACATGCTCCACATGGGACAGGCTGCGGTTCTATGTCATCTATCTTGCACCAACAATAGCTGTGATCATCAGAACTATTTGCCCTCACTCCATTCCTGTAATAAAAGGCAAAGGCATCTCCATATTGTCCACCTTTCCCTGATGGCTTTACTTTATGCACCTCGACATATTGCGAGTGATACCAGCCTGAAACTCGTCCGTCAGGAAAACGCTGAGCAGTGAAAGGCAATGCCCTTCCAATATTATAATATATGGAAATCAAGCTTATTGTGCAATCCTTTTTCCCGGATCGCTTTTATCAGTTTCTCCTTTTCTGAAATCATGTGATTATTCAATATCAACTAGCCTTTCTTTTGTATTGCGGCAATTATTGTAAAAATAATTATTAATTAGTTAGGATATTTTCGTCTTAAAAGGTAGACTCCTCAAAATTACTTGTTTTTTTTGAAAATCAAAGATTTAACGTTTTTTTCATCGGCCCTCTTCGAACAGAGGGCAAAAGGCAAAAACCTTCCTTTTGAGCCCCGACAGACCCCGTCTGCAAAGATAGGGCATGTCGGGTTTTATTTTCCAAAAAGGGCAGTAAAATCGAGGATGGATTCACGGATATTTTGGGGTTCCAATTGTGGAATCTTGTCTTTGGTCGGAGTGTCATTTTGCTCGGCTTTAATAACACCAGGAACACACATAACTTTTGCAGCCAAAAGAAAATGGCCGGAGCTGTTTCGCCATGGCGCAGCCATCTCTTTTCTTCCTTATTTTGACTTTACTTTATATGAATACGGGGATAAAGTAAAGTTGATGATTTCATGGAAAAGTGTAGTTCCCAAGCCTCAAATTTGATAGAAAAGTGTATAAATGAAGCCTCATTCGCTTGAAAAAGTGTGACAAAATCGATTTATTCGCTTGAAAAAAGTGTTGAACTGCTTAAATATCATATCTTCTATTCTTGCGATTTTTACCTATAACACATCATTAAAAAGGTAAAAAGTAGTACATTTGCTGTATTATATGATATGTTGAATATGGCAAAGAATACAATGGGCACCAAGTTGCCAAGAAAAAACTGAGCAGAAGATGCAGATAGTGGGTGAGCAGATCAAACTGGCAAGACTGCGCAGGAATTCAGCATGGCTCAGGTTGCCGAACGTGCAACCTGCTCACCGCTTACGGCTGGCCGGATAGAAAAGGGGACACCGACGGTAGCTATCGGCATTTATCTTAGAGTTCTCTATGCGCTTCAACTGGATGATGATATACTTCTCCTTGCCAAAGAAGATACAATGGGAAGGGCCTTACAGGATTTATGTTTGAAAAGCGAGAGAGAGCATCTAAAAAGAATAAGCCATGAAACGACTATATGTGTGTTTGCTGATTTTGATTGGCTGAAAGCACCAAGGCTGATTGGAGAGCTGAGCTATGAATCACTTCGTGGCTCGGACAGTTATGGATTTTTGCTATAGTGATGACTGGCTAAGGGACTATGGCAACTTGTTTCTTAGTGATGACTTGAATAACTATCCAGGGGCAGCAAATATACAGCCCAAGCAAGATATTTTCGGATGTTTTTGATGCCCTCCCAGACAGATGGGGCCGCACATTGATAAATCGTAGGGGAACAGATTCTGGCGAAAGAGGAGAAGCGCCTTGTCCGCCGTCTTTCATCCTTTGACTATCTTGTCGGAATCGAAGACTACTCCCGCATGGGTGGTCTCCGTTTTAAGGACCTTGGACGGAGAATATATCAATACAAGTGAAGTTCTACAGATTCCGCCAATAACCGATATCCGTGAACTAACAATGGACAGGGGGTGGATGATTTACGCAAACAATTTGAGCAAAAATCTATAGAAAATGATTAAAATTATAGATAGTCTATACCTTGCAGAGAAAGGATGTAGTATAAAAACGCAATTATCATCCAGTTCATATTCGTCAAGGAGATATTGATGGTATGTGCTGTATATTCTTTTTGATGATGATTTACTTCTTGGAAGACGATAAGTCGAGTTCAGATTGAAGATGTATATGATAATATAAAGAAGTCGCCAGAAACGGAAAACTATTCCATGAATTTTTTGACAAACATGGTATGATAAGAGGTGGCTTTTTATTTTGATCAGCTTACCAAATTAGTCAATAGGGTTTATGGAGAGGTTGTTACTGCCCAATATTCCAATATTAATGATAATTTTAGAGAAACTGGGATTTTTTAGAGTTAGTAAAGACTGCAATTTTGGGAAGTGGCCAATAAGTTGCGCGGCAATATGTCGGCCAGTGACTTCATGTATTTCACTTTGGGCTTCATCTTCTACAAATACCTTTCGGAGAAGATAGAAGCATACGCCAACAACGCCTTGGTGGATGACGAAGTGTCGTTCAAGGATTTGTGGACAATGGAGGATGAAGATGCCGCCGAACTGCAAGAGGAATTGAAAAAGCAATGCTTGGAGGGTGTCGGCTATTTCATAGAACCGACTTACCTTTTCTCATCGGTAATAGACCGAATAAAGAAGAAAGAGAACATATTGCCCATCCTTGAACGCTCGTTGAAGCGCATCGAGGACAGTACATTGGGACATGACAGTGAGGAGGATTTTGGCGGTCTGTTCTCTGATATTGACCTCGCTTCACCCAAATTGGGCAAGACGGCGGATGACAAGAACACCCTTGTGAGCAATGTCTTGTTGGCATTGGATGATATAAAGTTTGGCGTGGAAGCCTCAAATGAGATAGATATACTTGGCGATGCCTACGAGTATATGATTGGCCAGTTTGCCGCCGGAGCCGGAAAGAAAGCCGGGGAGTTCTATACACCGCAAGAGGTCAGTCAGATATTGGCCGAGATTGTCTTTATCGGTCGCACACGGCTTCGCAATGTGTATGACCCGACTTGCGGTAGCGGCTCGTTGCTTCTTCGTGCGGCAAAGGTGGGTCACGCGGTGGATATTTACGGGCAAGAGAAGAATCCTACCACTTACAACCTTGCCCGAATGAATATGTTGCTGCACGGCATCAAGTTCAGTAACTTCAAGATAGAGAATGGCGATACGTTGGAATGGGATGCCTTTGGCGATACGCAGTTTGACGCGGTGGTGGCAAATCCGCCTTTCTCCGCAGAATGGAGTGCTGCCGACAAGTTCAACAATGATGACCGTTTCAGCAAGGCCGGACGGCTGGCGCCTAAGAAAACAGCTGACTATGCCTTTATCCTCCACATGATTTACCATTTGAATGAGGGCGGCACAATGGCTTGCGTAGCTCCGCATGGTGTATTGTTCCGTGGCAATGCTGAGGGTGTAATCCGCCGCTTCCTCATAGAGAAGAAGAACTACATAGATGCCATCATCGGTTTGCCAGCCAACATTTTCTATGGCACGAGCATACCGACCTGCATTCTTGTGTTGAAGAAATGCCGCAAGGAGGATGACAACATTCTGTTCATTGATGCCAGCAAGGAGTTTGAGAAAGTCAAGACACAGAACAAGCTCCGTCCGCAACATATTCAGAAGATAGTTGAATGAAATCAAAGAGTTGGAAGCGAAACGTGCCGAGTTGGATAAGGAGATTGAAGTATATCTGGTTCTTTCATTGGAGAAGATTATTTTGAACATTTGCTTGCCGAAATCAGAGATAAGGCTGGAGTGAACGCCCTTTTTTTATCAGAACTTAATACTGATATTTATGCCACTGCAAATGGCTTATAACCGTGATGCTCCGACAACAAAACTGTTTTTAAAAAAAAGTCCAGAACAAAATGCACTATGCCGTACATGGTCAGACTGCCGCAGAACTGACGTGAATAGAGCCGATGCAGAGAAAAGAGCATATGGGACTGACTACATGGGAGAATGCCTGACGGAAAATTGTGAGACCAGGTATAAAGCATTGCAAAAACTATCTGAAGGCATTAAGAACGGAAGATATGGGACGTTTGGTCAATGCCGTGTTGCATAATGGCTGAACGTATGGCAAAGCGTCATACCCATGACGATGGAAGATTGGGCAAAACGTATAGACATCATTCTTGAAGCTGGTGGAGATGCAATCCTTTCTGATGCCGGCAAAGGTTACAGCCGAATTCGCCAAAAAATTTGCTGAACGAATTTGAGAAATACCGTGTCATTCAAGACCGCTTGTTTAGCTCGGATTTCGACCGTTTTAATGAAGGTGACAACTTGTTGCCATTTAAAGAAATTAACCCTGATAATGAATAGCGACTATAGCAAATAATAATGATAAAAAAAGTCCTTAATGTTACTGTTTTACAATCGTTCATAATGTTATATCTTTTATGGTTGTTATTAATTCGCTGGCAAATCACTGTAATGTAACCATGCAGACCACCTTCAGAAGATTAATTTTGAATAATTTACGGTAGCCTATAATCAGCTCACTTACGGACACCCATCACCCGGTCAAAAGTCTACTTTCAGGAAGCGAAAGCCAAAGCGCCTGTTCTTCTCTCAGCTGATCTGATGGAATTGCAGGATATTATAAACTGAGTCACGAGAGAGTTTGAATTTTTCCCATTGCCTCCTTGACGGTGTAGTATTCGACCTTGCTCTCCTCCGCGGAGTTCTTCGAGAGGTCAAAGTGTAGCCCTCGAGTAGAATATCTGCCCCGTGTTCTTTTTCGATGGGATATTGTTGCGGTAGACATGCGAAACGGATGGCGACACGTGTCACGCCGTACTTCTCCTGGATATCCTCGGGAGTGTACCATTCCGTCAGGTCGGAGTCCACCTCATATTTGGCAAAGGCAGCATCGATATGTTTCTTGCTGTAATAGTTGAACTGGCGGATTCTCACTTTCGGGACCTTGTGCTGTCGTGTATAGGTCATACCCATTTGGCATTGACCTTATATTTCTGTGCAATCTCCTCAGCGGTGTAATACTCGGTGATGTCAAAGTCGTTTTTTGCTACCAGTCGTTCATAAGGTTTGCTTTGAGCATGAGTTCGATGTCGGCTTTTTCCGTATCAGCGACATCTTTCCGCTGAGCCGGGAAGCACGGAGTTTCTCCTCCTTACCAGTTTGTAGATGTACTGCGGCTTACACCCATCAGACGCAGCCTGCGAAAAGGTGAAGTATTCCTGCTTTTCCAGCGACGAGCGCAATTTCTTGCATCTCCTGCATATGGCGCAGCTCCATCTTCCGTTCCATCATGGGTGTTTGTAACCTCGTTTCGAGCATTGCGGGCTGCAATAACAGATTGTTGTTTTCTGTGCGATGAACGGTTTTCCGCACCATTGACAAAATTCTTTTTACTTCCATATTTTTCGTCCTATTTTCTGCCATTTTACATGAATTTTTAATTTCCTTTTTGTCCACACATGTAAACCATTGTCAACACACGTCAACTAATGCGTCACTGTGATATTTGGACAAACCGTGAATTCTGTCACGAGTAGAAATATGTATGAAAAATATGGATAAAACCGTTTCCAAATACGGTCTGAAAATACACAAAAAACAAAAGTCGCTTATATACAGCGACTTTATTCCTAAATGATTATGGTTAGTTATGACTGTTTACAAGCCCTTATTTTCCGATGCAGAAACGAAGCGTAAAATGCTAATTATTTGTCAGCTATACGGTTGTGTGCGTCTGTCGCTGCTTCGTTGTAAATACGCGGCAAATTATTTTTCGACGGATTTTCGGATGAAATTATTTTCCCGGCAGGATAGAATGTCGCTATGTTAGTTGTTTGATTCTTTCTGCGATAAGCGCTTTGTATTTGCCTTTCATTTCTTCGGGCAGAAACGAAACGTCGATCCACTCGCCCCATTTCGGAATGGCTTTGATGAATTTCTTGAACAGGTTGTCGATTACCTTTTCGTCCATGCCCGAAGCCGTCATTGCCTGCATCGAAAATCGCTGCGGCGGAGCTTGCGTTTGCGGCCGTTCAGCGTCAGTAATTCCTCGGTGTCTTCGGGTAAAACGAGCGCTGTGATAGCAGGTCATAAGCCGGTGTCAGCCGCCAAAACACCCGGATTCAGGCTATACAGCGAAAATTTTTGAGGTGCATGTCGGCATTGCCCGTAGGCCAAGAGAACAACACTTGTTCCCTGAAATTGACGGCATCCAGTTTCAGGGGCGGAAGAATAGCGCAGAATTGTTTTGGCAATCTGCTCGTAGGAACCTTTGTATTTGTGTTCTGTCCAGTCGTTCGGAGAGCTGACAGAGTCTTCCATCCGGTTTTCTATTTTTCGCCGTGAGGCCCCTCATTCGATGCGGCTGTGATGCTAACTCCCCGTCAGCAAAGCGGGCGAAGCGAGTGAGACCACCTGCATCTTTGCGGCTTCGGCCATGTGCATAGTCAAATCTTCCAGTTCCGGCAAATGCGGATAATGTTCGGTCTGCGGTTTGAGGATATAGCGGCCCCACAGCCCGACGATCGTAAAGCGTTCCGGGGTGCCTTTGCCCTCTTTGGCAATGTCGAGCGACAACTGCCTGCTTAGATAATCACGTTTGGCTGCCGGATTACCTCGCGGGCAAGTTCCGCGATATTGGCGCGCGTGTGGGGAACATAAAGGTACTTGGGAGTGCCGAAAATCTTCTTGGAGCAGAAGTTTGTAAATCCCGCTCGCCGTCGGCTAATTCTTTAGCAACAATATAAACAACGCTCATGTTACTCCTCCTTTGATTCGATAGGTATGACACTGACTGCACCGATGCAGTCTTTGCAGCGACCAAAAAGCAGCGACGTATCGCGGTTGTCGATTTTCAGCTCTTTTCGGCAATGTCGAAAGCAGCCACCCTTCGGGAATCAATCCGTCAAAGAACGGGAACAGCACCTTGTCGCGATAGACTGCTCCGTAAGCGGCAGCGTGAAACTGACCGCTTCGGCATCAGGCAGGCGGAGATAGTCGGCATCGAAGCGGAACGTGTAACCGGTTTCATCCTCGGTCAAAAGCCCGCCTTGCGGTTGTAGAATAGATGGCAGCCTGTTTCATCGGTCATCCGTTTTTGTCATCAGTACCACTCCGATCTCGGCCCCCGAACAGGTTGAGAATCTGATTGACTTTTGTCCAGCCGCAAAGTCGGTTTCCCTTGCTCCAGCTCGCGCACGAACCGCAGTCCCACACCCGATTTCTCGACAGTTCGACCTGCGTCAGCCGATGCTGCTTTGCGCATAGCTTTTACGTATTTCGATAATGTTTGTCTGCATATTATACCTCTTTTGGTGCAAAAATAGTGAAATAATTTGTAATTATATCTTTTTGGGTATAAATAGTTTGCCGTTTGTTGAAATATGTTTCATGTAAATATTATATTAGTATAGCTGTTATTTGAGTATTATTCGTTAATTTTGCATAAACTTCTGATACTGTAGAATTATAGGAATATGAGCGGAAGAGAAAAGCCCGAAAGAAGATAGACCAGATGTTCGATGATGCCGGCTGGAAGGTCGTAGATAGGGATCACTATGCTCCAGAAGATCTCTGCTGTTGCAATCGAAGAGGGCTTGTTGGAGCATAATCTCTCGAAGCGGATTATTTCTTATTTCTAAATGGCAAGGCGGTTGGAGTCCTTGAAGCAAAAACGAGAAGAGGTTGATGTTAAATCCGATGTGGTATGCGCTCAGGCTGTTCTGTATGCTCGTAGTGTACCCTCTAAGTATCAGGCATATATGCTGCCGTTGCCGTTCGTCTATCAATCAAACGGCAATATTACAATATTCAAAGACCTGCGGATGAAAAATCCAGTATGTGGAGTTGAACAGAATCCATACGCCCAAAAGAAATCGTGAAGATGCTGGGTATAACGGACGAATTTGCGGGGCTGCCGACTTTGAAGAAAAACGAGGATTGCGGGATTGCCAGTTTGAGGCAATCAGTGAGTTGGAAAGTAGTTTTGTACAGGACAGAATCGTGCATTGATGGTTTTGGCTACCGGTGCGGGAAAAAACTTATACGGCATGTATGGCCGCCTATCCGGATGCTGTCATATACCCCGATGCGCCGCATTTTTATTCTTGGTAGATAGAAATAATTTGGGGAAACAGGCAGAAGGGGGTGAATTCGGCATGTTTCGATTGACTGAGAATGGCGAGCCATTTAATACAATTTTCACAGTAAGTCGGCTTAAATCGGGCAAGATTCCGGAGGATGCCAATGTCGTTATTTTCTACGATCTGGCGTCTGTTTCATTGCTAAAGGAGATGATATTACGGACGGTGACGATGAAAATTATGAAGTGATATTGAGATTGGCGAATATTGCATTGCCTGCCAATCGGCTTTTTACCGCCCGACATTTCACGATATGATTATCATTGATAGTGTCATCGCTCTATCTATGGTAGTTGGCGAAAAGTGCTCGATTATTTCAATACGGCAAAAATGGTCGGTTGGCTACGCCTGCGCCAGAGAGCGGTGGCATTCTTCAATAATAACCGCATTGTAAACTACACGCTCGAAAAATCTATCGCCGATGGTGTAAATGTGGATTATCGTGTATACCGAATCAAAACGCAGGCTACCGAGGATGGAGGAGCAATTCGTATTGAAGGGAGAAAAGTAAAAAAGATAACCCACGATATACCGGCACGGTTGAGGGATATAAAAACGCGCGAAGAATCGACATATACTAAAACTGAGCTGAATCGCAGCATAATCAATCCTGCACAAAATAAAGCTGGTTCTTGAAACCTATCGGATTTTGGTATATTCCCGAAATGTTCGTCGATCCACAGCGCGAACCGAATATGGACTATTGCCGAAAACGCTCATTTTGCGCTGAACGATGCTCATACAACAATATCGTCAAAATTGCAAAAAGATTTTCGGTCGGAACGATGACAAATTCGTGCAAAAGATTACCTATTCTGCCGGAGATAGCAACGAATTGATGCGGCAATTCCGCAATAACAAGGAATTCCGCATTGCTGTTACTGTAACGCTGGTTGCTACGGGTACGGATGTCAAGCCGCTCGAAGTGATCATGTTTATGCGCGATGTCGAGTCGGATTCTCTGTATACTCAGATGAAGGGGGCGCGGAGTGCGCACGATTGAGGATGAAACAGTTGCGGAATGTTACGCTGAATGCGTATAGTAAAGACTTGTTCTATCTGGTTGATGCTGTTGGCGTAACAGAGCACGAAATGAAGGTAACCCGTCCGGGAACGATGACGTGCCGACTCCGGTGATGACACTCAAAGAACTGTTGGAGCGTATCACGCACGGCAATGTGCAGGATGAATATCTGCGCCTTTTGGCTGCACGCCTGTCCGTATTTATAATAAATGCAAAGCATCCGAACGCGACGAATTTTTAAGGCTGGCGAGGAAGCTGATATGAAAGATAATATTGCTGTCGGTATATACGATGCTTTGGAAGCCGATACACTTCCGCCATATATCGACATCAATGAGCTGAATAACGAGCGCAAAGGGCTGGTAGCGGCAATCGTAAACCATCCCGATGCCGATATTATCTGTTGATTCTGAATGCAGGTTTCGTAACGATATTGCAGCCGGGCGAAGATATACGCTGATATCCAAGGGATTTTCAATTGAGGAGGCACAAAAATACGATTGATGCGTTTTGAAACATATATCAACGAGCATAAAGACAGATTGAAGCCCTGCGAATCATATATAACAATCAAGGTGAGCCGATTACCTACAATGATGCTGAAGATTTTACGGAGAATAAGCTGAAATTTGCCAACAGTAAGTTTTAATCCTACGTTGTTGTGGGAATACTTGTTCGCTTATAAATCCCCAAAGAAGTCGTTACTAAATTCTCGACAAAGGAGGAAAAGAACATTACCAATATCATTCAACTGGTACGCTTTTTTATTCCGTCAGATTACAACATTAAACAGCCTGCATTCTACCGCCAATCAGTATTTCAATCTTTGGTGCGGTCAGATGCGCGAAGCATTACCGATACACAAACAGCGTTAATCAAACAAATCGTATCATACATCGCAATCGAATGGTTCGTGTACGATAAAAGATGCAGCGACCGAGTATAGAAATCTCATGCCGCAATAACTGATTCAGGCATCTGGTAATCCCGGAAACAGGTAAACAATTCACCTGCATCGCCTCTCGCAGTTCCTAATTTAAAACAGCATAACAACATATGCAAGGCTAACCGCAAACGAACAGTGGAACCTCATGTGCTGTGCTAATACCAGCAAATCACGCTTGCTTGGTCATGTGACAGGTTTTAGACTATATCATTGCCATTGACCCATCTTCTTTCTTGAAGATGACGAAAAATGTCAAGATGTTTGGCGAAAGATTCCTGCTATCCCCGAAGGATACCGCTGGGAAAGATTTGACGAACCTCGATTTTGTCTTGACCTCGTCAAGCAGTATGAAAATACGCTCGAAAAGTTGAGTCAGGAACAGAACCTGATTGGAACAATCTATACCAAAGCGCAGAATAAAATCGACAAGCCTGTTTATCTCAAAAAGGTTATCACGCTTATCAACGGCGAGTCGTGGTTAGTTATGGATGGCGATGTGAAAGGTGCTTATCTACGAGATTATTTTGGAAAAGAAATCGGTCAGGATAAGAAAAAGCGGTGCGGGGCAGTATTTCACACCCCGTTCATTGATTTGCTTAATGGTCGATGCCACTAATCCCTGCATCAAGGAACAGCTTGCGACCCTGCTTGTGCGGCCGGGCCAGGCTCTGCCTGCGCATACGACCTACATGAAACCGCACCGATGACCGGGGGAAACAGGATTTTCTGAAAACAGCGCACTGCATGGTTATGATAATATTTGCTTTTGGTGGTTACGTTTGGCCTCTGATGAAACTCCTCTATCTGCACGGAATCGGTAACAACCGACCGCAGTTCCTATTATTTGTCAGGATTCGTTGGAGAAACCCCTGTCGGTGCTTGTTGATGTAATTCTTACCAAATCCTCCGTTCGGTACTCGTCCGTCTGGCTCTGTCGATGTAAATCGTGAGGATTTCTATGCCACGACGAAGAATAACCAGCTCAATTTTTGCAGCACATGATGGTGATGCTCAAAACGAAGGACGGGCTGCTGTCGTGGTGTAAACCGTCTGACGTTTTATTATTAATCATAGAAATAACGCAGAGGACACAATTGAGGTTGATTTGTTCTATGCCTTTAATTAAGGATGGATATCATTATCAACATAGCTACGAATCGGTGCTATGGAAGACGTCAAAACTGGTATACTATTTACTAATGGTGATTTTGGATTAGCGAAAAATAACACCATGTTTTGAGAATAGAAAGTCTGTGATTTTTAATAATCTTCCCAATGGGATTGGGGCAGGAACAACAGAATTACACATATTACGTCCAATTATGATAGACGTTAAATATGTTTCATATTTTTATTCCTCAGAAGAATTTATTTCCTATGGTATTAAGAATTTTAGTGAGCAGTTGGGCAACAGAGAATAAGTAAGGAGGTAATAGAAGATTTTGGATTTGCACTTCCACCACAGAAAGAGCAAAATAGAATAATAGAGGCTGTTGAAAATGGTTCTCTATCATTGACCAGCTTGAACAAGAACAAACGGATTTAAAAACGCCATAAAACGAGCAAAATCTAAAAATATTAGATTTGGCTATCCACGGCAAAACTCGTTCCGCAAGACCCGAATGACGAACCCGCTATCGACCTCCTACGGCGCATAAATCCCAGCTTCAAACCTTGTGATAACGCGCATTATAAGAACTTGCCTTCTGGATGGTCGATTTGTCGCTTGGAAGATATTGTCGATTACGAACAACCGCAGGCATATATTGTCGATTCGACCGATTACAGTGAAGATTATCCCACACCGGTTTTAACAGCTGGAAAATCTTTTTATAATTGGATACACGAATGAAACAGACGGTATATGCGATAATCTTCCCTGTGATTATCTTTGATGACTTTACAACAGATTCCCGTTTCGTGGATTTTCCATTTAAGATAAAATCTTCGGCGATGAAGATTTTGAGAGTAAAAAGGAAATAGACATCCGATATGTCGGCTTCTATATGAGTATCACTCGTTTAGTTGGAGACACACACAAGCGATATTGGATCTCAGAATACTCTAAATTACCAATCCTAATTCCGCCAAAGGCAGAGCAGGAACGCATTGTTCAAACAGTAACTGACCTTTTGGGCAAACTTGATAACATAATAGCCGAATTATAGTTCGGCTATTATGTTATCAAGTAATTCACTGTATTTTTAATTTCCAAAACAACTCTTTTTGTTCGTTTATTGGTGGTAGAGGAAAAACATTTCGTTGAAATCATTACTATTAAATCCTGCTTGGGCAGTTCGAGATATTTCTTTTAGTTTATTCTGATAAATATCTGATAAATAATAGTAATATACATAGTCTTTATTTATAGGCTGTTCATATCTGAATATAATTTTAGCCATTGCAACATTATATGCCCCATCCTCTGCAATAAAGACTTTTGCCTAACGAACCGCCATAACGAGCTAATAAAATATCACCCTTTCTTGTCTGTTTGGAGGCTAATTCAATAGGTATATATACTGGTATAGGTGTATCCCCATAATCTCGAATTTGATATAGTCTAATATAATTGGGTAATTGAACCGAACTAAAATAAGATTTCGCCGGCTGCGCTCCACCAGAAATTTCTAATATATCATTATGCTTTACCCACACCCAACTTTCGGGTATCTCAAATGGCAAGTTCTTATAATGCGCGTTAGGTGGTTCTTGTTTATATTGTTACTGTTTCATTTCTAAAACGAAAGAGATTTATGGTAACAAAATTCGAAAAGCATCTTAGCAAGTCAGACTTGTCTAAGAATACCGTTACATCGTATGTATGGACGGTAGCCTATTTTCTTGCGCATTACAAGGAAATCAATTCAATAACTTGTTGGCATACAAAGGGTATCTGTTGGAAAAGTTCAAGCCCCAAACGGTAAATCTGCGTTTGCAGGGGATGAACAAATTTCTTGAATTTATCAAGCAGGATAAGCTCAAAATGAAGTTTGTCAAAGTGCAGCAGAAAAACTTTTCTTGAAAATGTCATCAGCAACGAAGACTACAAATTCTGAAGACAAGACTTAAAAATGATGGCTACGAGGAGTGGTATTTTGTCGTATGGTTTATGACGGCTACCGGTGCTCGTGTCAGCGAGCTATTGCAGATTAAGGCTGAACATATTACCGCAGGGCATCTTGATATTTATACCAAAGGCGGCAAAGATTCGCCGTTTGTATATTCCCCAAATACTGAAAACGAAGCTGCCGTTTGGCCGGGTCAGTGCGATTTCGAGCGGATATTTCAATCGCTTGCAGCGCATAATCACACGCGGTATTGCCCAGCAACTGAAACACTTTGCTGACAAGTACGGTTTAAAAACGGAAAACGTTACCCTCATTCTTTTCGGGCATCGTTTTGCAAAGAATTTTCGACCGCTTTAATGATACAGCATTGCTTGCCGATTTTGATGGGGCATATCGAGACCACGCGGCATTCCAGTCGTGTACGGCAACCGAACAACGGGCAATCGTAGATAAAGTTGGTAACCTGGTAATCCGAATTTGGAGCAACATTGCTTCCAAAGGATTCTTTTATTTCGTCAATCGTTGCAAATAACTCCTCGATTTGAAGATCATGTTTTGGTTTTAGTATATGGATATTGATTAAATATCGTTTTAACCCATTCTGTACTGATATTTAATTGTGCAACCCTTTTGCAGAGGTAATACAATCGTTTTAAAAGTATCTGTTTGAAAATAGTAAAACAGGTATTTTTTGTGAATAAATTGTTCGTTCATCCTTATACACTCTGCTGATTTAATGCAGCAGGAAGTAATTCATTGGTAAGAATCCAACTCTACCCATTGCCAGTTAGAGACATTAATAACTATCTTCTTAAGATGAAACTTCTATCTCTTTATAGATGATTTTGGATAAAACTTTGGATCATCATCCATAATTTTACCTTATCTTGAACATTTGTAATGCGAATGACTGCTGAATTCATTTTCATATTTTCCACTCTACAAACTATTGAGTATTTCTTTGGTACCATGCAGTCATTCTAGGGATATACTACACCAACCTTTGAAGGGCACTTTTTATAATGCGCGTTATCACAAGATTTGAAAGACGATTTATACGACGTAACAACTCGATTGCCGGTTCGTCATTCGGGTCTTTATAAACAAGCTACCGTGTATAGCTAAGTCCAAATTTTGGATTTAATCTGCTTTAATGGCATTACATAAATCCTTCTTCTCCTGCCTTCAACGCGGTCAATAAACTCTAAAACCGCCAGATTCAATAATACTAATAATGCGCCACTGTTCTTTTATGGGTGGTAAGAAGACTAATTTCAGTGTAATCATTTGAGGACAATCCTGAATTGCAATACCTTTCCTCCTATAAGATTTAACATCTTATACAGTAGGAATATATAGTAGTAGAAATGATGGCTAATGTTACAAAACCCTCTTAGTCGATGGATATGATTTCGATTTCATATCATAATCATGTCCATATTGCAGCCCCACTTAATATCTCTCCTTTACAAACTAATAAATCTCCATACTTACCGTACACTTTTCTATCAAAGTATCGAAAGCATTTGCTTTACAACGGTCAAGTTTGGAATATCCCAGCATAGATTTGATGTCGTTATGTAATCCATTAAAACGCCATTATTTGCAAGCATTTAATGTGCTTTTCCCAGTATTATGGATAACATATCTCCAATCGTTGTCCACACCCATACCTGGTATTTTTAAAACGGCACGTTCTCATAAGGGGACGGAAGAGGTGAATTGCTGTTGATTTTCCATCCTTTATCAATTGTTCTTTTTTCGGCTTTGATGTGAGCAATACGGATGCTGGTTTGTCGTTCGGGTCTTGGGAACAAGTTTACCACGAATAGCCAAATCGAGAATCTTTTTGACGAAGTTTCTTCATCCATATTACCCTCGATATTTGCCAATTTTTGTAACTCCGAACCGCCTTGCTGATATTATCGCTTTTTGCTGAATCGCGTTTAATCAACTCGCTCACGTCAAATCGGCATCGGCATCACCAAACTTTTTATCCACGATATATCGAGCATTCCTCGTTTTGTCGCGTTTGAGTACCTCTTCTTCAACACTATTTACGCCAACGGCCATAGATTAGCCTCGCGCATCATACGTTTCAGTACGAGCATTGATATTGTCGGCCTTTATAACACTGACAAACTCATCGAGGTGGTGCCGCAGCATCGGATTCGTAGCCAATGTATGTTTTACCCCGTGCGATAGTCGAAAAACCAAATATCTTTGGTTCTGAGTTCCCTTTGTAAAGAATAGTACATCTTCGCTTACGCCTTGCGCATAGAAAATACCTGTAGGCAAACGCAAAATCGTATGCAAGTTAAAGTTTTTCAAAAGCTTGCGGATAGTTTGCCGGCTCCGCCCCTCGAACAGTACATTATCGGTAGAACGACAGCAGCCCGTCCTTTTTCGTTTTTGAGCATCACCATCATAAAAAGGTAAAAATTGAGCTGGTTATTTCGTCGTGGCATAGAAAATCCTCACGATTTTACACGACAGAGCCAGACGGACGAGTACCGAACGGAGGATTAGCAAGAATTATATCGCCAAGCACCGACGGGGTTTTCTCCAACGAATCCTGACAAATAATAGGGCTGCGGTTCTGGTACCGATTCCGTGCAGATAGAGTAAGGTTCATCGAGGCAAGCGTAACCAAAGCCGTATTATCCCATAACCATGCAGTGCGCTGTTTTCAGCAAAATCCTGTTTCCCCCGGTCTGTCGATTGCGGTTTCATGTGGTCGTATGCTGCAAGCAGAAACCGCCCGTACCACAAGCTGTGGGTACCAAACTGTTTCGCCAATCTGGGGATTGGTATCGACCATTGCTTTAATCAATGAACGAGGTGTGAAATACTGCTCCCGCACCGCTTTTCTTTATCCTGACCGTTCTTTTCCAAAATACCTCGTAGATAGCACCTTCACATCGCCATCCATAACTAACCACGACTCGCCGTTGATAAGCGTGATAACCTTTGAGATAAACAGGCTTGTCGATTTTATTCTGCGCTTTGGCATAGATTAATCTAACTCCCAGTTCCTGACTCAACTTTTCGAGCGTATTTTCATACTGCTTGACGAGGTCAAGACCATCGAGGTTCGTCAAATCTTCCCAGCGGTATCCTTCGGGGATAGCGGAATCTTCGCCAAACATCTTGATTTTCAATGTCCACAAGAAAAGAAGATAGGTCAGCTGGGTGTGATATAGTCTAAACCTATGTCTTGACCGGCAAGCGTAGCTGCCAGTGTCCATAATTTTGTGAGGTTCTGTTCGCCAGGTTGCTTGTGCCATATTGTTATGCTGTTTTTTCTATAAATTAGAACTGCGAGAGCGATACGAGTGAATTTGCTGCCTGCTCGATTACCGAATGCCTGAATCAGTTGTGCGGCATAAGTTTCTATCCCAAAGTCACGCGAACATCTTTTATCATACACGAACCATTTCGATGCGATGTATGATACGATTTGTTTGATTAACGCTGTTTGTGTATCGGTAATGCTTCGCTGCATCTGACCGCACCAAAGATTGAAATACTGATTGGCGGTAGAATGCATGTTGTTTAATGTTGTAATTCATTTGAATGCAAAGCGTACCAGTTGAATGATATTGGTAACAGCCTTTTTCCTCCTTTTGTTTGAGAATTTAGTAACGACTTCGGGATTTATAAGCGAATAAGTATTCCACAACAACGTAGGATTAAACTTGCTGTTGGCAAATTTCAACTGTATTTCTCCAAATCTTTCAGCATCGTAATCGGCTCACCTGATTGTTATATGGCGATTCGCAGGGCTTCAATCTCTGCCTTTTATGCTCGCTGGGATATATGTTTCAAAACGCATCAATCGTATTTTGTGCTTCCTCAATTGAAAATCCCTTGATATCAGCGTATTTCGCCTGGCTGCAATATCGTTACGAAAACCTGCATTCAGAATCAACAGATAATATCGGGCATCGGGATGGTTTACGATTGCCGCTACCAGCCCTTTGCGCTCAAGTTATTCAGCTCATTGATGTCGTATTATATGGCGGAAGTGTATCGGCTTCCCAGCATCGTATATACGCTGACAGCAATATCTTTCTATATCAGCTTTCGCCAGCCTGCAAATTGTCGTCGCGTTCGGATGCTTGTATTTATTATAAATACGGGACAGGCGTGCAGCCAAAAGGCGCAGATATCCTGCACATTGCCGTGCGTGATACGCTCCAACAGTCTCTTTGAGTGTCATCACTGAGTTTGGCACGTCATCCGTTCCCGGACGGCTACCTTTCATTTCGTGCTCTGTTATGCCAACAGTATCAACCAGATAGAACAAGTCTTACTATACGCATTCGGCGTAACATTCCCGCAACTGTTCATCCCCAATCGTGCGCACTCCGCGCCTCTTCATCTGAGTATACAGGAGAACTGACTCGACACGCGCGCATAAACATGATCACTTGCTTGACATCCGTACCCGTAGCAACCAGTTACAGCAACAGCAATGCGGAATTCCTTGTTATTGCGGAATTGCCGTATCAATTCGTTGCTATCTCCGGCAGAATAGGTAATCTTTTTGCACGAATTTGTCATCGTTCCGACCGAAAATCTCTTTTTGCAATTTTGACGATATTGCTTGCATGAGCATCGTTCAGCGCAAAATGAGCGTTTTCGGCAAGCGATAGTCCATATTCGGTTCGCGCTGTGGATCGACGAACATTTCGAATATACTGCATCCCGATAGGTTTCAAGAACCAGCTTTTTATTTGTGCAGGATTGATTATGCTGCGATTCAGCTCTGTTTTAGTATATGTCGATTCTTCGCGCGTTTTTATATCCTCAACCGTGCCGGTATATCGGGTTATCTTTTTACTTTCTCCCCCTTCACGAATTGCTCCTCCATCCTCGGTAGCCTGCGTTTTGATTCGGTATACACGATAATCCACATTTACACCATCGGCGATAGATTTTTCGAGCGTGTAGTTTACAATGCGGTTATTATTGAAGAATGCCAATGTTTCCGGCGCAGGCGTAGCCGTCAAACCACCATTTTTGCCGTATTGAAATAATCGAGCACTTTTCGCCAACTACCATAGATAGAGCGATGACACTCATCAATGATAATCATATCGAAATAGTCGGGCGGCAAAGTTGTGATTGGCAGGCAATGCAATATCCGCCATCTCATCATTACCATAATTTTCATCGTCATCACTCAATCCGTAATATCATCTCCTTTTAGCAATGAAAACAGACGCTGTATCGTAGAAATAACACATTGGCATCCTCCGGAATCTTGCCCGATTTAAGCCAAACTTACTGTGAAAATTGTATTAAATGGCTCGCCATTCTCAGTCAATCGAAACATGCCGAATTCACCTTCTGCCTGTTTCCCCAAATTGTTTCTATCTACCAAGAATAAATGCGGCGGCGCATCGGGGTATATGACAGCATCCGATAGGCGGCCATACATGCCGTATAAGTTTTCCTAGCCAAAACCATCAATGCACGATTCTGTCCTGTACAAAAACTACTTTCCAACTCACTGATTGCCTCAAACTGACAATCCCGCAATCCTCGTTTCTTCAAAGTCAGCAGCCCGGCAAATTCGTCCGTTATACCCAGCATCTTCACGATTTCTTTGGGCGTATGGATTCTGTTCAACTCCACGTACTCGGAATTTTCATCCGCAGGTCTTTGAATATTGTAATATTGCCGTTTGATTGATAGACGAACGGCAACGGCAGCATATATGCCTGATACTTAGAGGTACACTACGAGCATGCGAACAGCCTGAGGCGCATACCATCGGATTTAACATCCAACCTCTTCTCGTTTGTGCTCAAGGACTCCAACCGCCTTGCCATTTAGAAATAAGAAATAATCCCGCTTCAGAGTCTATGCTCCAACAAGCCTCTTCGATTGCAACAACAGAGATCTTCGGAGCATAGTGATCCCTATCTACGACCTTCCAGCCGGCATCATCGAACATCTGGTCTATCTTCTTTCGGGCTTTC
>VOFG01003566.1_pt1 | contig 23092 bp, 38 predicted proteins | sample 5384171 | NCBI WGS metagenome assembly VOFG01 (sample SAMN12384726, study PRJNA508395) | human gut metagenome | isolation source: healthy gut F | host: Homo sapiens | reverse complement strand
ATTGAACGCATAAGAATACCGTAAAGGCATAAAATAATAAGAGAAGGCACGGGAAATATTTCATTCCCGTACCTTCTTATTTTTCCACAAAAAAAGAAAGTTAATTTCGCAAAGAATTTCAAATATGAACCGATAAATCTTCCCGGATGTTTTATCTTTGCGGGGAACAAATTCTGTACAGGCCATGAAAAAGAATCTCTATTATTAGCATTAAATGATACATGCTTTTCTTACAGATTTTTCTTATTCATTCATTTAACAACAGCAACACAAACTGCAAGATGCAAAACTTTAAATGGATTCGTACACCACCCAAAATGGGAAAAAGCCTAAAGCATCCACTTCTTCAGACATGAGCTTATGCTGGAATATGCAGGGACCAAAAATATTCGTTGATCCAATATCCCGTTACGCCGACTATACACAACAGCCGAAGGCGGATTTCCATCTGCGCATGGTGTGGAGACCATTTCGACCAAAGCAACTGCGTATCGAAAACAAGCAGGACCAGAATTATTATTGTCCCTAATTGCCGGAAAATGCTGAACAGAGGACAGAAATGAAGACGGTGCTTCAACTGGCAGATGATATGAAACTGTTCATGCTGGCCTATAATACGACTTTCAGCAGAGATAAGTTCCATCCCAAAGGACGTGACAACGGCTATATTCTTACTCTGGGAGGGACCCGCATCTATATCGCCGGAGATACAGAAGTATTCCAGAACTAAACCAAGTGAAAGATATTGATATCGCTTTCCTGCCAGTCAACCAACCCTACACCATGACACCGGAACAAACGTACGTGCAACTCAAATTATCAAGCCGCATTTTTGTATCACTTATCATTACGGAGATACGGATATCAATAAAGTAAGAAGGATGAAAAAATGAAAACAACCGAGAAGTACGTATACAGGCTTTACAATAAAGCCATTACAAATGATACAAATCCTCCGCAGATAAACTGAAAGATCATTGTAATCACCCATACAACCGTTCTATCTGCAGGTGAAACATCTTCGAGATAAGGTGAATCAGATACATCTTCAACCATGCCGTAGTAATCGGACCTCTTTCTCTTGTAAGACTTTGAGTTCCTAAATACGGGCTAAAATTAAAGAAGGTGTGTTGTTTCTCTACATCATTTTCACCTTTATATGTAAAGACAAAAGCTTTTCTGTTTTTCAGCTAGTAGGCATTCTATCCGATATGTCCTTCAACAAACCTGTTCATCGCTTTGTTTTATAGGTGAATTTCCCTCCTTCTCCTTCTTCAGGTGACATTCCTCATCGGTCGTAACACACAGATATCCCAGCAGTAATAAAAGAATAAAAAGCCATTGCCGCATTCACCTTCTTCTGCAAGTCTCGAGACATGTAAATGTCAGTACACCATAAGAAACCGTAACAGGCAGCGTGACATAATTACCATCCTTATCACTAACAGTAACCGTTACTTTCCCTTTTTTACCGTGTGAGCTAAGCCATAACCTATTATCGTTGACTGTCGCCGTCACAATCGTTTCATCGGGCTTGCGCCGAGTAGCCACCTTTCCATTAGCTATCCCGATATTCTCACTTCCCATCCATTAAGATACAGGACTGTAGAAGAAATCGTGTTCGTACAGGTTCCCGTTTCGTCGATTAATTCGGAACCGCTAAATAAAATAATCTCTGCATCATCTTGACAGGCTGATATACAAAAAAGTCATGAGAGAGGAGAGAAAGAAGCCTAATAAAGTTTTTGTTTTCATATTTTCAGTGGTATGGTTAAATCGCGATTTATGTCATTGTTTTTACAAAGATATAAAGTATTTGTATAGTATCATCATACAAATATGATGAATTATGTTTTCTTTATATACACCCGATGTGTTCCTCTACCATCAATCCCGATACCGGAACCGGGTGTATACGCCCATTGACGCAATTCATTGGTAGCCGTTGTGCGCAGCAGACCTGTCAGTCTCCGGTATCGTAGACCGTCAGAAAAGAATGTTCCTCCAGATATCTAACAGCCAATGCTAGTCGTTGCTCCGGTGTATACTTCTGTGAAGAGCGTTGCGACTTCCACGGAGCTCTTTCCAGCAGACATCTTCCGTTGATACGCCTCACCATCTTCCTGTCTACACAGTTCACGCTCCCCCACCACAATGCTTCGTGCGTTACGATGGGTTTCACCTCTCCGGTCTTTCGCGTTCTTTATCTTTGCATAACGCCAACGAAGGAGAGAATGTTCCGATACCATCCAGCTTCACAGACTTGCCTTCTGCCATCTGATGTGCCATTTCAATACCGATCTGTGTAATTACGCCTTCCACATCTCAGACATTAAAACCACTGCTGGATGCTATCTGACGTATTAAATCCTCGGTAGATACCTGATCTATCATTGCAAACCGAGGATAAAGTACCTGTTCGCCCGTTCCATGAATATCGGGCATTTCTTCCATTACGTACATTGCCATAATACTAAAGTTTATTTGAAATATGGATTATTAATAGAAAACTTACTCGCTATAGGTAGAAAACTTGTTCTCCCCTACAGGAAAGTTGTTTTTCCTATAGGACAAACTAAAACCGCAAGTTCTGGTTTTATAACTGAAACTTCTGATTACATAATCAAAAGTTCCGGTTTTATAATCAGAACTTGCGGTTATAGTTTTTACCAACAAAAAGATACGTTTTCCTGCCGGGATAAGCAAGTTTAATCCCTATGAAAAGAAGTTTGATTACAATTCAGTTACTTATTACCGCTTCTTTACTTTATATCCTTTCAGGGTAAAACCAACTTCAAACAGGTTCAAAAGGGCTATCCGGATGTTATCTTCTATATAGGTCTCCATATTATCATATTTTGCAAAGTTGACGGGAAGGAGTCTGTTATTCCTCCTAAAGCTTTCATCCGGTATTTTACCCGTAAAACGTCCTTTCTTCTTCACTCCCCAACGAATGGTTTTACTACAAGGAAGAGGTATACCTATCGTCAGCACTTTTCTTTAGTTACCGTATCGGTGATTCCATGTTTCCAGATACTGATATGGTTGGCTCCCAAATAAGTGCCGATATAAAGGACAACGGTCAGCGTCCAATCGTCCAAAGCCTCATCGGTTTGAATACCATTCACCAAATCAGAGAAATAGCCTTCAACCATTTCTCTGTCAAAACAGTTTAGTTCAGGCCATTCACATTTCTCAAACAGTTGATGCACATTGACAGGAACCAGTAAGGTGGTTATTTCTAACTGATATTTCATTCATTTCGTTTTTTATATCATTGCATCTAAAATCGTCTCAAGTATCTTATCGACTATAAATATACAATTTTACCAGATCAAATACTAAAGAATAGAGCTTTTTAAACCTATTTCTGAAAAAGAAAGGACTGTTTGATACACCCCTCCTATGTAAACAGGGTTTATCAGACAGTCCTTTCCGTGCGGAGTATGATTCGTCCGTTATTCAGTGGACGATCCTTGCTTTTCGTCCTTACGGCATTTCAGTTTCTATCTGGAATTTACGGCTTACTTTCATCAAATTGATGGTATAAGTGACTACGTTCTGTGCGTCCTGAACCATCGTGAGATACACCATGCTCACCCGGATGCTTCCTGATTGGCTTTGGATGCGTTGCAGTTCCTTACGTTTCAATAGTGAAAACTGTCCGTTGAGGTCGTTGGCACGACGGATTTCTTCTTCGAAGTCGTTGTACTCGTTGTTTTCCATTTTCTTACGACACTGCTGAATCAGATAGGTGATATCTTCGGATACATCGCTGAATTCACCTTTCTGGATGGCGTCCAATGGGTTGAAGTTGTTGTCGACATGTTCGAGGCAAGGTTCGCAGAGGCGGGAATACTGTAGACCAATTCGCTAGCGAAATCGTTGCCTTGATAGTAATAAAGTCCTTTTTCGAGTACGGTGTTATTGTCGAGACGACACATGGCAACGGTGCCCGAACGTTTCATCTGTTTGATGAGCTGTTTCTCAAATTTAGTGGACCCCATGGCGCGACGCAATCCTCGCAGATTTTCATGAAGGAATGAAGTGACAGTCAGTTCGAAATTTGTTTCTGCATATTCCAATACTTTGGAAAGTTCTTCGCGGGTGTGCTTACGCATCAGTTGCAGGGCTTCTGCGCTGTCTGTGGTTTGCATCAGTTGCTTCAGCGTTTCGTTACCTTGTTCTTTCGCTTTGCGTTTCTTGTACATCACCTGGCTACGGATCAAGATGAATACAGCTATACCGATGAGGCGATGATAGAGATGTTTCCGCCATAATGGAGTACGAGAGCTACGAAGAAACAGATGGTGAAGGCGGCTCCGGCGGTGATGAACCAACCTCCGATGACGCTTAATACGCCGGTGATACGGTAAACGGCTGAATCACGTCCCCAGGCGCGGTCGGCCAAAGAGGTACCCATAGCTACCATGAAGGTTACGTAGGTGGTGGAAAGGGGAAGTTTCAGGGAGGTTCCCAAGGCGATGAGCAGCCCGGCCAATACCAGGTTGACAGAAGCGCGGACAAGGTCGAAAGCAGCTCCGTCGGCTATGATTGCTTCGTCTTTGCGGAAGCGGGGAGTCAAGCCATTTTTTGCTACCTTCCGGCATTATCCGGGAGATTCCGTTGGCAAGTGTCATGCTGATGCGGACCACTGTACGGGCGATCGGAGTACTTCCGAATGCTTCTTCTCCTTCATCTTGGCGGGAAAGGTCGACAGATGTTTTAATTACGGCGTGTGCTTTTTTAGAGGTGCAGAGGGCATAGGGACCATGACGGCTCCGGCTCCGATAAGAAAATACCACGGTGTTTTGGCAGGTCCCAGTAAAGAGGTCATCAGGAAGCCGTTGGGATTTCCTTCTCCGTTGGCGTATAGTCCATGAAAGAGGAGAAACCTGCGAGGGGAACACCGATAAAGTTGACAAGGTCGTTACCGGCAAAAGCGAGTGCCAGGGCGAAGGTCCCCATCATTACGACGACTTTGAAAACATTGATTTTCATCCAGTGAAGGATCTGCATCAGTACGGTGAAGAACACAAAAGAAAACGGTGATTAGCATCAGTGTGTTGTCTTGTATCCAGTGTTTGTTTTCAGGGGTCATGAAGGAGCTGTCTTTCAGTCCTTTTGATAAGCATGAAATAGATGATGGCAGTAGCGGCTATACCTCCAAAGAGGGCGATGCTGTATTTCATCTTCTTCGTATAGTTGAAGGTGAAGATCACACGGGCAAGCCATTGTACAAGCATTCCGAAGAAGAAGGCGATAGCGACGGAGACGAAGATCGCCATAATGACGACGGAGAGGGCTTTGTCGGTGTTGATGAGGTCTCCCAAAGCAAGAGTGTCACTATTGTGCACTTTGATAAGTGCGAGGGCGAATGTTCCTCCGAGTAGTTCAAAGACTAATGATACAGTGGTCGAGGTGGGCATCCCCATAGAGTTAAAGACGTCCAGCAGTACTACGTCGGTCAACATGACAGCTAGCAGAATGCACATGATTTCGGCAAAGTAGAAGTGCTCGGGTTGGTAGATGCCGTGCCGGGCAATGTCCATCATACCGTTGGACAGGGAAGCGCCAATGAATATACCAATACCAGCTATGAAAAGAATGGTTTTAAACGAAGCGGCCTTGGCGCCTACCGCAGAGTTCAAAAGTTAACTGCATCATTACTGACTCCGACTATCAGATCGAAAACAGCTAGTACAAAGAGGAAGATGATAATGCATAAATAAATAGTCTCCATAATAAATATATGTGTATGTTGTTTCCGGCTGCAAAGGACGGAATTTGACGTTGCAGGGGGTGTCATACATGTTACATTTATATTACAATCGTCTTTCTTTTGTCTTGAAACAAAAGAAAGAGACAAAGAAACAAAAAAGAAAAATTTGATTATAAGGTGAAAAAATAATGACTTGACAGTTTATAGTCGGTGGTATCTCCATTCCCCCTCCTTCGGGAAGGAGGGTGGCTGAAAGCCGGGGTGGTAGGTGGATACAATGCTGATAATAACTGACTTACGCATTCACCTACCTCCCCTACGAGGGGGACTCCTCCTTCCCGAAGGAGGGGAATGGAGATACCACCGACTGGCTAAATTACCACCAAACTTGAAGAAAAATCCGCTCCGTTACGGAAGCTCGCTTGACGGATAAAAAAGTAGTCCGGGGAAACCATGCGGGTGGGTGCGGCATGGGGCGTTATATGTGTTATAGTTATATAGGGTTATATAAGTTATGATGGGATTATGTGGGAGCAGGCTGTTTTTTAGTTGCTCGTAAAAATTATATTGTGCGCGGACGCTTGGGGTACCGGGCGTTCTTTTCTTGAATACGTTTTGCAGTTGGTCTACCCAGCAGGCTTTTTGGTTGTCGGCCAGTTGGATGTTCAGCATTTCTATCAGGCTGGCACGTAGGTCGGGGTCGAGTATCGGGGTGACTGCTTCGATACGCCGGTAGAGGTTGCGGCGCATCCAGTCGGGGGAACCCATGAATACTTTCGGGTGGTGGTTGTTGCCGAAGTACCAGATGCGGGCATGTTCCAGAAAACTGTCGACAATACGGGTGACACGGATGTTACGACTGTATGACTGCCCGGGGATGAGACAGCAGATGCCACGGACGATGAGGTCGATCTGAACGCCGTGTTCGGAGGCGTTATAGAGGCGGTTAATCATTGCAGGGTCTTGGAGGGCGTTCATCTTGAGGATGATACGTCCACCCTTGCCTTGGTCGGCAAGTTCTATTTCACGGTCGATGAGGCGGTTCAGTTCGGGGATGAGGTTGAAGCGGGCGACAAGGAGAGTCGTGAATTTGGGGTATTCTTTACCTTGCAGGGTGCGGAAGAGGTTGTATAGGTCGTTCACGATTTCCTTGCGGCAGGTGAACAGGCCGCAGTCGGCGTAGAGGGTGGCAGTCTTCTCGTTGAAATTGCCGGTGCTGATATAAGCGTAGCTGGGGAGCTTTCGCCGTTCTGTCCGCGACGGCGGACGAGGGCTACCTTGGCATGCACTTTCAGTCCCGGGATACTATATATTATCTTTATGCCGGCGGCTTGCATCATTTCGGCGGTGGCAAGGTTGTTCTCTTCATCGAAGCGGGCTTTCAGCTCAACGAATACGGTTACTTTCTTGCCGTTTTGGGCGGCGGCTATCAGGGTGTTGATAACGGCGGAGTTTTCTGCCACACGGTATTGTGTGACCATGATTTCACGGGTTTCCGGGTTGTGAACGGCTTCATAAAGGAAATGGATGAAGTGCTCGAAAAGAGTGATAAAGGGTAATATAATAACAGGTCCTTCTTGGCGACGTAGTTGAAAATGGATTCTTTTCGTCGAGGACGGTTAGCTTCATCGGCTTTGGCTTCTCAAGGCTGTGGAGCGACTTGTTCGGGTTGGGGAGGTGACGCAGGTCTTCCAGATTCAGATGCTTGTCGCCGGGGACAAGCTCGTCACGCTGGATGCGGAAGGCGTCCACAAAAAGTCCAGGAAGTCATGAAGGCATGGCACGGTCGTAGACGAAGCGGCAGACGTCTCCTATTTTACGCTTCTTTACTTTCTTCTTGAGCTGGGCTACAAGGTCGGCACTGCTGGCGGTGTCGTCAATTAATATGTCGGCGTCACGGAGATTTTGATGCAGTAGCTGGAGTCGACATCGTAGCCGGGGAAGATCAGGTTGAGGTTTGCCTTGATGATGTCTTCGGTAAACATCAAATAATGATTTTTCTCGCGGGATGGAAGTTCGATGAAACGGGGGACTTTTGCGTAGGGCTGCTTCATCACGAAGTAAAGGGGTTGTCGGAGGTCTGTTACATTTGGCCTTGCTTCTTCCATACCTACTTTTATACCTTCTCCGTCATTTCTTTCATTTATGCACTCTCCGGTATATTTTTCTATATTTTCTTTTAGTTTCTTCTCCTTTGTTTTTTCTTTTTCTTCGGATAGACTCGTATTGCCAGGTAAAGACGGTTATCCCGCAGGAAGGAGACAATTTTATCTTTAGATACAGGCACAGGTTGCAGGTAGGGAAAAATTTCTTCCCGGAAAAAGTCTTTGATAAACTGTTGGTGGAACGGTTCTACATGGTTGTCCTGATAAAAGATGATGTGGTTTTTGCGCAGGGCAGGCAGTAGTTTCTGTTCATAAATGCGTACACGGTCATCCAGCTGGCGGGTGACTTCTTTATTTATTTCTTCTACCAGTTCACGGGCAGACTGTACGGTTTCTTCATCGCTTTCCGTTGCGCCGGAAGCAACAGCTTTGTGGTCTGCTACACGGATTTTATAAAATTCTTCGAGGTTGGAAGAGTAGATGGAAATAAAGTTGATGCGTTCGTAAAGGGGGAGACGCTCGTCCAGAGCCTCCAACAATACGCGATAATTAAATGAGAGCCAACTTATATCTCGCTTGAAATAATTATATTTGCTTTCCATATGCTTTAAGATTTTTCCAAATATAGTATCTTTGTAGGATTAAACAAAGAAATTTATGATAAGAATTGGATTATTATCCGATACCCATGCTTATTGGGATGAGAAATACCTGGAATATTTTGAATCGTGCGACGAAATCTGGCACGCCGGAGACATCGGTTCACTGGAAGTAGCGGAAAAGTTAGCCGCATTCCGTCCATTCCGGGCGGTATACGGAAACATTGACGGACAGGAAATCAGAAAAACTGTATCCTCAAATAAATCGTTTCACGGTGGATGGTGCGGAAGTACTGATAAAACATATCGGCGGTTATCCGGGAAAGTACGATCCTTCCATCATCGGTAGTCCTGATGACGCGACCGCCCAAGCTTTTTATCAGCGGACATTCGCATATATTAAAGGTGAAGTATGATAAAACGCTGGATATGTTACATATCAATCAGGGAGCTGCAGGTATGTCTGGTTTCCATAAGGTGCGGACTTTGGTGCGTTTTGTTATCAATCAAGGGGCATTTCAAGACTTGAAGTTATCGAACTGGCGGACAAATAAAATAAATGTCCCCGCCTGACTGAAAAATTATTTTAAAATTTTGCCACGTCGGAATTCTTTCCGACCTTTGCACACTGTTAATGAATAACTCAGACGAACATGAAAGGAATTATTCTGGCCGGTGGTAGTGCCACCCGACTTTATCCGCTTTCCAAAGCGATTTCCAAACAAATCATGCCTGTGTATGACAAGCCGATGATTTACTATCCCCTGTCTACACTGATGCTGGCGGGAATTCGTGAGATTTTGATCATCTCAACTCCGCGTGACTTGCCGATGTTCCGGGATTTGCTGGGAACGGGTGAGGAGCTGGGTATGTCTTTCTCCTATAAAATACAGGAACAACCTAACGGACTGGCACAGGCTTTCGTATTGGGGAGCCGATTTCCTGAACGGTGAACCGGGCTGTCTGATTCTTGGGGATAATATGTTTTACGGACAAGGCTTTTCTGCCATGCTCGCCGGGCTGCCAATATAGAAAAAGGGCGCCTGCATCTTCGGCTACTATGTGAAAAGACCCGCGCGCTTATGGTGTAGTGGAATTTAACGAACAAGGGAAAGTTATTTCACTGGAAGAAAAACCGGAAATGCCGAAAAGTAATTATGCCGTTCCGGACTCTATTTCTATGATGCCAGTGTGACGGAAAAAGCAGCAGCTCTTCGTCCTTCAGCACGTGGAGAATATGAGATTACAGACCTGAATCGCCTGTATCTGGAAGAAGGCACATTGAAAGTGGAACTCTTCGGCCGCGGATTCGCATGGCTGGATACGGGTAACTGCGACAGTCTGCTGGAAGCATCCAACTTCGTGGCCACTATTCAGAACCGGCAAGGTTTCTACGTCAGCTGTATTGAAGAAATCGCCTGGCGTCAGGGATGGATTCCGACGGAGCAGTTGCTTCTGTTAGGTCAACAACTCGAAAAGACCGAGTATGGAAAGTATCTTATCGAATTGGCAAAACAATCCTAAAATCAACATAATAGAATAAAATATGAAAACTTATCTAGTGACCGGTGCCGCAGGATTTATCGGGGGCAAATTACATCAAATACATCTTGGCCAAACATAACGACATCAAAGTCGTGATATTGGATGCTTTGACGTATGCAGGTAACTTAGAACGATTGCCAAAGACATCGACAACGAACGCTGCGTCTTTATCAAAGGAGACATTTGCAGCCGTGATGTGGTAGACGGTCTTTTGCTGAGTATCGTTTTGATTATGTGGTGAATTTCGCTGCCGAAAGTCACGTTGACCGCAGCATTGAAAATCCGCAACTGTTTCTGATTACCAACATTCTCGGAACACAGAACTTATTGGATTGTGCACGCCGCGCATGGGTAATGGGAAAAGATGAACAAGGATACCCTACCTGGAGAAAAGGTGTACGCTATCATCAGGTATCCACCGACGAAGTGTATGGTTCACTAGGGAGCCGAAGGGTATTTCACAGAAACAACCCCGCTTTGTCCTCACAGCCCGTACAGTGCCTCTAAGACTAGCGCAGACATGGTAGTGATGGCTTACCATGATACTTATAAAATGCCGGTAACAATTACCCGCTGCTCAAACAACTATGGTCCGTACCATTTCCCGGAGAAATTGATTCCGTTGATTATCAAGAATATCCTCGAAGGAAAACATCTCCCCGTCTACGGTGACGGCAGTAATGTACGCGACTGGCTTTATGTAGAAGATCACTGCAAAGCGATTGATCTCGTTGTACGTGAAGGTAAAGACGGAGAAGTGTACAACGTTGGCGGACATAACGAGAAGACAAACCTCGAAATCGTAAAACTGACTATTTCAACTATCCACCGTCTGATGGCAGAGAATCCCGAATATCGCCAGGTTCTCAAAAAGAAGGTGAAAGACGAAAACGGAAATATTTCCATCGACTGGATCAACGACAGCCTGATTACTTTTGTAAAAGACCGTTTGGGCCATGACCAGCGTTATGCCATTGATCCGACAAAGATTACAAATGCTTTAGGATGGTATCCCGAAACAAAATTCGAAGTCGGTATCGTAAAGACAATCGAATGGTACTTAGCCAACCAGGCTTGGGTGGAAGAAGTTACCAGCGGAGATTATCAGGGTTACTACGAAAAGATGTATGGGAAATGATTTTCAACTTACCAACATTCCTATTGCAATAAGAACACCCATAAACAGCATATTACGCGAAGTCTCGCCTAATATGCTGTTTAATTTTTTACCACTATATATTTTCACCATCCGTTTCCAGGTGAGGAAATGAGGAATCAAATAGAGTTGCGGAAGAAGAGCGGCTAAAAAATGACCTTCACGAAGGAAACACAGACAGAGAAAAGAAGCTGTAACACCCAGCATCAAATAAAAATAGCGGCCGAACTTCTCACCGAAACGAACGATTACCGTTCTTTTTCCACTGCGCGCATCCGCTTCCCGGTCACGGTAGTTATTGACTACCAGTAGCGTATCAATCAATAGTCCACAAATCAGAGAGGCGATAGTGACATCCGGCGTCCATGTTAACGCTTGCACGTAATATGTTCCGCCAACAGGCACAAATCCACAGAAGACAATCACCAGTACATCTCCCCAGCCGCCGTAAGAAAGAGGATAAGGGCCGGTGGTATAAAGAAAAGCGAATAATACACAAAGCACTCCTACGACAATCAGTTCCCATCCGGCAAAGAAAAGTAATGTGCAACCGATAAGACAGGCAAGAGCAACCGTAATAATAATCCCGGTTTTCATCGCTTGCGGAGAAATCCATCCCTGTGCACAAGCACGTTCGGGTCCCAGGCGATCTTCCCGATCTGTCCCTTTGAGGAAGTCGAAAAGGTCATTGATGAAATTAGCGGCAATTTGCATCAGACTTGCGAACAGACAGCAGATCAGTGCCGGCAACCAGTGAAAATGCCCGTCCATCGCAGCGAGAGCTGTACCTATCAGAACAGGGGTAACGGCTCCTGTAAGAGTTTTGGGACGTGCAGCTAATATCCATGCTTTTTCTTGTAGCGAGTTACGCTTTACTTCTTCCATACTTTAATATATTATAAAGAGTTTTGACGGACAAAGATACATGATTTTTCGTATCTTTGCACCCCAGAAAACTTCAAACTAAGAGAAGATGAAGAAAATAAATGCTCCTGTGATGGAGAAAATAAATACCCTATTGATGAAAAGAATAAATACCCCATTGATGAAGAAAATAAATATCCCATTGATGAAGAAAACGATTTATCCACTGACGAAGAAAACAATCTACCCTGTTATCCTGTTGACATTGCTTTTGCTTGTTTCCTGCAAGTCGAAAAAAGAATATGGTGGCTAGCTTGCCACGCCCTGTCTTACATACTGATTCCATTTATCCGGATACGACTAACGCCATTGCCGGACTGTTCGCTCCCGACCACTCGATACTCAAAGCACTGGCTGTTTCTAAAAACAAAAAGCAACATACAAAGAAAAAGGAGACTGATACCGACGCGGACAAATCCGACCGGATGCTCCGTGGACCCCAAATAACCTCTTCCAGCGTAGATGTGTCATCTGTTTATACAGGAGTGGATCGTGTAGTAAAATACGACTTCACCCACCGCGATGTACCTGAAGCTTTTGAAGGTTTCCGCATCGCTTTCATTTCCGATTTACATTACAAAAGCCTGCTAAAAGAGAAAGGATTGAACGATCTTGTCCGTCTATTGATTGCCCAAAAAGCAGATGTTCTTTTGATGGGTGGTGATTATCAGGAAGGTTGCGAATATGTAGAACCTTTGTTTTCCGCACTGGCACGTGTAAAGACACCGATGGGAACCTATGGAGTGATGGGTAATAATGATTACGAACGTTGCCACGACGATATTGTGAACACAATGAAACATTACGGAATGCGTCCGTTAGAACACGAAGTAGATACACTCCGGAAAGACGGACAGCAAATCATTATCGCCGGAGTGCGCAATCCTTTTCGATCTGGGGCGCAACGGAGTATCACCCACTTTGGCACTCTCCCCAAGGATTTTGTCATCTTGCTGGTTCATACGCCGGATTACATAGAAGATGTTTCAGTAGCCAATACAGACCTCGCTCTCGCAGGACATACACACGGCGGACAAGTCCGTGTATTCGAGTCGCCCCGGCACTGAACTCACACTACGGCAATCGTTTTATCACCGGACTGGCATATAATACAGCAAAAACACCTTTGATTATAACAAACGGAATAGGAACTTCAAAGTTACCAATCCGTGTCGGTGCTCCGGCAGAAATCATCGTCATTACTCTTCATCGATTGACGGAGTAAGGTATCGTAACTTGGTACAATAACAAACAGAAATAGCAGCATCATACACTTTTCTGATACGACTTTCTGTAACATACCACACTTTTAGGGTATAACTTTTGTTAAATACCACACTTTTAGGATACGACTTTTTGTTATTATCCTTTTAGTGCTTACATTTGTACCTATAAGTAGCTGACAATAAAAGAAAGAAGTATGAGAAGAAATGCAATGCAACAATTGTACGATTGGAAAGAAAAGTCTACACGAAAGCCTTTGATTATTCGCGGAGCCCGTCAGGTAGGAAAGACATGGCTTTATGAAAGAGTTTGCGGCTACTGCTTACAAACAGTTTGCCTACATCAACTTCGAAGACAATGAAGTGATGAAAGAGGTTTTTCAAAAAGATTTTGATATCGAACGTATTTTGATGGCTATCCAGTTAGTAACCGGAAAAGTAGTAGATACAGATACCTTAATTCTTTTTGACGAACTTCAGGAAGCCCCACGCGGCTTGACAGCCATGAAATATTTCCTGGAGAAAGCGCCACAGTATCATGTTATTGCAGCTGGTTCTTTACTGGGCATCGCTATGCATCAAAATGACTCTTTCCCGGTGGGAAAAGTCGATTTTATAGACCTATATCCACTTTCTTTTTCCGAGTTTTTAGAAGCTATCGGACAAGAGTCTTTTGTCAGCTTGCTTGCAAAGCAAGATTGGAACCTCATTTCTACCTTCCGTTCTAAATTCACCGACTTCCTTAAACAGTACTATTTCGTAGGAGGAATGCCCGAAGTAGTCAATGCATTTATTGAGCATAAAGACTATACCGAAGCCCGCCAGTTGCAACAAAACATACTGGATTCTTATGACCGTGATTTTTCCAAACACGCTCCTATTGCCGAAGTCCCTAGGATTCGTATGGTGTGGCGTTCGGTTCCTGCACAACTGGCTAAAGAAAATCGCAAATTCATTTATGGAGTTATAAAAGAAGGAGCAAGAGCCAAGGATTTTGAACTGGCCATAGAATGGCTGATAGATGCCGGTCTTATTTATAAAGTAAACCGGGTAAAGAAAGGTGGAATACCTTTATCGGCCTACGAAGATTTTTCCGCATTCAAACTGTTTATGCTAGACACCGGATTAATGGGAGCAATGAGCGGACTCCCCCACAGGCATTATTGGAAGGAAATATTTTATTTACCGATTATAAAGGAGCAATTACCGAACAATATGTGTTACAACAACTGAAATCGGTGAAAGGCTTGAATATCTATTACTGGTCTTCAGATACTTCCAAAGGAGAATTGGATTTCCTTTTGCAAAAAGAAATCTGTATTATTCCGGTCGAAGTGAAAGCTGAAGAAAATTTACAGTCGAAAAGTCTGCGTTCTTTTGTTGAAAAGAATCCAGAACTACATGGCATCCGTTTTTCCATGTCAGATTATCGGGAACAAGAGTGGCTGACAAATTATCCGTTATATTCTGTCGGATATATATTTTAATATATTCAAAGACGTATATTATCTTTTCTTAATAGCCTCCCAAGCTCTCGGATGCAGGAAGTAACGAATATCTTTCCCTGCACTCAAGGCTTCCCGAATAAAAAGTGGAACTGATTTCAAAAACAGGGGAATGAACGAGACGCACGGTTTCCGGCAATTCCTCTTCTTTTACCGGAAAGCCGGGACGAGGATAAATGAGGAGTTGATTCTCTTTAATGATGCGTTCGGACTGATACCAGCGTCCAAAACGTTCCCAATTATCGGAACCGATAATGAAATAAAATTCCCGGTTAGGATACGTTTCACGAAGTTTTTCCAGTGTATATACGCTATACGAAGGACGGGGCAAATGAAATTCAAAGTCTGAAGCTCGAAAACGAGGATAATCACTGATGGATAACTCCACTAATTGAAGACGAAGCTCGTCGCTCCATAACTCTACCTTCGTTTTCAAAGGATTCTGCGGACTTACCATAAACCATATTTCATCCAACCCTTCATACTCACAAAGGTAATTAGCTAAAGCGAGATGCCCGATATGAATCGGATTGAATGACCCGCTGAAGATTCCGGTTTTTCTTGTTTTAACTTGATTCATTTTCCGCTATTCTTTCTTGCTTTATTTTCTTTCTCCACTTCGGTAAAACAATAGCTTGTCTGATTGTGAGAAGTAGCGCAATGCCGCTTATGAACCATTGTTGAAAATAAAGGCATACAATAAAAAGCAAGAAGATTCATCACACCGGTGACGGCACACAGATACATCCATTTTCGGGTGTTACAATTCTTCTTGTACATTCTCAAGTCTTATTCTTCGGCTAAAAACTCTTTGATTACTTTCAACGCTTCTGCCTTCGCTGCTTCCAAATCGTCATTGACAATCACACAATCGAATTGCGGAGCAAAGCCCAATTCATATTCCGCCTTAGCAATACGGCTTTCAATGATTTCCGGGGCATCCGTTCCGCGCCCTTCTAACCGGCAACGTAATTCTTCCACCGAAGGCGGTTGAATGAACACTGACAACGCACGGTCACCATAAAACTTCTTGATATTACATCCACCTACCACATCAACGTCAAACACAACATTCTGACCTGCTTCCAGTTGCTTTTCCACTTGTGCCTTCAACGTTCCGTAATAACGGTCCTTATATACTTCCTCATACTCCAAAAAATTCGTTGTTCTCAATGCGACAACGGAATTCCTCCGGCGTAAGAAAGAAATATTCCACTCCGTGCTGCTCCGTCCCACGCGGAGGACGGCTGGTAGCAGAAATAGAAAACGCAAGATTCAAATTCTGCGTCAGCAGATAATTGATAATAGTAGATTTGCCCGAACCTGACGGGGCAGAGAAAATAATTAGTTTACCGGTCATTATTAAAGTTTATTTGACATTAAGTTATTTACGATTAGACGATTTACGATGTACGGTTGATATTACTTTTTGAATTTATAAATACCCAAATGTGTACACTATTATTTCGCAATACTAACTTCAATCGCACATCGTAAATCGTCTAATCGTAAATGAATTATCGTAAATGAATTTATTGTGAGTAAATTACATCACGTTCAACACCTGCTCCTTAATCTGCTCCAACTCATCTTTCATCTGAACAACGATTTTCTGCATTTCGGCATGATTGGACTTGCTACCTAACGTATTGATTTCCCGACCCATTTCCTGGGCGATAAAACCAAGTTTCTTACCTTGTCCGTTACCGCTTTCCATTGTACTGATGAAATATTTCAGATGGTTGCTAAGGCGTTGTTTTCTTCATTGACATCCAGTTTCTCAATGTAATAGATCAATTCCTGCTCCAAGCGGTTCTTGTCGTAATCCACACTTAATGTCTTTTCGAGAGCATCCGTGATGCGTTCTTTCACTTTTTCCACACGCTCTTTTCGTAAGGAGCGATCTTTTCGAGCAGGCTTGAGATATTGGCGATCTTTTCACGGAACTTCTTTTCCAGTGCAGCACCTTCCTGTTTGCGGAAATCTACCAGATGACTGATAGCATCGAGCACAGTGGCATGCACCATTTTCCATTCCTCGTCGGTCAGTTCCTGGATTTCCGTTTTAGTCATCACATCCGGCATACGGAGCAATGTCTGAAACCAGTCGGCAGGAACAGGAATACCAAGATTCTGCGAGATTGCCAAAATCTGTTTGTAGTAACCTTCCACCAATACTTGATTGATAGGAGTCGCATTTTCTGCCGTTTCTTTCTTCTCGATCCACAGGCTGAAATCAACCTTTCCACGTTCCAGCACTTTAGAAATCTCATTACGGATTTCAATCTCTTTTTCACGATACGCCGGAGCGATGCGAGTGGATAAATCCATTGCCTTGCTGTTGAGCGACTTGATTTCTACATTTATTTTTTTATCAGGAAGTTCGGCCGTAGCTTTGCCGTATCCTGTCATAGACTGTATCATAACCTTAAAGTTTTGTGCAAAAGTACACGAATATTTTAAGAATTGAAATAATCATGTAAATTTGCGACAATTTAATAAGCTGATTTTTATGTCGTGTATACTGAATATTGAAACCTCTACCTCTGTTTGCTCGGTAGCGGCCAGTCAAGACGGACAGACGATTTTTGTGAAAGAAGATTTGAAAGGGCCCTTCACACGCCGTGTCTTTAGGAGTTTTTGTAGATGAAGCGTTGTCTTTCATAGACAGTCATGCCATCCCTTTGGATGCAGTCGCAGTGAGTTGCGGGCCGGGTTCTTATACCGACTTCGAATCGGGGTTTCTATGGCGAAAGGAGTTTGTTACGGACGTAACGTCCCATTGATCGGTATTCCGACGCTGGAAGTGTTGACTGTTCCGGTGTTGTTGTATCACGACTTGCCCGAGGACGCTTTGCTTTGTCCGATGATCGACGCCCGCCGCATGGAGGTGTATGCAGCTGTTTATGACCGCAGACTTCAGGTGAAACGTGCAGTAGCAGCCGATATTGTAGACGAAAACTCTTACTTGGAGTTTCTGAACGAGCAGCCGGTTTATTTCTTTGGAAACGGGGCCGACAAATGCCGCGAACAGATCACGCATCCGAACGCACATTTTATCGACAATATTCACCCGTTGGCTAAAATGATGTTCCTGCTGGCAGAAAAAAGCAATAGCCGACGAAGATTATAAAGACGTGGCTTACTTCGAACCTTTCTACCTGAAAGAATTCGTTGCTTCCATGCCAAAAAAACTTTTTAATTTTTAATTTTAAACTTTCAATTAAATAAATGCAATACAATACTCAACAGAAAAGAATGCCGCTTCCCGAATACGGGCGTAGCATCCAGAACATGGTAGATTATGCGTTGACCATTCAGGATCGTGCAGAACGTCAGCGTTGTGCCAACACCATCATCAACATTATGGGAAATATGTTCCCCATTTGCGTGATGTGCCCGACTTCAAGCACAAGCTCTGGGATCATCTGGCTATCATGTCCGGTTTTGAGCTGGATATTGACTACCCGTATGAAATCATCCGTAAGGACAACTTGGTGACCCGTCCGATCCGATCCCTACCCACTGCCCGTATGCGTTATCGCCACTACGGACGCACACTGGAAGTGCTGATAAAGAAAGCAATCGAATTCCCCGAAGGAAACGAAAAGAGAAACCTGATTGCCCCTCATCTGCAACCACATGAAGAAGGACTACCTGGCATGGAACACGATTTATAATGCCGCTTGCGAACCTTATCTGCAACAACTTTCTTCCATGCTGAATCGTATGGGAGCCCGTATTTCGGGTGTCGGCTCCAATTTGCTGACAATAGAAGGGGTTGAGGCGTTGGGTGGCACTACACATACGATCTTGCCGGATATGATCGAAGTAGGCAGTTTTATCGGAATGGCTGCTATGACCGGTTCCGACATCACGATCAAAAATACAGGCTATGATATGTTGGGGATTATTCCCGATTCATTCCGTCGTCTGGGAATTACGGTCGAACAAATCGGTGACGATATCCATGTCCCGACACACGATTCTTATCAGATCGAGACGTTTATCGACGGCTCTATTATGACGATTGCCGATGCTCCCTGGCCGGGACTGACGCCGGACTTGCTGAGTGTCTTCCTCGTTGTGGCGACGCAGGCTGTCGGCAGTGTGCTGATCCATCAGAAGATGTTCGAAAGCCGTCTCTTCTTTGTCGACAAACTGATCGACATGGGAGCGCAGATCATTCTTTGCGATCCGCACAGGGCGACTGTGATTGGGTTGGGCAATCGTTTCAAACTGCGTGGTTCCAATATGGTTTCTCCGGATATTCGTGCCGGCATTGCTTTGCTGATTGCGGCGATGAGTGCCGAAGGTACCAGCCATATCCATAATATCGACCAGATAGACCGTGGATATCAGAATATTGACAAACGGTTGAACGGCATCGGGGCGCGTATTACCCGACTTTAAACATTCTTGTCATGATTAAGAAAGAAGATGTTTTCAAGATAGGACAGTTTGCCAAACCTCACGGCATAAAGGGGGAGATCGCGCTGGTTACAAACAGCGATGTTTTTGACGATTCGGACGATCCGTATATTATATGTGAGATGGATGGGATCCTGGTCCCTTTTTCATCGAGGAGTATCGCTATAAGACGGATACCGTTATCCTTCTGAAGTTGAAGAATGTGGACGATGAGAAAGCGGCCCGTGAATTTTCCAACCGCGAAGTCTTTTATTCGCTCGATGAAGTGGACAGGGATGACTTGGTGGGAGATATGACATGGGATAGCTTTATCGGTTATCGGGTCATAGACGAACATCATGGCGAAATTGGCGAGATTACTGATGTCGACGAGTCAACCATCAATGTCCTTTTGCAGATCGACCATAACGGTGAAGAACTGTTGTTGCCTGCCGCCGAGGAACTGATCTTGTCTGCCGATCATGAGAATAAGACGCTGGCCGTTTCCGTTCCGGAAGGTCTGTTGGATTTATGAAATTGACGAATACACATGGCACAAAAGCAAAGACGAACAAATAAGAAATCATTCTGGCACCGGATTAGGTTTAAATACAAACTGTCTTTCTTCAATGAAGGAACGCTGGAGGAAGTATGGTCTTTCCGGTTGTCACAGCTTTCCGCATTTGCGATGTTGGCCTTGTTTGCTTTCTTGCTGATCGCTTTTACTGCCTTTATCATTATTAAGACACCGATACGGAACTATCTGCCGGGTTATCTGGATGTGGAAGTTCGTAAGGAGATCATGCAGAATGCCTTGCGTGCCGATTCGTTGGAAAGGATGATCCAGATACAATCTCTTTATCTGAATAATGTGGCGGGTATTCTGTCGGGGACGATGCCGATCGATTCGATTCGAGAGATCGATTCGCTGGCACGAGTGAACCCTGACTATGAGATTCCTCAAACGAAGGAGGAAAAGAAGTTTGTAAAGGATTTTGAAGAGGCGGAGAAATACAACTTGGCAGTCTTGGACCCGAATCCGGTTCCTACTGACGGTGTCTTTTTTACAAGCCTGTAGATGGAGTGGTTTCTTCTCATTATAATGCCAATATCCGGCATTATGGTGTCGACTTGGTTGCAGCCCCGAAGGAAAGCGTGCTGGCTACGTTGGATGGCACGGTGGTCTTTGCTGGCTTCGATCCGAACTCCGGGAATGTGATACAGGTGCAGCATAGGAATGGTTTTTATCTATTTATAAACATAACGAATTATTGCTGAAAGAGGTGGGCGACCGCGTCGTCGCGGGAGAGGCCATTGCTCTGGTAGGCAATACGGGGAAATTGTCGACCGGTCCCCATCTCCATTTCGAGTTGTGGTATAAAGGTGGCCCAGTCAATCCCGAAGAATATATAGCATTTTAATACGCATGAAAAGAAACTTGGCCATATTAGGTTCTACAGGTTCTATCGGAACGCAGGCTTTGGAAGTAGTCAGCGAACATCCTGACCTTTTTGAAGTATATGCTCTTATTGCCAATAATCAGGTGGATCTGCTGATTAATCAGGCACGTAAATATATGCCTGAAGTGGTGGTAATCGCCAACGAGCAGAAATATCCCGAACTGAAGGAGGCATTGGAAGACCTTCCCATCAAGGTATGGGCGGGTTCGGATGCCATTGCCCAGGTCGTCCAGTCGGAACCGATCGATATGGTGCTGACGGCAATGGTGGGATATGCAGGACTGAAACCGACGATCGCAGCGATCAAAGCCGGTAAGGCGATCGCATTGGCAAACAAAGAGACGCTGGTGGTGGCCGGCGAACTGATCACGGCTTTGGCTGTCGAACACAAAGTGCCGATCCTGCCTGTAGACTCTGAACATTCTGCCATTTTCCAGTGTTTAGCGGGAGAGTGGGAGAACCCAGTGGAAAAGATATTGCTGACGGCTTCCGGCGGCCCTTTCCGTACCAAGACAATGGAGGAACTGGCAGTTGTGACCAAAGCCCAGGCGTTGAAACATCCGAACTGGTCGATGGGGGCGAAAATCACCATCGACTCCGCGTCGATGATGAACAAGGGGTTCGAGATGATAGAGGCGAAGTGGCTGTTCGGGGTTACGCCGGATCAGGTACAGGTGGTGGTGCACCCGCAGTCGGTGATCCACTCGATGGTGCAGTTTGAGGATGGCGCCGTGATCGCCCAGCTGGGAATTCCCGACATGAAACTTCCGATCAGCTATGCTTTCTCATATCCCAAGCGGTTGCACAGTAAAGCACCCCGTTTGGACTTCACTCAATATGCGACGCTTACTTTCGAGGAGCCGGATATGGAACGTTTCCGTAACTTGGCGTTTGCGTTCGATGCAGTCAGGAAAGGTGGTAATATGCCTTGTATCTTGAATGCTGCTTTTAAATTGTAAATAGACTATATGGAAGCATTTTTGATTCCGTGCCCTGCAATTGATTATGAGCTTATCTTAGGTATCATTCATGAAGGCAGACATTTCTTTAACCCGTTTGTTTAAGGTGTATGAAAATTCAGCATTTTTTGACCCCTGGTTCACCCTGTTTAAATTCAAGCCAAGAAAGTGACACAGAATATACAGTAGGTTGGCGTGGGCGGTTATGTCAAGATAGCCGGTATGATTGACGGGTCGATGAGATGCCGGATGAAACCAACCAGAACAACAGGGTTCCGTTCCAAACCGGCTTGTCGTCCGCATAATCGCGAGGTGGGTGGCGTACTGTTCAACCCTGTTGGCGCTCTTTGTTCATCTATTCAATGATTCTTTTCGCTTGGGGCGACCAATATATGAGGTCCAGGAAGCTCCCCTCGGTATGGACTTCAGCAAGCAGCGAAATCGGTCGGTTTCGGATGGCGAACGTTGGCGGCGGCGACCTGTTGAGAGCCGGGTTTTTGAGTCAGATAGCCGATTGAAATTATCCGGTGCTTCGTGACGACAAGGAAAGCCTCCGTTTATATCCCTGAAGCATGATGCAGCGCCTTTTGGCGAACAGCATCCGTTTTGCCTCCTACCGTTTCCCGTATCTTGACGGGTGGTGTGATGGTGCGAATTCTCCTGCCGCGCGAGCATCCAGCAGAGCGACAACGTATGGCCTGAACGGAACACCGATTCTTTCTCCGACCTTCCAAGAAAACGTGGCAGAACGTAAACGCGGAAACCCTCAAAGACAGCATAGATCCGCGCGCAGATTGCTGCAGCCTATGTGCGTGGCGGCATGGCAAAACCCACGTGAATATGCGATGTAGACTACTTTACTGATGGGTGTAACCGCCTGTCTCGTCACAGACCGCCTGCTCCACTATGGTGAAAAAAGAATATACTTTCTTCGAATCCTTCCCGGCAGGTGTCTCCCTCGGCGTAAAAACCCTGAAAGTATGCGTCGGCAACATGAAAATATCTCTTCTCGAAAGAAGGGAGCCAAACAGTTGGGCGGCTTCGGCACTATCGGAAGCATTTTTCCCTGCTACGTGGGACTGGCACCAGTTCTGGTACATGACCGCCTTCCTTTCCATCATCCTTGCTCTTCATGAACATTCTTCCGATCCCCGCATTGACGGCGGACACGTGCTCTTCCTCTTCTACGAGATGATAGCCCGTCGTAAACCGAGTGACAAGTTTATGGAGTACGCTCAGATGACCGGTATGGTGCTTCTGTTCGGCTTTGCTGATTTGGGCAAACTTCAATGACATATTGAGGTTCTTCTAAGCAGGGACCGGCAAGGCATACACATCCGTCTTCCCGCTGCAGACCGAAGTTGTCAGAACAGCAACTCCCGGCGACAGCGGACTGCTGGCGGATAAAAAGGAGGACGTCGGCGATGAAGCAATGTATATTGCTGAAATACAGTAAAAATAGAACGTATTATTTATCATATAGAG
>VOFG01003808.1_pt1 | contig 23107 bp, 49 predicted proteins | sample 5384171 | NCBI WGS metagenome assembly VOFG01 (sample SAMN12384726, study PRJNA508395) | human gut metagenome | isolation source: healthy gut F | host: Homo sapiens | reverse complement strand
TACATATGAAAGAAAATCTTATATTTATCGGGATGCCGGCTGTAGGGAAAAGTACGGTCGGTATTGTAGTTGCCAAGAGGCTTGGAATGAACTTTATTGATTCAGACCTTCTGATACAGGAACAGGAAGGAAAGCTGCTCCGGGAGATCATTGCAGAGGTGGGAGATGACGGATTCCTTAAGATCGAGAATCAGGTCAACCGGGATATTCAGTGTGAGAATGCAGTGATCTCACCGGGCGGAAGTGTTATTTACTGTGAAGAAGCAATGGAACATTTTAAAGAAATCGGAAAGATTGTATATCTGAAGGCTTCTTATCAGACAATAAAGAAAGAGGATCAGAAATCCGAAAAAAAGAGGGTCGTGCTGAAAGAAGGACAGACATTGAAAAATCTGTATGATGAGCGTGTGGGTTATTTTGAAAAGTATGCGGATATCACGATTGATGAGGATGGCTGTCAGATCGAAGAGACGATCGATAATGTGATCCGGGCCGTTGAGGGAGAAGCCTGAAAAGCAGCAGGAATGATGCACCGGAAAAGGGGATTCCATAAAGAACAATTTTGTGGTATAGTTATATATGGAATAGACCGTTAAGAGTTCCTGCTATATATTTGCAGTGAACGATGGGACCCGTCTTGAGGGAGTCGGGCAGCAGGGACTTGGGAAATGCGGCAGCAGGCTGCGGACGGTATGCATTGACCTATGGGGAGATAATAAAATAAGATTATTGAGGTGTGAAATGGAACAATATATCATAAAGGGCGGGAATCCGCTGGTAGGGGAAGTTGAGATTGGTGGTGCCAAGAATGCCGCTTTAGGTATCCTTGCAGCAGCGATCATGGCAGATGAGCCGGTATTGATCGAGAACCTTCCGGATGTGAATGATATTAACGTGATGCTGAAGCCATCGAAGGGATCAGGGGCTATGGTTCAGCGTATTGACAGGCATACGGTGAAGATTAACGGAAGCACGATCGGAGATTTTAGCATTGATTATGATTATATAAAGAAGATAAGAGCATCCTATTACCTTCTGGAGCATTGCTGGGCAAGTATAAGAGAGCGGGAAGTGGCACTTCCGGGAGGCTGTAATATCGGAAGCAGACCCATCGACCAGCATCTGAAGGTTTCCGGGCTTTAGGGGCAGATGTAGATATTGAGTACGGAAAGATCGTTGCAGAGGCAGAGCATCTGAAAAGAACGCATCTGTATTTCGATGTGGTAACAGTTGGAGCTACGATCAATGTGATGATGGCAGCAGCAATGGCTGATGGTATCACGATCATGGAGAATGTTGCAAAAGAGCCTCATGTAGTAGATGTGGCGAACTTCCTGAACTGTATGGGAGCGAATATCAGAGGAGCAGGAACGGATGTGATCAAGATCCGTGGAGTGAAGTCACTTCATAAAGCAGAGTATTCTATCATCCCGGATCAGATCGAGGCAGGCACATTTATGTTTGCTGCAGCAGCGACCCGTGGAGATGTGACGGTTCTGAATGTGATTCCGAAGCATCTTGACGCGACCATTTCAAAGCTGATCGATATCGGCTGTGAAGTGGAAGAGTTTGACGATGCAGTCCGTGTAGTGGCAAAGGGCAGGCTGAAGAGTACGCAGGTGAAGACACTTCCATATCCGGGTTATCCGACAGATATGCAGCCGCAGATCCGGTGTAGTACTTGCACTTGCAAGTGGAACAAATACGATCACAGAGGAGTATTTTTGAGAATCGCTTTAAGTATCTTGATGAGCTTGCACGTATGGGAGCGAATATCAAGGTAGAAGGTAATTCTGCTACGATCGAGGGCGTGGAGAAGTTTTCAGCAGCCGGAGTCAGTGCGCCCGATCTTCGTGCAGGGGCAGCGTTATGTATTGCCGGACTTGCAACAGACGGTATTACGATCGTGGATGATATTGTTTATATCCAGCGTGGATATGAGAGATTTGAAGAAAAACTGAGAAAATCGGTCTTGCATCGATCGCAGCGGCAAAGGATACAGAATCATTCTTACAATGCCTGAGACGATGAGCGTTGAGAGAAGAAATATCCTGAAAGCATACGGAGCAGAGATCGTTCTGACAGAAGGAGCAAAAGGAATGAAGGGAGCGATCGCAAAAGCGGAGGAGCTTGCAAAGGAAATCCCGAACAGCTTTATCCCGGGACAGTTCGTAAACCCGGCAAATCCGAAGATGCACAGAGAGACAACCGGACCGGAGATCTGGAACGATACAGACGGAAAGGTAGACATCTTTATCGCAGGAGTCGGAACAGGCGGAACACTGACAGGTGTTGGTGAATATCTGAAAGTCTCAGAACCCGGATGTGAAAATTGTAGCACTTGAGCCTGCAACTTCCCCGGTTCTTTCCGAAGGAAAAGGCGGCCCGCATAAGATTCAGGGTATCGGAGCAGGATTTGTACCGGATGTACTGAATACAAAGGTTTACGATGAAGTATATAAAGCAGATAACGAAGAAGGATTTGCAACAGCGAAACTTCTTGCAAAGCATGAAGGAATCCTCGTAGGCATTTCCTCAGGAGCAGCTCTTTCAGGAGCAATCGCACTTGCAAAGAGACCGGAGAACGAAGGCAAGACAATCGTAGCACTGCTTCCGGACAGCGGCGACAGATATTACTCTACACCACTATTTACAGAGTAAGTGATACGAAGATTGTTACAGAATATTGATTATAAAAGAAACCTTATAACAGACAAAGGAGAACAGACCAATGGCAAAAAAATTAGAGAGAAAAAGACAGAAAATTCAAATTTGAGACCCTTCAGCTTCACGTAGGACAGGAAAGCCCGATCCGGTAACGGACGCCCGTGCAGTACCGATTTACCAGACTTCTTCTTATGTATTCCGGAACAGCCATCATGCAGCAGACCGTTTTGGACTGAGCAGATGCAGGTAACATCTACGGACGTCTGACAAACCCGACAGAGGACGTTTTTGAGAAGAGAATCGCAGCACTTGAAGGCGGTACAGCAGCACTTGCCGTAGCTTCCGGAGCAGCAGCAATCAACTACACCATTATCAATCTTGCGCAGCAAGGTGACCACATCGTAGCAGCTAAGAACATCTACGGTGGAACAACAACCTTCTTGAGCATACACTTCCAGCTTATGGAATCACAACAACATTCGTTGATGTATTTGATCTTGAAGAAGTAGAGAACGCGATCCAGGACAACACCAAAAGCACTTTACATCGAGACCCTCGGAAACCCGAACTCTGACGTTGTCGATGTCGAAGCACTTGCAAAAATTGCACATGAGAACAAAATTCCGCTGGTTGTCGACAACACCTTCGCAACTCCGTATCTGGTTCGCCCGATCGAGTACGGCGCAGATATCGTAGTACATTCAGCAACAAAATTCATCGGTGGTCACGGAACAACAATCGGTGGTGTGATCATTGACAGGTGGTAAATTCGACTGGGAAGGCATCCGGTAAATTTGCTTCTCTGACAGAACCGAACCCAAGCTACCACGGCGTAAGCTTCACAAAAGCCGTACGGACCAGCTGCATTTGTTACAAAGATCCGTGCGATCCTTCTTAAGAGATACAGGAGCAACCATTTCTCCGATCCATTCATTCATCTTCCTTCAGGGTCTTGAAACACTGTCCCTCCGTGTAGAACGTCATGTAGAGAACGCACTCAAGGTCGTTCAGTACCTGAAGAATCATCCGCAGGTAGAGAGAAGTACATCATCCGTCTGTTTCGGATGATCCGGAAGCAGCAGGAACTTTATAAAAATACTTCCCTAATGGCGGTTCCATCTTTACTTTTGAAATTAAAGGGGATGCACAGACAGCAAAAAGACTTTATCGACAACCTGGAGCTGTTTTCCCTTCTGGCTAACGTTGCCAGCAGATGTTAAATCACTGGTTATCCGTAACCCGACGATGAAGGTGACAGATTTTGCGGCAATGAGAAAATTGCAGATGAATATGGGTTATTGATCATTGCAGATAATACATTTCTGACACCATATTTTCAGAAACCGCTGACTCGGGGGCAGATCTGCGGTTTGTCCACAGCGGTACAAAATTTCTCGGGAGGACATAATGATGTCCCTTGCAGGCTTTTGCATGTATCAAAGGAAAGGACTTTCTGAAAAGCTTCGGTATACATACAAGACGGTGGGATGTTGTCTGCCGCCATTTGACAGTTTCCTGGTACTGCGTGGGATCAAGACTTTGTCTGTCAGACTGGAGCGTCAGCAGGAAAATGCAAAGAAGATTGCACTGTGGCTGAAAGACCGCCCGAAGTGAAAGCAGTTTATTATACGGGACTTCCCGAACATCCGGGGTACGAGATCAACCGAAGCAGGCAAGCGGCTGTGGAAGTATGATCTCATTTAAAGTAGATTCAGAAAAGCGTGCGAGAAAACTTTTGAGAGTGTAAAGCTGATCTCTTATGCGGAAAGCCTGGGCGGCGTAGAGTCCCTGATCACGTATCCGATGCTTCAGACGCATGGGGACGTGCCGGTTGAGACAAGAGAACGGCTGGGGATCACGGAAGACTTTCTGAGAATGTCAGTGGGAATTGAAAATGCAGAAGATCTGATCGCAGATCCGAACAGGCACTGGCAGAGTGATGTGATGAATTGCAGGAGCAGAAAAGAATGACAAATTGCAGGAAAGAGTGACAAAAAGCATAACAGGGAAAGCTGACGAAAGAACAGCAAGGTAAGAGGCAGAAAGTGAGAAGAACATGAGTGAAAGAAATCTGAATTTTGAACAGGGCGTGGATCGAAAGGGAACACGTTGCCTGAAATATGATTTTGCAGTGCAGAGAGGAAGAAGTGCAGATATCCTTCCGCTATGGGTTGCAGATATGGATTTTAAGACAAGTTCCTATATTCAGGATGCACTGCTGCGTCAGGCAGAGCATGGTGTATATGGCTATACAGAGAGGCAGATGAAACATATTTTGATGCAGTACGATCCTGGATGGAACGTCGTCACGGCTGGAAGATCGAACCGAATGGCTGCTCAAGACACCGGGAGTTGTCTTTTTGCACTTGCAATGGCTGTGAAGGCATATACAGAACCGGGAGACTATGTGCTGATCCAGGAACCGGTTTATTATCCGTTCCGGAAGTGATCGAGTCCAATGACAGAGAAGTTGCAAATAATGTACTGTATCAGATGAGAATGGAAGTTATAAGATCAATTTTGAAGATTTTGAACGGCAGATCGTTGAAAAGAGGATTCGACTGTTCATCCTGTGCAGTCCGCACAATCCGGTCAGCCGTGTATGGACACGGGAAGAACTGGAAAAATTGGGAGATATCTGCAAGAAGCATGGTGTGATCGTGGTCAGCGATGATTCATGCAGATTTTTGTATTTGAAGGAAAGCATCAGGTTTTTGCAGATCTGAAGCCGGAATACAAAGACTTTACAGTTATCTGCACATCTCCGGGAAAGACCTTTAATATTGCAGGGTTACAGGCATCGAATATCCTGATCCCGAATGAAGCACTCAGGGAGGCGTTTGCAAAGCAGATCACGGCAGCCGGCTACAGCCGATTTCCGCACCGGGGATCGAGGCGGTGATCGCAGCCTATGCACAGGGAGAAGAATGGTATCAGGAAATGAAAAGTATGTAGGAGCGAATATCACGTTTCTGCATGAATGGATGGAAGAACATATTCCGCAGATCAAAGTGACAAAGACCGAAGGAACTTATCCGTGTGGATGGATTTCCGGGGCCTGGGAATTGCGGAAAAAAACCTGAAAGATTTTGTGGAAAACCAGGCGGGATTATGGCTTGACGGTGGAAAAATGTTCGGAGAGTCAGGAATCGGATTCCAGAGGATCAACGTGGCATGCCCAAGAAAGACGCTGGAAAAGGCTCTGACACAACTGGAAAGTGCAGTGAAAATCTTTAAGACGAATGTAAACTGCACATTAAGAAATGGTTGACAATCTAAAACGGTACTTTTATACTAGAACATTAGTGGGAGTGTGCAGCACGGAATAATCTGTGAATCTTATAATTGAGATTTTCTGACCGCCCGCATTATACTAAATGAAAGAAGGTACAGTAACGATGTCAGATACATTCATACATACATTATTAGCAGACTGGGACGAAGAGCGTTCCCTGAGCAGAGAGGAAGCCGTAGCAATCCTTTGATCTTCCGAAAGAAGAGATGGAAGACCTGATTTCCTGTGCGTATGCATTGAGGACAAAATATAAGGGGAAAAGGTCAGCGTACAATTGCTGACAAATGTGCGTAGCGGAAACTGTTCACAGAACTGTGCTTACTGTGCCCAGTCCTGTGAGTCGCACGCACCGATCGAGAAGTACCGCCGGGTATCGGATGAGAAATTATACGGAGATAATGATTCGGTGGATGAAAAAAAACCTTGCAAGGCACTGCATTGGTCTGAGCGGAATCAAGTTTACGGATGCAGAGATTGAGGACCTGGCAGAACGCATTCGTATTATGAAGAAAAAGAATACGCAGATCTGCTGTTCCATCGGATTCCTGACCGAAAAGCAGGCGAAGATGCTGAAAGAAGCAGGATTGGATCGGATCAACCATAATCTGAACAGCAGCCGTTCTTTCTATCCTGAGATCTGTTCCACGCACACATATGACCAGCGGGTCAATAATATTAAAATGTTGCAGGGGCTGGGATTTGAGATCTGCAGCGGTGGAATTATCGGTATGGGAGAGAGCAAAGAAGATGTAGTAGATATGCTGATGGATCTGAAAGCAATTTCCCCTGAGTCCGTTCCGATCAATTTCCTTCTTCCGATTCCAGGGACAAGACTTGCAGACCGTGATATTTCAGGACTGACACCGGAATATTGCATGAAGGTACTCTGCCTGGCAAGACTGATGATCCCGAAGTCAGATATCCGTTGTGCTGCGGGAAGAGAAGTTTATTTTAAAGGGATTGAGCCGGAATTATTCAAGGTTGTTGATTCTATTTTTTGCATCAGGTTATCTGACAGCAGGTGGTCAGGGAATTGACGACACGATGAAGATGATCCGGGATGCAGGATTTACAGGTGAGATTGAATCTACGGATGAATAAAAACCTGAACAGGAGCGTGTGAAGAAACGGATGTTTTTTCACACGCCTTTTTCTTCTTTGCTTGCCTGTCCCTGTCCAACGTGCTAGTATGATAGAGAGAGTTTTATTATGATAAGGGAGTGTATCTGAAAAGAATGAGAAAAATTCATATAGATGAAGAAGAGTGGGCGGCACGAAAGCCCGGCTTAGTACGATGCAGATCGTTGCACTCGGATTTATGGGGATTATCCTTGCGGGCGGGCTTTTGTTATGGCTGCCATTTTCAAACCGGCAGCCAATTTCGTTTCGGATGCTCTGTTCACTGCGGTTACGTGCGTCTGTGTGACCGGACTGGTGACGGTTGTACCGGCAACGCAGTTTACACTGATCGGCAAAGGGATCATGCTGGTGCTTATTCAGATCGGAGGACTGGGCGTGATCGCCTGTACATCGGCATTTTTTCTGTTGCTTAGAAAAAAGATCAGTTTCAAGGAAGGCAGATGATCAGTCAGTCTTACGGACTGGATACGATGTCCGGGATGGTGAAGTTTATTATCCGGGTTCTGAAAGGGACGTTTACGGTGGAGGCGATCGGTGCCGTCTTTTATTCCATCCGGTTTGTACAGGATTATGGTGTGGTAAAAGGCGTCGGATACGGAATCTTCCATTCAGTGTCTGCATTCTGTAATGCGGGAGTGGATCTGCTGGGAACAGCCTGATCGGGTATGCGGGTTCACCTTTTGATTAATTTTACAACGATTCTTCTGATCGTCGTATCAGGACTGGGATTTCCGGTGTGGTATGATATTCTTGGAAATATAAAAAAGCAGTCCGGGAACGGGGAACAAGACCGTTAAAATGGCTGTTTACAAGGCTGGAACTGCAGAGCAAAGTGGTGCTGGTCATGACCGGGTTTCTGATCTTATTTGGAACGGTATTATTCTTTTACTGGAATATTCCAACCCGGCAAACCATGGGAGAATTTTCAGTTACGAAGAAGCTGATGGCATCTCTGTTCCAGTCGGTGACGACAAGAACCGCGGATTTGCAGCGGTCTCTCAGTCTGCACTGCGGCCGGGTTCAAGGCCCTTGGATGTCTGTTAATGTTTATTGGCGGATCTCCGACAGGAACGGCAGGCGGTATCAAGACGACTACGGCAGCCATGCTGGTTCTCAGTGATCTCGGTACTGCGGGGCAGAAAGGATACGGAATGTTTTAACCGTAAGATCGATGAAACGGTGGTACGGTCAGGCATTACGATCTCACTGGTTACCTTTTTCTTCCGGATGTCAGGAGTGACGGTGCTTACGATCTTAGAACCGGGACAGGATTTCCTGAATCTGATGTACGAGGTGACTTCAGCGATGGCAACCGTAGGGTTGACAGCCGACCTGACACCGTCCTGTGCAGGGCGAGTCATGTCGTGCTGATGATCCTGATGTATATCGGACGGATCGGACCGGTGACGATGGCACTTGTATTTGCCGGAAGGGCAGACAGAACGACACATTTCCGTTCTCTTCCGGAAGAAAGAATTATGATTGGATAAGGGAAAAATATGAATAAGCAATTTGCGGTACTTGGGTTGGGAAGTTTTGGAAGAAGCGTGGCATTGTCATTGGAAAAAATGGGATGTGATGTCATGGTAGTCGATGATTCTTATGAAAAGATCCAGGAGATTTCGGATAAGGTTTCTTATGCAATGAAAGCAGATGTAACAGATAAGGATGCTCTGCAGGCTGCGGGAGCGAGAAATTCCGGATGGAGTTGTTGTGGCGGTATCAGAGCATCCGGAAGCGAATATTATGGCAACACTTCTTTGCAAAGAGATGGGGGATTCCACTGGTGGTTGCAAAGGCGAAAGATAAACTTCAAGGGACGATCCTGGAAAAAGTAGGAGCGGATTCTGTCGTATATCCTGAGATCGAGATGGGCAGCCGGATTGCCAAAAATATGGTGGCAAATGAATTTACGGACTGGATCGAGCTTTCCAATGACTACAGTATCGTGGAGATAGCCGTACCACGCAGATGGGAAGGAAAAAATCTTGCAGAGCTGGATGTACGTAAGAAGTACGGGATCACGGTAGTCGGTGTCATGCAGGGGGAAAAATGATATTTCTTTTAATCCGCAGACCCCACTGCCGGGAAATGCGATCCTGGTTCTGATCGAGCAAATAAAATTTCGAAAAAGATCAAGATAGAAGAAGAGTAGAGAACGGACAATGATTACAAGTACGTCAAATACACAGATCAAGGAGCTGGCGAAGCTTCAGAAGAAAAGCAGATTAAGAGATGAAAGGGGTATCTTTCTTGTGGAAGGTCCGAGGATGGTGGAAGAAATCCCGAAAGAGCGGATTGAACGGCTGTATATATCAGAGAGCTTTTGAACGCAAAAAACCCTGCATATATCAAAGATTTGGGGAGTGTCGGCAGAAGTCCTTTCAGATACAGTATTTTCTTATGTATCGGATACGAAAAATCCACAGGGAATTTTAGCAATCGTAAAAAGACTGGAGTATACGATGGAAGACATACTCGGAAAAAAAGTGCGTCAAAGTGTGAAGAAAAATCCGGGGAAAAGGAGAAGAATCCGCAGAACCATCAGATCAGAGTTCCGCACGTGATCGTGCTGGACAACCTGCAGGATCCGGGAAATTGAACGATCTTTCGTACCGCTGAGGCAGCCGGGGCAACGGGAATCCTGCTGAGCAGTGACAGTGTGGATGTCTACAATCCCAAGGTGATCCGTTCGACCATGGGAGCTGTCTTCAGGATGCCGTTTTTCTATGTAAAAGATCTTCCGGCAGCAGTGAAAAGTCTGAGCAGTCAGGGAATCAGAACGTATGCGGCACATCTGAACGGAAAGAATGTTTATGATGAGGAAGATTATACCGAAGGATGTGCATTCCTGATCGGAAATGAAGGAAATGGGTTAAGAGATGAAGTGTCAGAATGTGCAGACTGTCTGATCCGGATTCCGATGTGCGGGAAAGCAGAGTCGCTGAATGCAGCGGTGGCGGCAGCGGTTCTGATGTTCGAGGCAGGAAGGCAGAGAAGAAAATAAGGCACTGGCGGCAGTATAGAGAGAAAAGTAAGGCGGTTGGAGGCAGTGTTGCATTTGAGTGCATTTTTGTAGTATACTAGCGTCAGTGGACCGAGGTGAAAAAAATGAAGCTTTTACTTGACCGGAAGAAAGAATAATGGAGTTGTGCTGGACGGTGGCGGTGCAAGAGGCGCGTATCAGATCGGTGCGTGGAAGGCACTGAAAGAAGCCGGGATTCGATCCATGCAGTGGCGGGAACATCCGTAGGAGCATTGAATGGTGCTTTGATCTGTATGGATGATCTGGAAAAAGGCACAGGACATCCGAAGAGCATGACATTTTCAAAGGTCATGAATGTAGATGACGGCTGGATGGAAGGGCTTTTTGAGAGAGAGCATAAAGTGAAGGATGTACTTTCGCAGATCCGGTCGGTCGTGACTGCAGGGCGGGATCGATGTGACACCGCTGAAAGAGCTGATCCATGAGCTGGTCGATGAAGAAAAGATCAGGCAGTCAGGGAAAGAGTTTTATCTGCTCACGTTTTCACTGACCGATTTTAAAGAACTGGACTTAGGGCTTGAGGATATTCCTGAGGGAAGACTGGAAGATTTTTCTCCTTGCAAGTGCTTATCTTTTAGGTTTTAAGAATGAGAAAATGGGTGGAAAGCGATACATTGACGGTGGCGTGGTGAACAATGTGCCGCTTGGTTCGCTCGTAAAGCAGGGCTGTAAGGATATTATTGAGATACGGATTTATGGACCGGGGCGTGAGCCGAGGGTAAAGCTGCCCGAGGACGCACAGATCTACCGGATCGGACCGAGAGTCCGGCTGGAAGTATTCTTGAGTTTGACGGCAGGAAAAGCCGGCAGAATATGAAGATTGGCTATTATGATGCAAAAAGGGATGCTGTATGGACTGGAAGGTCTGATCTATTATATCGATCAGAGCATGCAGAAGTCCGGTATGAAAACCGGACGAAGCATCTTTCGGAGATAGAAAAGGCAGAGCTGGGACTGGTTCTGAAGCTGAAACCGGGAGTTTCGGATAAGCTGTTGTATCTTGCCATGCTGGAGGCAGGAGCAAAGCTGATGAAAGTTCCGAAGTATCATATTTATACAGTGGATGAACTGAGGGGAACAGGTGGCAAAGAGATATGAAGAGCAGGCAGATCAGACAGAGCTGCCGGGATTCATGCATACATTGATACGAATAGAAAGGGACAGTAAGATGAATTTAAAAAGGAAGGAATTTTTTGACACTGAAAGACTTTACACCGGAAGAGATCACATATCTGATCGATCTGGCAGCAGATCTGAAAGAGAAGAAGAAAAAGGGGCATTCCGGTGGATCATTACCGTGGAAAGAATGTGGCACTGATTTTCGAGAAGACGAGCACAAGAACCCGCTGCTCTTTTGAGGTGGCTGCGCATGATCTGGGAATGGGAACGACCTACCTGGATCCGTCGGGATCACAGATCGGTAAAAAAGGAAAGCATTGAGGATACTGCCGCGTTCTTGGAAGAATGTTCGACGGAATCGAGTATCGTGGATATGGTCAGGAGATTGTAGAAGATCTTGCAAAGTATGCCGGTGTTCCGGTGTGGAATGGTCTGACCAACGAGTACCATCCGACGCAGATGCTTGCAGATATGCTGACTATCCGCGAGAATTTCGGAGAACTGAAAGGACTGAAGCTGGTTTATATGGGAGATGCCAGATACAATATGGGCAATTCCTGATGATCGCCTGCTCCAAGCTGGGAATGGATTTCGTTGCATGTACGACAAAAGAATATTTCCCGAACGAAGAGCTGGTAGCGACCTGCCGAGGTTATGCGAAAAGAATCCGGTGCAATGATCACTCTGACAGAAGATGTAAAAGAAGGAACAAAGAACGCCGATGTTATCTATACAGATGTATGGGTATCCATGGGCGAGCCGGATGAAGTATGGGAGAAGAGAATCAAAGAACTTTCACCATATAAGGTAACAAAAGAAGTTATGGCAAATGCGAAGGGAAAGTGCGATCTTCCTGCATTGTCTGCCGGCATTCCATGACCTGAAGACGAAGATCGGTGCAGCGATGTATGAGAAATTCGGCGTTAAGGATATGGAAGTGACAGATGAGGTATTTGAATCTGCGCAGTCTAAGGTATTTGAGGAAGCAGAGAACAGAATGCATACCATCAAGGCGGTAATGGTTGCAACGTTGGGAGAATTTTAAAATTCGGATAGAATGGATCATAATGTGCCTGACACTTATGTGGTGTCAGGCACATTTGGATAAGGAATAGCGAATCTTTTATTGAAAAAAAGCAGATGGTCTGTGAGGAAGTAAAAATGAAAGCACAAATCTTAAAAATGCTCCGGGAGGCAGACGGATATATTTCCGGTCAGCAGTTATGTGAAAAAATTTGGAGTATCCAGGACGGCAGTATGGAAAGTGATCCGTCAGCTCCAGGAAGAAGGATATGAGGTAGAAGCGGTACGGAATAAGGGATACCGGATCATAGACAGCCCGGATGTGATGACGAAGGAAGAACTGGAAAGCCTGATGGATACAAAGTGGGCCGGGAAAAATATTGTTTATTATGATGAAATAGATTCTACGAATCTGCGGATCAAGCAACTGGGAGATGAGGGTGCAGTGGAAGGCACTCGGGCAGTTGCTGACAGGCAGACAGCCCGGAAGAGGCAGGCGGGGAAGGTCATGGGATTCACCGGCAGGAGAAAGTATTTCCATGTCGATTTTATTAAGACCGCAGATCACTCCGAACCAGGCCCCCATGCTGACGCTGGTTATGGCGTGCAGCGTGGCAGAGGGAATTATGGACTGCAAAGATGTGTGCGGAGAGCAGCAGATTCAGATCAAGTGGCCCAATGATATTATCATTCATGGTAAGAAACTGGTCGGAATCCTGACTGAGATGAGTACGCAGATCGATTATATCAATCATGTAACAGTCGGAGTAGGGATCAATGTCAATCTGACGGATTTCCTGAGGAGATCCGGGAGCATGCGACTTCCCTGCGGTTGGAGTGCGGACATAAGGTGAAAAGAGCCCCTCTGATCGCTGCCATTATGAAGCGGCTGGAAGAGAATTATGCTCTTTTCATGGAGACGGGAGATCTGTCACAACTGATGGAGAAGTATAGTGAACTGCTCGTAAATAAAGACCGGGATGTCATGATCCTTGGAGCGAAAGAGCAATATGTTGCCCATGCACTCGGAATTAACAAGACCGGTGAACTGATCGTGCGGAAAGAAGATGGAACAATCGAAGAAGTCTACGCCGGCGAGGTGTCTGTACGAGGCGTTTACGGATACGTTTAAAATGTGATGATCCGAAGAAAACAGCAGGATACAGCAAAGGGACACAGTAAAAAGGAATGGCGGGATACCGGGGAGAAGAACCAGACGGATATTCAAAGAAAAGGAGTAGCAGGAATGGATGAAGAAATGGTATTATGTGCGGCAAGTGCATATGAGAGAAAATTTTATCTGAACCCGGAATTTAATTCTCTTCCGGAAGAAGTGAAGCAGGAACTGCAGATCATGTGCGTGCTGTATACGGCAGATGGGGCGGAATCCTGATGGTTTGTCTATGATGAAAATGGAAATTTAGAGCTGAAGGTCGATCATAAAGAAGATGATTTTACTTTTGATGAGATCGGCAGTGTGCTGAAGATCAAGGAATTGCAGAAGACAAAAGAAGAGTTGTTTGAATCACTGGAAATGTTCTACAAAGTATTTTATTTAGAGAAGACAGCGATGATATTTGATACGCATGCACATTATGATGATGAGCAGTTTGATGCAGACCGGGAAGAACTTTTTTCGGGAATGAAAGCAGGCGGTGTTGGGATGATCGTAGATGCAGCAGCAGCCGTTGCATCCTGGGATAAAATTCTCGAACTGACAGAAAAATATCCGTTTCTCTATGGATCGGTGGGGGGTTCATCCGGACGAAGTGGGTGACTTAAATGAAGAGAATTTTTGCGAGAATGTCTGAACTTGCCGACAGAAAAAAGATCGTTGCCATCGGAGAGATCGGACTGGATTATTACTGGGATAAAGAAGGACATGATCTCCAGAATACTGGTTTATCCGGCAACTGGAACTGGCAGGGGAAAAGAAGTTACCGGTCATGATCCACAGCCGGGAGGCGGCAGCAGATACAATGGAGATCATGAAAAAATACGGCAAAGATCTGAATGGAGTGATCACTGCTACTCTATTCACCGGAGATGGCACAGGAGTATGTGAAAATGGGTTACTTCATCGGAGTCGGTGGTGTGGTAACTTTTAAGAATGCAAAGAAACTAAAAGAAACTGTCAAAGAGATCCTGTTAGAATCCATTGTGCTTGAGACGGACTGCCCATATCTTGCCCCGGAACCATTTCGTGGCAAAAGAAACTGTTCGCTTTACATTTCCTATGTGGCAGAGAAAAATTGCAGAATTGAAAGGGATCTCTGCGGAGGAAGTCATCCGGCAGACAGAGGAAAATGCAAAGCAGCTTTATCAGATCAATGAAAGCAGGCTGCTGAAAGAGCAGGTCATTGAATAAAGGAGAGAAAATGAAAGAGCCAACTCTTGGAAATCCGCAGAATACAATTGAAGTTCTGCAAAAATATAATTTTGTATTTCAGAAAAAAGTTCGGTCAGAACTTTTTGATCGATACCCATGTACTGGAGAAGATCATCGGTTCAGCAGAAATCACAAAAGATGATTTTGTGCTGGAGATCGGACCGGGAATTGGAACTATGACACAGTATCTTGCCTGTGCGGCAAAAAAAGGTGATCGCGGTAGAGATAGATAAGGCACTGATCCCGATTCTGGAGGATACCCTTTCAGAGTATGAAAATGTGCGGGTCATCAATCATGATGTACTGAAAGTCGATATCGCAAAACTGGCAGAGGAAGAAAATGGAGGAAAGCCGATCAAGGTCGTTGCGAACCTGCCGTACTATATCACGACACCGATCATTATGGGCTTGTTTGAGAATCATGTGCCGATCAAAAGCATTACAGTTATGGTGCAGAAAGAAGTGGCAGACCGGATGCAGGTCGGTCCGGGGACGAAAGATTATGGTGCATTGTCGCTTGCTGTGCAATATTACGCAAAGCCATATATTGTGGCAAATGTACCTCCGAACTGCTTTATGCCAAGGCCGAAAGTCGGTTCTGCGGTGATCCGGCTGGAGCGTTATGAAAATCCTCCAGTCACAGTGAAGGATGAAAAGCTGATGTTCCGTCTGATCCGGGCTTCTTTTTAATCAGAGAAGAAAAACGCTTGCCAACGGACTGAAAAATTCACCGGAACTGGACTATACAAAGGAAGAAATAGAAGCTGCGATCGAAGCGTTGGGGCGTGGAGCTTCTATCAGGGTGAAGCACTGACCCTTGAAGAATTTGCGAAGCTGGCAGATCTGCTGTCAGAATGTCGTTTTCTAAAATTTTCAGGCTGATGATTTCATAAAGATTTAATAGTCAGTTAATTGTATAAAAAGACTTATTTTAGTATAATAAAAAGGTCATACATGGAAAAGAGACAGAGAGAAGGAGGAATACGTACGTGGCAAAAGATATTAACAGCATATTTTTCGACATCACTTCTGAGATTGAAGAACTTGCACTCAAATGTGAGAAGAACAATGCGATTGAAAAAGAACTTTATACAAAGTATGAAGTAAAAAGAGGACTTCGTGATTTAAATGGTAAGGGTGTACTTGCCGGATTGACGAATATTTCGGATGTATGTGCATCAAAGATCGTGGATGGTATATCCGTTCCATGCGAAGGAAACCTGTATTATAGAGGTTATAATATCAAGGATTTGGTCAAAGGTTTCCTTGATGCAAAGCACCCGGGATATGAAGAGACCGCATATTTACTTCTGTTCGGAGAACTTCCGAATAAAGAAGAGCTGGCTCACTTTCAGGAGATGATGGCTGACCGCCGTATGCTTCCTCCGAATTTTGTGCGTGATGTTATCATGAAAGCACCGAGCCGTGACATGATGAACAGCATCACGAGGAGTATCCTTCAGCTTTATTCTTATGATGAGAAAGCGGATGATACAAGTATTCCGAACGTGCTGCGTCAGTGTCTGAACCTGATCAGCCAGTTCCCGATGCTGATGGTTTACGGTTATCACGCATATAATTACAGGATGGGAGAGGATCTTTATATCTATGCACCGGATCCGAAGCTTTCCACAGCAGAGAATATCCTGATGATGCTCCGTGAGGACAGAAAGTATACAGAGTTAGAGGCGAAGATCCTTGATATGGCTCGGTACTTCATATGGATCATGGCGGTGGTAATAACTCCACTTTTACGACGCACGTGGTTACCTCTTCCGGTACGGATACTTATTCTACCATCGCTGCGGCAATGGCATCCCTGAAAGGTCCGAAGCATGGAGGGGCGAATATCAAAGTAACGCAGATGTTCGAGGATATGAAGTCTGTACTGACGGACTGGAGTGATGATGATCAGATCCGTGCCTATCTTGAGGCGTTGCTGGATAAGCAGGCATTTGATAAAAAGGTCTGATCTATGGAATGGGGCATGCGGTTTATTCCGTTTCCGATCCCCGTGCCGAGATATTCAAGCGTTTTGTAAAGCAGCTTGCAGTGGAGAAAGGTCATGAGGCAGAATATGCACTGTATGAAAAGGTAGAGCATATGGCACCGGAGATCATTGGTGAGAAGCGTAAGATGTATAAAGGTGTTAATGCCAATGTGGACTTTACAGCGGCCTGGTCTACGGTATGCTGGATCTTCCTCCGGCATTATATACGCCGATCTTTGCAGCGGCACGTATCGTAGGATGGAGTGCTCACAGACTGGAAGAGCTTAAGAATGTAGATAAGATCATACGACCGGCGTATAAACCACTTGCACCGTATCGTGAGTATATTAAATTAGATGACAGGTAATGATTAGATCATGAGAGATGAATTTTATTTTCCGTCGAAGGATGGTAATACTGAGATCCATACAATAGAATGGAAGCCGGTAGGAGAAGTGAAGGCGGTCGTTCAGTTGTGTCACGGGATGGTAGAATACATTAAAAGATATGATGAGTTTGCTGAATTTCTGTGCAGTCACGGATATTATGTAGTCGGGAATGACCATCTGGGTCATGGCAAGTCTGTGCAGAGCAAGTCAGAGTATGGATTTTTCAATGAAAAGTATGCGAATGCATGTCTGATCGGTGATATGCATACTCTGCGTCAGCGGACAGCAAAGAAGTATCCGGATGTTCCGTATTTTTATGCTGGGACATAGCATGGGATCAAGTTTGTTGCGGCAGTATGTGCAGATGTATGGAAATGGACTTGCCGGAGCGATCTTTATGGGAGTAGTTGCGGATAAGCCGTATCATACACTTGTATCAGGAAGAAGGCTGTGCCGTTTTATGGCTGCATTTCGCGGCTGGCATTACCGGAGCAGACTGATAGACCGAATGGCGGTCGGAGCTTTCAATAAAAAATACAAGCATCCTCAGACGAGAGCAGACTGGGTGACCAGTGACCCGCAAAGCGTCCGGAAGAGTATGTGTCAGATCCTCTTTGCTCCTTTATGTTCACTGTAAATGCGTATTACGGGATGTTTACAGGGATGCTGGCAATGGAGAAGAAGGAAAGCATCTATATGATTCCAAAGAGTCTGCCAATCCTTTTTACGGCAGGAGCAGATGATCCTGTAGGAAATTTTGGAAAAGGTGTCAGAAAAGTCTATGAGATTTATCAGGCAGCGGGGGATTCAGGATGTAAGCCTCAGACTGTATGCAGGAGACAGGCATGAACTGCTCAATGAGACGGATCGAGAGCAGGTATTTTCTGATCTGCTGGAGTGGATGGAAGAACGAAGATAAAAAGTGATAAGTTTATTTACATAAAAAGTAACCGTAATCCCAGGAGAGCAGGGAGATATGCTGCCCGGGGCGACAGTTACTTTTTGTCATTTACATATAAGGTGGCTATTGAGTGTTGGTAAAGAGAATATTTCTTCAATTATAATAATGATTAATCGTATCCACATAATGAAATACTAATTCTTTACTATTATGTTCCGCTTTTGTCAATCCTCGTAGTAATACGATTTCTGCCGTAATTTTTCAGTGAATTTTTCTGACTGACCACTTAGTATAAATTGATTCGTGGCAGGATTAACGTACATCAATGTCACAGGAACATTCATCACCTTCATCAGATCCTGAGGTATTGGAGGTTCTATTGAATATACAGATCCAACTTCATTATAATATTCTAATATTTTCTTACCCTTTTCAGAAGTATCCTTTGAAATTTTATAAAAATATGACAATTTTTGTATGATGTCATCAATAGATACATTTGTATCAGGGATGATAGACTTGTATTTTTATACACACGGTCCAAGTTAAAATTTCTTTATAATCACTCATAAATGCCTCCAATATTTAGGGTATGGTAACAAGTGCAGTTTTGTAAAAGTACCACCACCTACAACAGCTATTACTTCTGTAGAAAAAAAGCTAATCCATTAGTATTATCATAATGAACCCTAAATCGTACTGTAGCTTCAACAACAGTTCTAGCTTTAGTGTCTGTTAGTTGAACTGGAATCTCTTCTTGATATATAATATTCTGTTCAACCAGTTTGCTCATTTCATCTTGAGTAAAGTGATGATTTTCAGATTGAACTGTATCTATATCTGATGCAAAAGTAGATATTGAAAATAGCATTGATAATAAACAAATCACCGTAAGCATTGCAATTATTTTCTTTTTCATAAAAATCTTTCTATAACATAAACTTAATAATATTCCCCATACAACATCCATAATTGCAACGTTTTATATGTAAGTAATGCTTAATACTAAGTTAGCATATCCCATTTAATTTGTCAATTATACTAAAACTTGAGTTTCCGCTTTCAAAAATGAAAAAAAATTATGTTTTTGAAAGTGACATCTTGCATATACTATTAGCAGACAGTATAATAAGTACAGCGAAGCGGTTTCGAGAAATGAAAAAATTTCAATTTTTGAAAGCGGGTGAAGAAATCAAGGAATACCATGCCTTACACGCCTATGTGGAAGAACATTATCAGGAAGGCAAAACGAACTACCTGTTTGTAGACGAGGTTCAGATGTGTCCCAAGTTTGAGCTGGCAATCAACAGCCTGTACTCTAAGGGAAAATACGACATCTATGTAACAGGCTCTGATGCTTTCCTGTTGAGTGCAGATCTGGCAACTCTGTTTACCGGACGCTATATTGAAATTCATGTGTTTCCTTTCAGCTTTCAGGAATATTGCCAATATTATGATGATATTAGTGACAAAGATAAGCTCTTTGATGAGTATGCTATCAAGGGCGGTTTGGCAGGTTCCTATGCTTATAGAACCGAAAAGACAGAACAAACTATATCAACGAGGTCTACGAAACGATTGTTACAAAGGGATTTGGTACAGAAATATACTCTCCCGGACACTTTGGTTTTACAGCGTCTGAGCGAGTTCCTTATGGATAATATCAGCAACCTCACTGTTGTATTTTTCCCGTTGGTAATCAGGAATATAACATTGCCCCCGATTTTGTCTGATAAAAGGCGTTAATTACATTGGCATGGGATACCCTGTGGCTTTTTTCTTACGATTTTGAAGTATGTAATCATTCGGGAGATAGAGAGGGAATGAGAGCTGGTTATATAGCTGCATTTATTCTTATGGCGGGAGTATGGCTTGTGTTTTGGGTGGCAAGGTATCTTCCGGTAAATGGATGGATAAAAATAGGAACCATTTTAATCATAAGTTGTATCCGACAAAAATAGATATTTTTTTCTTTTTATGTTTTGAAACCTAAAAATGAGTAACTTTAACAAACGTAAATCACTTGGATTTTCGTCAAGAAGCAATCTATGGTTTTATATAGCTGCATCTTTATGCAGCTGCTAAAGCAGGTCTTTGATACTGCTTACAGTGTTCTTCTCCGTGACCGAAGCTCAAATGCCTTTTCATCACGAAGAACAGCAAATACGATGTTGCAGACTTTATGCATTACAGCACCGATTGCAACCATCTTAGGCTTTTGTCCGCACTTTAATTCCATTACGTTTTGTACGAATGGAGGCGAGTGCTACTGCAAAGATAGCACGGCGCGCGATTCTGGAGCCACGTTTGCTCATATGTAACTGAGTGCCAACGAATTTTCCAGATTCATTTACTTCAGGATCTAATCCGAAGTAAGCAAAAAGTTGTTTTGGATTACGGAATGCTGAGAAATCACCTATTTCGCACATGATTGTTACAGCAGTCAGAAAGCCAACACCTGGGATTGTATTTAAAAGTTTAATCTGCTGAATAAACTTCTCGTTTTTATTAAATGTAATCAGCTGCCTAATACGATTCAGTATGGAATCCAAAGCAGAATCAAGCTTTTCAACAAGGTCCAAAGTTAAAAATATTGAAGTAGATACTGTCTATTTGACATCCAAATGTCTTTGCAGCATTAGCTGCAGCACAGAGTTTCTCATATCTTTCAGAAGCTTTGGCAAGACCTTTTCGTGAAGCTTTTGATATTTTTTCAATCATGGTCTTCTTATGACCACGAAGTATCTTGTCCGGAGTACCGTACTGGCGAAGAATCATTGTTGAGGTCTTGCCGGTAACATCACAGAAAACGTCAAGATACTGAGGAAACACGGTATGCAGGTCTCCTTTAAGTTTATTGATATGAGCAGAACGCTCATCAGTTAAATCGTAATACTTACGGGTAAGGCTACGCAGTTCAAGAACCAGCTTTTCTGGGAACTGTGAAACAGGAACATCTTTTGATAATCCTAGTTTGGCAATACCTTTAGAATCGATTTTATCATTTTTTACTTTTCTGATATTTCCATTCTTAGTAGAATGTGTAATAATAGGATTGATTATGGACGCGTTAAAACCACAATCAACAAGATAGCAGAAGAGCGGGAAATGATAAATCCCAGTGGATTCCAGAAAGGTGCGACTTTCTAAGGAATACAGCTCTTCTGCTTTTTTTTAATTTCAGAAACAGCTCGTTCCAAAGAATCCTTATTATTGTGAGTAATCTTGAAAGGTTTCAAGATCACTGTTTCTGTCCGGTGCAAGAATTGTCATAAAGCTAAAAGCTGAACCGACATCAATGCCGACGGAAATATAGTTTTTGTTATGCATTATATGCTCCTTCCGATAGGGTTCCATAAAAACAATGAATACACTACCTGGCACGTTATACGGGTATAGCTTAATTGCTCCCAACCAGCCTAAAACATAAATTTTCATTGATGGAATGACAGTCTTAAGTTACGGGTATTACTGGACATAAGCCAGCTCCCTAGGAGAAAATCGTCCTTTTCCCTATCCAATGGAAAATAATACCTTATGTAACAGACATAGTCTAGAGTGAATAATCATACAAAAATGTATGTAACTTATACACGTATCTATGGTTGGAGTGATTATGGAGGAGAATCCTCTTACCAACCAGGATATAGATTAGAGAATATGATGTGGATGACCTTATTGGTCTAAGGCTGTTATACTTCTAGGTGAAAAATATGAATTTGGAAGTTGCTATTTTGTGAAAAATGAAATTGAACAATTTTATAGAAAAGAACTCACTGATTTGAAGCAAAGAACGATGTTAATGATGAAAAGGTATGATGTTTCTAATGTAGGAGGCGGTATCAAATTTATAGACGCTATTGGACCAATGCTTATTCAATGGGGAGATATCATCGAAAAATATAACAGTTTAGCAAATGTTTCGCAGAAAATATTAGAAGAAGAAATCAAGTCTCTGTGTACAACAGTGAGTGTGACCATGCTTTTTTTGACGGATCTGCAGGAGCAGTGGGAAAGGGAGGATAAAAATAGAAGAACTATACAAGGAATAGAATACAGAAACAAGAGAAGAGGCTTCGGAGGCAGGTGTTGAATTAAAGAAGATAGAAAAATTATATGAAGGATATAAAAAGAGTTATACACAGAAGTATCTTAGTCTGATAGGTGGCATTGAAATCAATGTTATGAATGATGCAGTGATGTTTGTCCAGTGTACCGGATCGGATGGAACTGTAGCCGAGTGGGATATGGATTTAAAACCAACAGAAATCGGTGATGATGGAGAATATATTTATTATTATGGAAAAGGAATTAAAATGAGTTACTATCCATCAGATCATCATATTCATGTAGATGGAGAGAACAATTACTTTGGGGATTATTATCCGAACGATAATGAGATTGGATTACAAAACTGTGGGAGTTGCCGGGAACGGCAACTCTTTTCTTTTGTGTAATAGAGTTGTACTTGTAAAGAAGGAAAAAAGCTAGCAAAAATCCCGTTTTCCCATATTCCCATAACAAAAATGCGTGTTATACTTAAGAAAATTAGAAAGATGTAGGAGATGAAGCACATGATAGAGATCGATTGGGATAAATACGAGAGAACACTCTAAAAATTAGTTTGTGGTTATCGAGATACATATGCGGGTAAAGAATGGAAATGCAGAGAGCTACAAGAAAAAAATGGACAGATACGAACAGAAATAGAACGAATATTTAAGTATATACAAAGTTCAAATTCTGAATTATCTTGGTTTCAAGGAAAAGTATCGGATGATATACTATCAAATTATATTGCAGATTGGATAACTAAAAATTCACACATAGAAATTTATTATCGCAGCAAAATTTTGAAGGAATGCATTATGATTTTACGAGTCTTATTGCAGAGCATGAATCTGCGGAGGATTATTGTAAAGATTCAGACGAGTTGAATTCAAAGATAAAATATATCAAGAACAATATGAAAAAAATAGAATCATTTTTTTCCTCAAGAAATGATTGGAACAATTCAAAGAATAATTAAGAGCAATAAGGGATTGGATTATTCTTGTACATTAAGAAAATTACAGGAGTGTTCGGACTTGATTCTGTAAAATTTATTGGTGGAGAAACAGTTGCCAATGTATTTTGGGTTGGAACAGT
>VOFG01003719.1_pt1 | contig 23108 bp, 27 predicted proteins | sample 5384171 | NCBI WGS metagenome assembly VOFG01 (sample SAMN12384726, study PRJNA508395) | human gut metagenome | isolation source: healthy gut F | host: Homo sapiens | reverse complement strand
CTTCCTGTCCTTCCTGTTCTCCTTCGTGCCTATTGTATTGTGGTATTGATTCCCGCGATTTTTCGTGTCTGTCCAGAAACGTGGAAAACGCGGCATCGAATCTGTTGTCCATCATACAGCTGTCCCTCCAAATTTCGAGACTTTATTTGACATCCTAACATAAAGTTTCCGGATGTCTATGATAATAGACATGATTTTTCGCTTTTTCTCCTACACTAGGGTGTATCTGAAAACTCATGATGTGACCGGCAGCGAGGGATTTTGCGTTGCGCAAGACATTTTTTCGCAGGAATACTGACGTATTTCAAGGAAAATGACGCGGCGCACCGCAAAAAGGCCCGCTGTCCGGGTGCGTTGGGAGTTTTCAGATACACCCTAAGCAGGAAAAAGAGGCTTCGCGAACAGCGGAGACTCGTTCCGTCGAGGCCGTTTCCGACGAGCCTCCGGCGGCCCCTTCTTTTCCGCCTTGCCGGAAAAGAAGGGGGAGAAAAGGGGCGCTGGGGTACGGTTTGGTGCGTGCTGCGGGTGCGGTTCAGGGAAGCACCTGTTTTATAGCCGTTACGAACACACGGACTCACCCTACGGGCGCTATGGTACGCGCCGCCTGTTACGGTACAACTGAATTGCAAATAGTTGCGTTTGAATGGGTGCGGTAAATCAGCTTTGCCGTCGAACTTTGCAGGGCGGTACGGATTCGCCGGAGTTCTGTAGGGGCTGGCGACTCTGCCGGCCCGCTGGGAAGCCGCGGATTTGCTGAAGCGTTCTGTAAAACCGGTGCGATTTGCCGGGCGCAGCAGCGCCCGTCCCTTCCAACGATATCCAGCCTTCGCCGCTTTGCCCAAAACGGGCGGTGGATTTTTTGTAAAACGCAGAATTTGCGTGCGCGGCTTGACAACGGCGCGGGGCTGCCCTATGCTTCAAGCAGAATCATGAGAGAGAAAGGATCTTTACCGCATGGATATTGATACAAATGAACAGTTGATCGCGCTTTGTCAGGAGGCGCTGCGCATTCCCAGCTATTCCGGACAGGAGCAGGGCGTGGCGGAGCTGATGAAGCGGAAAATGGAGGAATACGGCTTCGACGAGGTCATTATCGACCGCTTCGGCAGCGTCCTCGGCACCATCAACGGCAAGCGACCCGGCAAGACCGTCCTGATGGACGGCCACATCGACACCGTGGACGTGATCGACGCGCCGCAGTGGGAGCATGACCCGTTCGGCGGCGAGATCGCGGACGGGAAAATTTACGGCCGCGGCGCGTCCGACATGAAGGGCAGCGACTGCGCCATGATCACGGCCGCAGCGCGCTTCGCTGAAAAGACCGACAGGGACTTCGCGGGCCGCGTCTGCGTGTCGTGCACGGTGCATGAGGAGCGGTTCGAGGGCGTGTCCTCCCGCGAAATTACGCGGCTGGCAAAGCCCGATCTTGTCATCATCGGCGAGGCCACGAGCACGACCATCAAGCGCGGCCAGCGCGGCCGGGCGGAGGTCGTCGTCGAGACGGAGGGCGTCAGCTGCCATTCCTCCAATCCGGAAAAGGGCGTCAACGCCGTGTATGCCATGACGGCGGTGATCGACGAGATCCGGAAGATCGTCCCGAACGAGCATCCGCTGCTCGGCAAAGGGCATTCTGGAGCTGACGGATATTATCTCCCAGCCGTACCCCGGCGCGTCGGTCGTGCCGTCTCTTTGCCGCGCGACATTTGACCGCCGGACGCTTGTGGGCGAGGATGAGGCCGTCATTCTCGGGCAGGTGAACGAAGCCATTGCCCGCGCGCAGGAAACGCACCCCGGCCTCAAGGCCCGGTGCTATCTGGCCGAGGGCGAAGAAAAGTGCTGGACGGGCGACACCATCCGCGCCAAGCGCTATTTCCCGGCCTGGGTCACGGAAGAGGACAGCGAGCTGGTGCAGGCCGCGCTGAAGGGCCTGAAGGACGCGGGCATCGAGGCACCGCTGTCGCACTTCTCGTTCTGCACCAACGGCAGCAGCTTCTGCGGCGAGGCCGGTATCCCGACCATCGGCTACGGCCCGTCGCTCGAAAGCCTTGCGCACGTGCGCGACGAGTACATTGAAATCGACCAGCTGCTCAAGTCCTGCAAGGGCTTCGAGTCCATTCTCACGCAGCTGACGCGGTAATTTCGCGAAAAGAGCAACAAAATTTTTGTTAGCCTAAAAATATTTTTGAAAATTCCTTGCAATCTGCTTCTGATACTGGTATGATAGCTTTAGACTTCATTCGGGTATTAAATTTGGAGGTGATAGCAGATTGGACGCAAAATTACTGGAACTGCTTGAGCAGATCGCAAAGGCGATCGCGGCGCAGTTCGGCAGCAACTGCGAGGTCGTGCTTCATGAGCTTTCCGGCAAAAGCGCCTATTCCTCGATCGTGGCAATCGAAAACGGACACGTGACCGGCCGCAAGGTCGGTGACGGGCCTTCCCACGTCGTACTGGAGCAGCTGGGCCATGAGGACGACAATGCGGAGGATCAGCTTGGCTATCTGACGCGCACAAAGGACGGAAAATCCTGAAATCCTCCTCGGTGTACATCCGGGACGAGACCGGCAAGGTCACGGGGGGATCCTTGGGATCAACTACGACATTTCCATGATGCAGCTGTTTGAAAACTCCCTGCACGACTTCATTTCTGCCGACCAGCAAGCCAGCCGCGAGCCAGAGCGCATCACGCTCAACGTGGCCGATCTGCTGGACGATCTCATCCGGCAGGCGGACGAGCTTGTCGGCAAGCCCGTCGCGCTCATGACCAAGGACGACAAGGTCAAGGCCATCCGCTATCTCAGTAATTCCGGCGCACTTCTGATCACTAAATCCGGCGATAAGATCGCCAAGCATTTCGGTATTTCCAAGTATACGCTTTATTCTTATTTAGACACAAGTAAAACAGGAGGAACAAACGAACTATGAGCAAGATCGATCTGACCATCAACAAAGAAGGCCTGGCCCACAAACATCCAGAAGGCCAAGGAAAACAACATCATCATCCCGACCATCGCCCAGATGCAGAACCCCGATCTGATCCCGGAGAAGATCAAGGAAAAGCTGACGCACACCGGCCTGTGGGACGTTGACCCCGTCAACCTGTTCCGCATCAGCTGGCACAACGAGGCCAAGGAAACCGGCGGCCTGTACCAGAAGACCCCGAACTATGTTGAGATCCCGTCCTCCGTTTCCGGCGTTCCGTGCCGCATTCTGGCCATGTCCGGCAAGTGGTTCCCGACCGGCTGCCACAAGGTCGGCGCTTCCTTCGGCTGCCTGGCTCCGCGTCTTGTGACCGGCCAGTTCGACGCCACCTATCATCATGGTGTATGGCCCTCCACCGGCAACTACTGCCGCGGCGGCGCGTTCAACTCAAGCTGCTGGCCTGCGACTCCGTCGCGATCCTGCCGCAGGATATGTCCAAGGAACGCTTTGACTGGCTGAAGACCATCGCCGGTCAGATCATCGCCACCCCGGGCTGCGAGTCCAACGTCAAGGAGATCTTCGACAAGACCTGGGAGCTCAAGCAGGATCCCAGCATGATGATCTTCAACCAGTTCGCCGAGATGGGCAACCCCTGTGGCACTACAATGTCACCGGCTATGCTCTGTCCGATCTGTTTGAGAACGTGAAGAAGCCCGGCCAGAGTCTGGCGGGCGCCTGCTTCACCTCCGGCTCGGCAGGCACGATGTCCGCTGGCGACCTGCTCAAGGAGCGCTATCCCGGCATGAAGCTGGCTGTCGGCGAAGCGCTGCAGTGCCCGACCATCCTGGACAACGGCTTCGGCGGCCATCGCATCGAAGGCATCGGCGACAAGCACATCCCCTGGGTCCACAATGTCAAGAACACCGATATGGTCATCGATATTGACGACGAAGATTCCCAGAGACTGCTCCGCCTGTTCAACTGCAAGGAAGGCCAGGAGTACCTCAAGACCCTCGGCCTCAGCGACGAGCAGATCGAAAAGTTCACCTGGATGGGCATTTCCGGCATCGCAAACGTTCTTTGCTGCATCAAGTTTGCCAAGTTCTATGAGCTGACCGAGGACGACGTCGTCGTCACCGTTCTGACCGACTCCGCCGTCATGTACAAGTCCCGTGTCGAAGAGCTGAACGAGATGTACGGCGCATACTCCGCACAGGCTGCCGAGCTGGATCACAACCTGCATATGCTGAACCTCAAGACCGACAGTATGCTGGAGCTGACCTATCCGGAGCGCAAGAGAGTCCACAACCTGAAGTATTACACCTGGGTCGAGCAGCAGGGCATGAGCGTCGAAGACCTGAACGCCCAGTGGTACGACACCAAGAACACATGGGATGCCGTCCACGCACAGGCCAAGGAGCTCGACGAGCTCATCAACGCATTCAACGACGAGGTCGGTCTGCTGAAGGCGCTGTAAGCCGAAATTAAGCCAATATAGAACCAAAACGGGGTGGGGGGAATGACCCCACCCCGTTTATTCATCCTTTGCGACAAACGCTTCCTCGGCGGCCTGTTCGCCGTCGATCAGAATTTGTTTCGCAAGCCCGTAATTTTGCTGTTCCAGCGCTTGAATCGCCTGTTCTGCGGCCTGAAATAAAATGGTGTAATATTCGGGAATTTCATTCATAATACATGCGCCCCCTTTGTTGCACATTTGTGCTACGTTTATATTACAACGTTCGGCGCATAATTGCAATACAATTTGCATTACGAAACATAATGCGAGGTGCATTGCGATGAAGAAATTCCGAATCCCGAATATTCCGCCCACGACAAACAAGAGCATCCGCTTCCCCAATGACGTGATCGATGAAATTGAGGACGCCATCAAGGGAACGGACTGCACATTTTCTGCGTTCGTGGTCGAGGCGGTGCGTGTCGCGCTGGAAAATCTGAAGGAGGATTCTGAATGAAAAACGTCAAATGTGCGCGCTGCGTGCGCTGCGGCAAGGAATATGAGGCGGTGCCGAACCTGACCAACTGCTCCTGCGGCGGGATTCTGGATATCGTGTATGATTATGATTACATCAAGGCGCATTTCACCAAGGAAACGCTCAAAAACCGCGTGAACCCGACCATGTGGCGCTATCGGGAGCTGCTGCCGGTCGAAGAGACCACACCCGACACGCCGCTGCGCGTGGGCTGGAGCCCGCTGTATGAAGAGCCGAAGCTGGCGGAAATGCTGGGCCTTGGCCGTCTGTGGGTCAAGGACGACGGCATCAACCCGACCGCTTCTCTGAAGGACCGCGCCTCCGCCATGGCCGTCGCCAAGGCGCATGAGGCGGGCGCGAAGATCATCGCCTGCTCGTCCACGGGCAACGCGGCATCTTCCCTCGCGGGCAACGCCGCTGCCGCAGGCTTCAAGACCTACATCTTCGTTCCGGAACGTGCCCCGAAGGGCAAGGTCGCGCAGCTGATGATCTTCGGCGCGAACGTCATTTCCGTCAAGGGCAACTACGAGGAAACGTTCAAGATGTCCGCCGAGGCCATTGAAAAATGGGGCTGGTACAACCGCAACGCGGCCATATGCGGTTGATGATCATTTCCAGGGCGATGAGGTTCTTGCCGCCCTCGGGGACGATGAGGTTCGCGTTTTTCTTGCTGGGCTCGACGAAGTGCTCGTGCATGGGCTTGACCGTGGTCAGATACTGGTCAATGACGGAATCGATGCTGCGGCCGCGCTTTTTCACGTCGCGGCGGATACGGCGGCACAGGCGCACGTCGGCGTCGGCGTCGACGAAGATGCGGATGTTCATCTCGTCGCAGAGCGTCTTGTTGACGAAGATCATGATGCCCTCGACCACAATGACCCGCCGCGGCTCGACGTGCAGCACCTCCTCCGCCCGGTTGTGGATGGTATAGTCGTAGGTCGGGCAGTCGATGGCTTGACCGTTTTTGAGCATACGCAGATGCTCGATCATCATATCGGTGTCGAACGCGTCCGGGCAGTCGTAATTGAGGTGGGTTCGCTCCTCATAGCTCATCTCGTCGTGGCGCTTGTAGTAGTTATCGTGGCTGAGCACGCTGATATTATCGCCAAAGCGATTCACGAGCGCCTTGACGAGCGTCGTTTTTCCGCTGCCGGTCCCGCCGGCAACACCGATGACGATCACATCTGACATATCTCTATCTCCCTCTTTTAATTCCGTTACGATCCCGTAGATGAGCGGCTGCGCCGCCGGCGCGTCGGCTCCCCAGCGGATGGCCTCCAAAAAGACGCGCTCCGCGTCGGCAAGCGTCTCAGGCCGATTCGTGTGCAGAACAGCCAGCGTCTGGCCCTGCTCGACCTTCGCGCCGGTCTTTTCCTTCAGGACAATGCCGGCAGCGAAGTCGATCGTGTCGTCCTTCGTCTTGCGGCCCGCGCCGAGAATGGCAGAGCTTTCGCCGATCTTCTGCGCGTCCATATGGTGGATATAGCCCGCCTGCGGCGCTTTCAGCTCATACTGCACCGCTGCCTGCGGCAGCAGGCTCACGTCGTCCAGCACCCGTGCATCGCCGCCCTGTGCGGCGATCCAGCGCTTCATCTGCTCAAAGGCCTTGCCGGAGTTAATGGCTTCTTCCGCCTGCTTCGTGGCCTCTTCAATGGGCCAGCCATTGCACAGGTGCAGCATATTGGCCGCCAGTGTAATGCACACGCCGGTCAGGTCCGGGCAGCCATGGCCGCGCAGGACCTCGACCGCCTCGCGCACCTCAAGCGCATTGCCGATATAGAAGCCGAGCGGAATATCCATATTGGACATGACTGCCACAACGTTCCGGCCGCAGGCCTTGCCGATGCGCACCATGCTCTCTGCCAGCTTCTGTCCGTCTTCAAGCGTTTTCATAAACGCGCCGGAGCCGACCTTGACGTCGAGCACGATGGAATGGGAACCTGCCGCCAGCTTCTTGGACATGATGGACGATGTGATGAGCGGCAGGGAATCGACTGTCGCCGTCACATCGCGCAGCGCATAGAGCTTTTTGTCGGCGGGCGTCAGATTGCCGGACTGGCCGATGACGGCCACGCCGACATCCTCGACCTGCTGCATGAAAGCGTCCGCCGAAAGCGTCGTCTGATAACCGGGGATGGATTCCAGCTTGTCGACCGTACCGCCCGTATGGCCGAGCCCGCGCCCGGACATTTTCGCCATCTTGCCGCCGAGACTCGAGACAATCGGTGCAACGATCAGCGTCGTCTTATCGCCGACGCCGCCGGTGGAGTGCTTGTCGACGGATTTATCGCCGAACCGGCTCAAGTCCACCGTATCGCCCGAACGCATCATCGCGTCCGTCAGGACGGCGGTTTCGTGATCGGTCATACCCTTGTAGAAGACCGTCATGGCAAAGGCGGACATCTGGTAATCGGGGATGGAGCCGTCCGTAAAGCCCTTGATGATAAAGCGGATCTCGTCGTCGGTCAGAACGCCGCCGTCCCGCTTTTTTTCAATGAGATCAACCATTCGCATAGAAATCAAATCCTCCTGAGCTTGAAATGAAGGCTCCGGCAAGTCCGTATGAACCTGCCGGAGACAGAAACCGGGTACAGCTTAACGCATACCCTTGTCGTAGGGGATACCCTCGGCCTTCGGCGCGCGGGAATTCTTGGACGTGAAGGCAAGCACGATAAGCGAAATGATGTACGGCAGCATATTGTACAGAGAGCTCGGCAGGTTCATCGCCTTGAGGAAGCTGAAGCCCGTGTAGACGTTGCCGAGCGCACGGAAGAAGCCGAACAGCAGCGCAGCCAGCGCGATGCGCTGCGGCTTCCACTGGCCGAAGATCATAACGGCGAGGGACAGGAAGCCGAAGCCCGCCACGCCGTATTCGAACCGCCACTCCGAAACGCCTGCGGTGATGAAGACGATGCCGCCGATGCCGCCGAGGACGCCGGAGATGAGCACGCCCGCCCAGCGCATCTTATAGACGTTGATGCCGACGCTGGCAGCCGCCTGCGGATGCTCGCCGCAGGCCATCAGGCGCAGGCCGAAGCGGGTCTTGTACAGCGTCACATAGGCAGTGACGAGCGCGATGAACGCCACGAGCATGAACCAGTTGAATTCAAACGAGCCGATAGGGCGCCAGAAGCGCATTCTTTGCGCTGCCGTACTGCACGATGGACGAAACATCGTCGGGGTTGGCAGCGGTGTTGATGGCCTTGACAATGACCGTCGCACCGGCGGTGCCAAGCAGGTTCAGCGCCGTGCCGACGAGCGTCTGGTCAGCCTTGAAGTTGATGCTCGCCACGGCAAGCAGGCAGGAATAGACCATGCCGACCAGCGCGGAGACGACGATGACCGCGAGAAGCATCACGATCGCCGGGGCTGTATTCGGTACATAGCGCATCGTCAGCGCGCCGCCGAGCGCACCCATGATCATAATGCCTTCGAGGCCGAGGTTAATGACGCCGGAATGCTCTGCGAAGCAGCCGCCGAGGGCGACCAGGATCAGAACCGACGCGAAGATCAGCGTATACTGAAGCAGCAGGATCATTCCGTCTCGCCTCCTTTCTTGGCTTCCGCCAGGGCTCTGGCCTTTGCAATGGCCTTTTCCTCCCGGCGGGCGGCGATGGTATTCATCGCGCTCTTCATGAACAGCACAAGCCGCACAGGTAGATGATCAGCGCAGAGATCAGATCGGAGATCTGCGCGCAGTACATGCTCTTATCGACATACGCACCGCCTGCGGTGATATGCTGGATAAAGAACGAGGCGAAGATCGAGCCGATGGGGTTCAGGCCGCCAAGGAAGGCTGCTGCGATGCCGTTGAAGCCCATGGCCGGAACGGAAGAGGAGGAGCACTGCCACTGCTCGTAGCTGGTGAGGTACAGCATCGCCGCGCCCATACCGGCCAGAGCGCCGGAGATCATCAGGCTCAGGATGATGTTGCGCTTTTCCGCCATGCCGCAGTATTTCGCAGCATTTTTGTTAAGACCCGTGGCCTTGAGCTCGTAGCCGAACTTCGTTTTGTCGAGCACGATCCACACAACGACTGCCATCACGACGGCCAGCGGGATCGCAAGGCCGACGTACTGGTTCTTGTTGAACAGCGCGCCGAGGCCGAGCGACGGCAGCACAGCGGAGGCGTTGGTATTGGCCAGAACCTTGGTATAGGGGCTGGCGTCCTCTTTTACGAGCGTAAGAAGCATATTGGTCAGATACAGCACGATCCAGTTGAGCATGATGCCGGAAATGACCTCGTTGACGTTGCAGTAGGACTTGAGAAGGCCCGAGATCCCGGCCAGCAGCGCGCCGCCGAGGATCGCCGCCAGCATACACGGCAGCCAGCTCCAGCCGAGGCCCAGCGCCGCATACAGGCTCAGCGCCGCGCCGACGCAGTACTGACCGGCGGCGCCGATATTGAACAGGCCGACCTTATAGGAGAACAGGATCGACAGCGCGCACATAAGAAGCGGAGCCGTCTTGACGAGCGTATTGCCCAGATACTTGACCTGCGAGGCCTGCGGTTATACGTCCAGAAGTTCTTGATGACGGTCAGAATTGCGTCGCCCGCACCAACGGGGTTGATCAGCAGCAGGACGAGATAGCCGAGGAACAGGCCCAGCACGATGCACAGCAGCGACGCGACCAGCGTTTGCACGGTGCTGTTTTTCAGAAGATTCTTTTTCATGCTTTCACCTCATCTCTCTTGGCGCCAGCCATGTAGAGGCCAAGTTCCTCCTGCGTGGTGGACTTGGGATCGAGCTCGCCGACGATCTCGCCCTCGTACATGACGAGAATGCGGTCCGGCACGTCCATGACCTCGTCCAGCTCCAGCGAGACGAGCAGCACGGCCTTGCCCGCGTCGCGCTGGGCGACAAGCTGCTTGTGGATGTACTCGATCGCGCCGACGTCCAGACCGCGGGTGGGCTGCACGCGACGAGCAGTTCGGGGTGCTTGTCGATCTCGCGGGCAACAATGGCCTTCTGCTGGTTGCCGCCGGACATACTGCGCGCCGGTGTGACCGGGCCCTGGCCCGCGCGCACGTCGTACTGCTCGATCAGGCCCTCAGCATAGGCGCGGATGTTCTTGCGGCGCAGGAAGCCGGCCTTGTCGGTGAATTCGGGCTCAAAATAGCGCTGCAGCACCATATTGTCCTCAAGCGTATAGTCGAGCACGAGCCCGTGCTTGTGGCGGTCCTCCGGGATGTGGCTCATGCCCATGAGACTGCGCTGGCGGATGGACGCGTGGGTAATATCCTTGCCCTCAAGCGTAATTTTGCCGCTCACGGCAGGCTCCAGACCGGTCAGGGCGTAGACAAGCTCCGTCTGGCCGTTGCCGTCGATACCTGCGATGCAGACGATCTCGCCCGCGCGGACGCGGAACGACACGTCTTTGACGGCGTTGTTCTTATGGACCTTGGAGGCGACCGTCAGGTGCTCGACGGACAAAACCTCGCCGCCCGGCTTGAGCGGGCCTTTTTCCACGTGGAAGCTGACGTTTCTGCCGACCATCATGGCCGACAGCTCCTCCGCCGTGGTATTCGCGGTTTCGACCGTGCCGATGCACTTGCCCTTGCGCAGGACGGTGACGCGGTCGGAGACCTCCATGATCTCGTTCAGCTTGTGGGAAATGAAGAGGATGCTCTTGCCCTCGGCCGCGAGATTCTTCATGATCTGCATGAGCTCTTCGATCTCCTGCGGCGTCAGAACGGCCGTCGGCTCGTCGAAGATCAGGATCTCGTTGTCGCGGTAGAGCATTTTGAGAATTTCGGTGCGCTGCTGCATACCGACGGTGATATCCTCAATGATCGCATCGGGATCGACGTGCAGACCGTATTTCTCAGACAGATCGAGAACCTTTTTGCGCGCGTCCTGCTTCTGCAGAAAGCCCATCTGGTTCGGCTCGACGCCGAGGATGATGTTGTCGAGGACAGAGAAGCACTCGACCAGCTTGAAGTGCTGGTGCACCATGCCGATGCCGAGCGCGTTCGCGTCGTTCGGGTCGCGGATCTCTACCTTGCGGCCGTCCTTGTGGATCTCGCCCTCCTCCGGCTGGTACAGGCCGAACAGGACGCTCATAAGCGTCGATTTGCCAGCGCCGTTTTCGCCGAGCAGGGCGTGGATTTCACCCTTTTTCAGCCTCAGGGTGATGTTGTCGTTGGCGATGATTCCGGGGAAACGTTTTGTGATGTTCAGCATCTCAATCGCGTAATCTTTGTCTGTTCTGCACTGCACGTTTTCCGGCGTTAGCTGCTAAGGCTGCGGGCCGGTTTGAACCGCTGTCCGCTGTATAGAAGCTGAAATCGACGGCATTGCCTTTTCCGGGGAAATGCACTATAATATTAATAACTATGTAAATTGGGGAGGAGGCACCTGCGATGCTGCCGGAGGGCTTTGCTGCGCGGATGCGCGCGCTTTTGGGAAGCGAATATGGGGACTTTCTCGCGTCCTTCGACCGGCCGCTCTGCACCGGTCTGCGGAAAAAATCCGCTGAAAGCCGGCTTTACGGGAGATCTGTCCCGCTTTTCGCTCGCTCCCGTGCCATGGTGCCCGACGGGGTTTTACTATGACGCAGCCTCCCGGCCCGGTTTATCGCCGTATCACGCGGCGGGGCTTTATTATTTGCAGGAGCCGAGCGCCATGGCCCCGGCGGAACTTTTTAGACCCGCAGCCCGGCGAGCGCGTGCTCGACCTATGCGCAGCCCCCGGCGGGAAATCGACACAGCTGGCAGGCAAGCTGCTGGGGAAGGGGCTTCTGGTCTGCAATGAGATTAACGCCAAACGCGCAAAAATCCTATCCGGAAACATGGAACGGCTGGGCATTTCCAACGCGCTGGTCTTAACCGAGCACCCGAAAAAACTGACGGAGCGCTTCGCGGGGTATTTTGATAAAATTCTTGTTGACGCGCCATGCTCCGGCGAAGGCATGTTCCGCAAGGAAGAGGCCGCCGTCACTGACTGGACGGAGGACACAAACGCCATCTGTGCCAACCGGCAGCTGGAAATTCTGGCCTCGGCGGCAGGCATGCTGCGCCCGGGCGGGCGGCTGGTGTATTCCACATGTACCTTCTCGCCTGTGGAAAACGAGGGCGTGATCTCCGATTTTTTGTGGAGAAATCCCGATTTTTCTGTGGAAAAACTCGATGTACCGTTCTTTTCCCCGGCAGGCCCGACTGGGTGCCAAACCCCGCGCCGGGACTGGAGCATACGTTCCGGCTCTGGCCGCACAGACTCTTGGGCGAGGGGCATTATGCCGCCGTGCTCCGCAGGACGGGAGACAAGCGCCTGCGGCGCTTTCACCGGAACCCGCGGCCAAATGCCCGCCGGAACTTGCGGCATTCCGCGGCCAGACCGGCGCTGCACTGCCGGAGGGGAAGCTGCTGCGGTTCGGGGACGTGTGCTATCTCGTCCCGCAGGAACTGCCGGAGGTAAAGGGGCTGCGGGTGCTGCGCGCGGGACTGGAACTCGGCGCAGTTTTGAAAAACCGCTTTGAACCCGCACACGCGTGGGCGTTGTGGCTGCAGACGCTGGAAAACAGCGTCTCGTTTGAGGAAGCCGACCCGCTGCTCGCCCGGTATCTTTCCGGCGACGTGCTGCCGTCCGGCAGGCGCGGCTGGACGCTTGTACAGGCTGATGGTCTTTCGCTCGGCTGGGCAAAGGGCGACGGAAACCAACTCAAAAATCACTATCCGAAGGCGCTTCGCCGCCCGGTTTAAGAAACAGGAGGATACACTATGGCAAAGACAGTCCTGATCGTAGAGGATGAACGCGCAATCGTGGAGATCCTGAAATTCAATCTCAAGCGCGAGGGCTATGAAACGCTCGAGGCGCTCGACGGCGAGACGGGTCTGCTGCTTGCGCAGACAAAGGACCCGGATCTGATCTTATTGGACGTCATGCTGCCGAAAATGAGCGGCTTTGACATCTGCAAAACGCTCCGCGGCGAAAACCGCACCACGCCCATCATCATGCTCACGGCCCGTGAGGAGGAAATGGACAAGGTCTTCGGACTCGAGACCGGCGCGGACGATTATATGACCAAGCCCTTTTCCATGAAGGAGCTCATGGCCCGCGTCAAGGCCAATATCCGCCGCCGCAGCATGGAATACGCTTCCGCGCAGGCCTCCGGCACGGCAAATACCGTTGAGGCAAATGGCCTGTGCCTAAACCCCGAAACCTATCAGGTGACGAAAAACGGTGCGCCGGTCGATCTGACACAGAAGGAATACGACCTTCTCTCCTATCTTATCCGCGAACGCGGAAAGGTCTTCTCCCGGGAAGATCTCATGCAGCGGGTGTGGAATTATGACTATTACGGGGATATGCGCACGGTCGATGTGACGGTGCGGCGGCTTCGTGAAAAGATCGAAGACGATCCCGGCAAGCCCCGTTATATCCTGACCCGGCGCGGCGTCGGCTATTATTTCGCGGGATAAGGAATCGGTTTCCCGCGCGAGAAAGGAGGGGCGGCCATGCGGTCCCTGCGCATGAAGATGGTCATGATCATGGTGATCCTGATTTTGGCCCTGATGCTGACGACTGGCGCGTTTTTGATGAGCGGCGTCGGCAATTTCTATGTGTCCCAGTTCTATGAGCAGATGGAGGGCACGTTTACCCCGGAATTCATCGCCCAGCTGCAAAGGCTTTCGGCGGAGGACAACGCGCCCGCGCAGATGAAGGAGCTTCTCATGGCGCAGGCCGGACTCGGCATCGATATTACTGGCCGCAACGTCTACATTCTCGACCAGAACGGCTCCGTGCTTGACAGTTCCAATCAGCGCACTACCGTTGTTATGACGCAGAACATTCTGTCCGCCATGAACGGCTCGGTTGGGCAGAGCAGTTCGGTCACGAACAACTATATGGATCTGGCCGTCCCCGTCGAATCGGACGGCGCGCAGTATATCGCCTACATCCGCGACAACCGCGCCACAGTCGATGCGTTGACGAGCGAACTGCTGATCATCATCCTGCGCGCGCTGGCGCTGGGCCTGGTGATCTGTGTGATTTTGTCCTTCCTGCTGTCGCAGATTCTGATTACGCCTATCCGGGCGCTGACCGTCGGGACGAAACGCGTCGCGGCAGGGGACTTTGCAAACCGCGTCACGGTAGACAGCCGCGACGAGATCGGCGACTTGACCCAGAACTTCAACCACATGGCAAAGGTTCTGCAGGATACGATCTCCGAGGCGGAGAACGAGCGCAACAAGCTTTCCACACTGTTCCTGCACATGACGGACGGCGTCGTCGCGTTCAACACCTCCGGAACCGTCATTCACTATAATCCTGCCGCCACGCAGATGCTGGCGCAGAATCTGTCCGGTCAGACAACCTTCGACGAAATTTTCTCGAAGGAGGCGGAACTCGACACGCTCCTGACGCTGCGCAGACCGCAGTATATCGAAACGCAGAAAACCGTCGGCGAGCGTGAACTGGAACTGTTCATGGCGCCGTTCTCATCCGACCATGCACAGGGCGGCGTCCTCGTTGTCATTCACGATGTCACCGAGCAGCGCAGGAGCGAACAACTCAAGCGCGAATTCGTCGCCAACGTCTCGCACGAACTGCGCACACCTCTGACCAACATCAAATCCTACGCTGAAACGATCGTCGATACCGGCGACGAACTGCCGCCGGAACTGCGCGCAAACTTCATGAACGTCATCATCAGCGAGGCCGACCGCATGACCCGCATCGTGCAGGATCTGCTCACGCTCAGCAAAATCGACTACGGCAAGATGGAAATGAACATCTCGCGCTTCTCATTCCGCAAGGCGGTGGAGAACGTGTACGAGGCGGCGAAGCTCAACGCCGAGCAGAACCACCACCACACCATGACGCTCACCTGCGAGGGGGACATTCCCGACGTCAACGGTGACCGGGAGCGCATCGAGCAGGTCATCACAAACATCGTCTCCAACGCCGTCAAGTATACGCCCGACGGCGGCAAAATTGACATGCTCGTCGGCACGAGCGGCAAAAATGTCTTTGTCCGCGTGACCGACAACGGCATCGGCATCCCGGAAAAGGATCTGCCGCGTCTGTTCGACCGGTTCTACCGTGTGGACAAGGCGCGCTCGCGCGAGTCCGGCGGCACAGGCCTGGGCCTTTCCATCGCGCAGGAGATCCTGAACCAGCATAAGGGCCGGATCGAGATCTCGTCCGAGTACGGCAAGGGCACCTCGGTGCTCATCACCATGCCGGCAGCGGAGGCACAGGCATGAAGCAGGAACGAAGACCCGGCCCCGCCGGCGCAGGCCGCCGGCTGCTGGAGATTGGGAAGGATATTCTGATTGTGTTTCTCGTGCTGGTCAACCTGACGCTGGCCATCATGTGCCTGCCGAGCAAGACGCTCACGCAGACCAAGTGGCTGGCGGGCGCGCTGCGCCCGTTCGCGGGCCTGTTCGGCCTGAACGAGGCAGAACTGACCTACACTGCGCCCGCCACCGGCAGCGCGTTCATCGGCGCGGCGCAGCCCATCGCCGTCACGCTGAGCACTGAGGCAGGCCGTCAAAGCGCACAGTATGACTTTGCCGCTCTTGACACGCTTTACGGTCAGTACGGCGGGTTACTTGCACAGGCTCTCGAGAGCGCCGAAACGCCGCAGGCATGCACTGAATCGGCATTTTATGCCGCGCTGCGCGGCCCCGGCGCAGCCTTCTGCTTTCCGGGAACCATCTCACCCGCTGTGCTCGGCGCGTGGCTGAACGTGCGCGCACCGGAGGGTGCGGACGCGCAGTGGTACCTGCTGGCGCTGAATGGTGAGACAGTTGAACTGTATCTGCTGGGCGGCAGCTGCTACCGCGCACAAACAGCGCTTTCCGCCGAGACGCTTGCCGCCGAACTCTCCGCCGCCGTTCCGGACGGCAGCTTTTTTCGCCTTTGAATCGGACGCTGCACCTTACAGCGCGCTTGATCCGCTCTCGCTTATCAGCGCGTCGAGCGCCGCCGTCTGCACGGGCCTCGGCACGAACCCGTGCGACGCCAGATTCATTTCCGCTCTCGCAACCCAAATTGGCATCAATCCCTACGGTGACGCGCGATTCGTCGGAAACGACGGCACGACGTCCTTTACCGAAACCGGCCTGCGCCTGCGCGTAAGCGCGCAGGGCCGAATCGACCTGCAGATTCTCCAATCAGACGACCGTTTCCAGAGCGCGTCCGCCGACGCGCTGGGCCGCATTGAGGCTGCGCGCAGTCTTCTCAGTCGGCTGACCGGCGACAGCTACGGCGAGGCGCGGGTCTATCTGCAAAGCTATTCTGAAGACGGCCAGAGCGCCGTGTGTACCTTCGGCTATTATCTGTCCGGCGTCGAGATTGCGCCGCGCGGCGGCGGAATCGAGATTCGCTTCGACGGCACGCAGATCACACGCGCCTCCGTTTTGTACCGCAGCTACACAGCCACATCAACACCCGCAGCGCTTCTGCCCGCTGCACAGGCGGCGGCGTGTCTGCCGAAGGGCGAAACGCTCCGCCTTCTGTACGCAGAAGGCACCGGAGGAGAACTCACCGCCGGTTGGGAGACGGAGTAAGCTTGATATGTACCTGCCCACGATGCACTGGCGCGGGAGCGCCTGAGAGGTCGCAGCAGGTAATTGCGAAAAGCGATAGTCCGATGCGAATCCGCAGGCTTTTCGCTGTTAATCGTAGGGGTCGATGCCCACATCGACCCGGCAGAACGCACCGTTTCTGCGGGAATCTTAGGCGAATTCGCAATTTCCCAGCGGGCCGATGTGGGCATCGGCCCCTACAAACAAGTGGGTAAATCCATACAGATTCGCCGAAGACCTCTTTAGAACAGCTGCTTTCCGCCGTATCCATCGCACCACTGACTCAAATTTTCCATCAGGAGGAGCCACTATGAGCGCTTCGCGCATGAAAAATCTGATTCTTCTTGTCTTGACGCTCTGCGCGCTGGGGCTTCTCTGCATTGTCGTGCCGAACCGGCTTGCACAGACGCATGAACAGCGGCAGATGCTGCAGGAACTCAAGACACTTTACGAGGGCTATGACCTTTCCATTGATCTGGACGAACTGCCGCGCAGTCCCACGCTCTATATTGTCGAACTCTCCGAGGACGGCGCACAAACGGCTGCGCAGGCGCTTCTGGGTGCAAAGACCGCGCCCGCAGGTGCGTCCGGCTTTGAAAGCACCTATGAATCCGATCTTGGAACGCTCCACATTACACGCACAGGCGGCTTTTCCGCGTCGCTGACCGGCGGCAGCCGGGTGCGAAATCCGGAAAAAGCCGCAGAGAAGCTGCTGCACGCCATGGATTTTCAATACCAGTCGCTCACACGCGAGCAGGCAGAAAGCGGCGCTGTGCGTATCTGCGCCTCACAGACGCTGCTCGGCGTCCCTGTGCTCGGCAGTCTTCTGGAGCTGAGCTATATGGACGAGCATCTCACGGCGGTCGAGGGCACGTTTTACACCGGCGGCAGTTCCATCACGCGCGTATCAGAGCAGGAGGCCATTTCCGCCGCTGATGCGCTGGCGCAGCTGCTGGCACGGCGCGACGCGCTCGGCTGGGTCGGAAGCACGGTGACATCGCTCACGCAGGGCTATCTGCCGTCGGATCAGGCGGGTACCGGTATCCGCTTTGTGCCGGTCTGGCTGGTCGAGACGGACGCCGGAAGCTTCTTTATCAACGGCATTACGCGCGAAATCACGGCGGAAAAATAATTCTGCTGTCCAAACTTGTCGAATTATGAAGAAAATCTGAAGATTTTCTGTTGCTGAATTGTCATTTTCCTTTACATTCCTGCCGTGGTGTGCTATTCTAGAAGCGGCCGAATTTGGCTCTGTTAACATAACGCGTTTCTGCAAACACTCTTAGTGTCAACTGACGCTACCAAAGAGGGGCTACATTTTGATCAAATACATCGTTCAAGGCGGCACAAAGCTTTCCGGCTCCGTGACCATTTCCGGAGCCAAGAACGCGGCGGTCGCAATCCTGCCGGCCACACTGCTCGTCAGCGGCTCCTGCCGGATCGAAAACGTACCGGATATTTCAGATGTGCGGCTGCTGCTGGAGATTCTGCGCGATATGGGCGCGGAGATCCGCCGCTACGGCCGCAACACACTCGAGATCGACTGCACCCGTGCACGCAACGCAACTGCTCCCATCGAACTCGTCCGGCGCATCCGTGCGTCGTATTACCTCATCGGCGCAGAGCTTGGCCGCTTTGGTCATGCCCATGTTGCCATGCCGGGCGGCTGCAACTTCGGTGTCCGCCCATTGACCAGCATATCAAGGGCTTCGAGGCCATGGGTGCCATGGTCGAGCAGGCCGGCGGCTATGTCTGCGCCGACGCCCCGAAGGGCGGGCTGCGCGGCGGCCACATTTATCTCGATATTGTCTCCGTCGGCGCGACGATGAACATCCTGCTCGCAGCAGTGCTTTGCAGCGGCATGACGATTATCGAAAACTGCGCCAAAGAGCCGCACATCGTGGATCTTGCGAACTTCCTGAACGCCATGGGCGCGCAGATTTCCGGCGCAGGCACCGACGTGATCAAGGTCCGCGGCGTCAAGGCGCTGCACGGCGGCTGCTATTCCATCATTCCCGATCAGATCGAAGCCGGCACCTATATGGCGGCCGCGGCAGCTGTCGGCGGCGATGTGCTGATCGAGAATGTCATTCCGAAGCATCTCGACTGCATCACTGCAAAGCTGCGCGAGATCGGCGCGGACATCACGGAATATGACGATGCCATCCGCGTCGAATCGGCCTACCGGCTGCACCGCGCAAACGTCAAGACCATGCCGTATCCCGGCTTCCCGACCGACATGCAGCCACAGATCACGGTCTGTCTTGCTACTGCAGTCGGCACCAGTCTTGTGACCGAGGGCGTCTATGACAACCGCTTCCGCTACACCGCCGAACTTGGCCGCATGGGCGCAAACATTCAGGTAGAAGGGAAGACCGCCATTATCGACGGCGTGCAGACGCTGCACGGCTGCGAGGTCCGTGCCTGTGATCTGCGCGCAGGCGCAGCAATGGTTATTGCTGCCATGTGCGCCGAGGGCATGACGCTCATCGAGGACGCGCACTTCATCGAGCGCGGTTATGAGGATATCGTCGGCAGACTCACCGCACTCGTCGCGCACATCCGCCGGATCGAAACCTACTAAACCCCAGCGTTTCATAGGACGCAGGCTGAGAAAAAATTTCCCCGGCAGGACGCAGACGTGTCCCGCCGGGGTTTCTTTTACATAAAAGTCCCGGGTCAAATGACCTGGGACTTTCATATTTGCTTTGGCACAACCTGCATGATTTGGGGACCCCCGCAGCGCAATTTGCCGTTTTCATTAATTGGTCAGATACGAATCGTCTGTGATTGGAATGAAGTCGTCTATCGGCGTTAAGGTATCCAGGAACGCGCGCAGGTCCTCATAGCTGCATTCCTCTGTACTCATAAGCGTATCTGCCCACTCCAGCCGATTATCTGTCATGGAAAACAGGGAAACGTATTCAACGTGCAGATATCCCATGCCTCCGTCGCGAACAGCGATGCCGTTGCCATCATACGCATACAGGCAGTTACTGTAACTCCAGTAATTTTCTTCGCTTGAAACAACCTTTGTGCCGTCAAATGTATAAATATAATATGGTTGTATTATTAAGCAGCGGAAAAATCAACAACCGCCTGCTTTGTGAGTTGGCGACCCATCCGAATTTTTTGCGGCTGATGGTTGATATGGAAATCTTAATTGACCGGATCGCTGATATGCGGGTGAACCAGATGAATCTGATTCTGGAAGCTACCCGGCAGACCATTCTGAAAGAACACGCACCGGGAGAAAATAATCTATATATGCGGACGCTGGAACTGGGTCAGGTACAGGAGAACGATTTTTACAGCCATATTCTTCATGATGATCTGGACAGCATTGTCCAGGATATACGGGAAGCCCATTTGAAAGACAAGACCACAGCCGACCCACAGCCAACACTGGATGAGGTTAAAGAGAATTTTGAACAGGCCATACAGATGGGGACCGACACAGAAGCTATGATCCATGAGTTCTGTGATAAAATGCAGATTCCTTTTGAAAAATTTCATCCGAGGATTTTTCTGCTTTTCTGCGAATACTGAGCCTGTCCAAGCTACTGAAGAATCCCAACAATATGAGGGGGAAAGCTCGGTCACAGCCTTACCATGGAGCAAAAAAAAAAGCGAAAGTAAAAAGGAAGCGCGCAAAATAAAATGAGCGCTTCCTTTTGATTACATGGAAATTTTCTTGGATATCAGTGCATCCAATTTTTTCAATAATTTCTTTCTGACTATTTTGTACTGATATAAACTTTTGGGCAATCTCCTTTTTGAAGTAAAAGGCTAATATTTCCTTTACCATCGACAGGAATTGGTACCATAATATCGCTTAACATCGAAGGATATAGCTTCGAGTATATTTTCCGTCGCCACGAACAATATCAAACACCTGAGTAATGGGGATTTCTAAAAACTGAAGGCCCTCATCGTTTTTTTTTCAACTTCAGCCAATGGTTCATCAAGTTCAGACAATGTGTTAATCGTATCAGCAAGTAAAACTCTAAAGTCATTTACTCCGATTGTCTTGGATTCTTCCTCGATACCAAGAGCCTGCCGTTCTTCGTGATTCCACCATCGTTCCACGCACCAATGAGTTCCGTTGTAAAAGTCATCAATGCTCGAAATTTTGCATCTCTTATCACCAATCATGTTCAATGTGTTTGCAAAGCTCGTTTTCGCACCCTTGAACATATTAAAAGATCAGATGCAACCTGCAAATCATTTTGATCGATGTCAAAACGGTACACATCACGAGTTTCTCCGATTTCCGAACACAAATAGGTAAATACTGGGGAGGTTTGGCGCTGAAGCGTAGGCACACCATCCACCATAACAGGTGCTTTTTTTGTCAGAGCAAGAATGTAAGTTTTTTTGTTAGTTGTGAAGAAAGTGTTTAACGGAAGAGAGATGACAGCATCAATTTCACACTGCTCCAATATAAAGTCACGGAGCTTTTTGTCGTTACTGCGGTTCATAATACCATCAGGCACGACAATAAACGCTTTTCCATTTGGTTTGAGGGCACGAATAATCCATTCCATGAACAAACCTTCGATGCCCATTGCGCTTACAGAAAAGTATTTCTTGAGTGCATCATCCTTGGAAATCTCTTCCTTCAAATTACTACTTCCGCTCATAACATACGGCGGATTCGTTAAAATCAGATCATACTGATCATGGACAGGCTTTGCCAAGGTTCCAAGAATCGAGTTGGTTTGAAGCAAAAACGTGTCGTTAAAAAGTTTAGCAAATTTATCTGTCATTTCTGGATGCTCTCGGAGCAAACCAGACATATAAATCAGCATATTTGCTTTAGCAAGAATGATTGTTTTTTGTTCGTCCTTATCAAATCCTTTGTCAAAACCACTCAGCATAATTTGGGGCTTTAACTCTCCATCCTCCACTTTATAGAATCGGTGCAAATCGTGAAGAATCGGTTCAAGCAAGAATTTTCCGACGCCACACGCCGGATCGCAAATCTTCATACCCGGAGTGATGTCTATCATATTGACAATAGCTCGAACTACCTTCAAGGGTGTAAAGTATTGACCCCAATTTTTCTTACTGATTGATTCTTTCAAGAATGTTTCAAACAGCTTGCTTTTGAAGTCGTAGTCTATGTTCTCTAAAGTCCCAAAATCATTAAAACGCTTAAGAATTTTGTGGAAAACAGTCGCATATCCAGAAACAGCCTTGTCATCTTTGGATACAAAAATTGTTCCATTGATAATGGTAGTTTTGTCCTTCGGGTTGCCAGGGAAAAGAGCTTTAATCTTTACTCGTACCGTGGAAGCATAATATTCAAGCACCTCATTCTCATTATTGCCAGAGTATTTTCCCAGCAAATCATAGAATGAATACATTCCCTTCAAAACACCTAAATCGCTAAGGTATTTGAAGATGAAAATCTCAACAAAGGTGTACAAACAATTTTCAGGTGTAGCTCCTGAAACAGCCCATAAATCTTGCCATACTTTTTTCGGCCAGAGGCAGAGGATCAACAGACGCAGCAGCCTTGATTTGATTATTGGTAGCATTAATAGAGGCTCGAATCTTATTGATGAGGGTAATACACTCTGTGCTACTCTTGTCAAAATTTAATGTAATGCGGCTATCATCTTCCTGTAGAATTTCTTGACCGGTAGCGGGGTTAATCCAAAAGTTTTCTTGCCGTCAGTAACAATGTAAACTTTGCCTGCAATATCTGGGCTGTCCCAATTTCTTGTGCAATAGCTTTAGCAATCTGCTTTTCGGTTCGCAACTCCTGAGGAGTCTTATACTCGATAGCTCCGATAATAATTGGCTTTTTAACAATCAAGGCATCCGGCTTTTTTCCCTCATATGCCTCATAGTCTTTATCGGGAATAATCTTCGCTCCTTTAAGAGCTTTTAATGTAGTAGCGCCAATATTGTAGAAATTCCAATCGCCCATTTTTTCAGGAGCTTCTATCAAATTACGCTGAATCAGTTCTTCACTCAATGGTATCTGCTCCTTCCTGCCCCGTACTGGTGGCGTTTAGATAGGCATCTATGTCATCTTTACGGATGCGCCAGCTTCGACTTCCTACTTTGGAAGCAACAAGTTCCTTAGAGGCAATCATTCGCCGTACCGTTTTATCGCATACTTTTCAAATATTCAGGTATATCATTAATGACAATAAGGAATTTTAATAGACATTATATTTGCAACATTAGTACATCCCCAAAGAACATATATTAAAGGGGGCTGTCTCAAAATACAGATCGCAAGAGAATAGCCCTCGTCAAACGTTGGAAAAAGCCGTGAAAATCCAGCTTTATCGGATTTTCACGGCTTTTTTGTTTGGCTATTTTTTAGAAAATGCTATTTTGAGACAGCCCCTTTTACAGCAATATCATTTTAGTGAATCATCTGAAAATACTTCAGTGCCTCCATAATCGCCGCCTCTTTTTCCGGCGGACACTGCGGCACCTTCGCATCTTCCTTCTTTGACAGATTATAATTCTGTCCCACATCCAGACCACATTTCCGCTTAACCTGGGAGATATACAGGCTGGACACCTTCAATTCATGCTTTTCCAGTACATACGCCTTGATTTCCTCGTAGGTTGCCTTACTCTCCGCCGAAGTCAAATCCAGCTCGTCCGTCTTAATCTCAACCTCGATATGTTGC
>VOFG01002035.1_pt1 | contig 23125 bp, 26 predicted proteins | sample 5384171 | NCBI WGS metagenome assembly VOFG01 (sample SAMN12384726, study PRJNA508395) | human gut metagenome | isolation source: healthy gut F | host: Homo sapiens | reverse complement strand
GGATGGTATAGTTCTGTCCATCGGAACCGATCACGATGGCCCCCAGCAGGTCCGTGCGGTAAACATCCACGCCCGCATCCCGCAGGATGCTCAGGGTCTCCTCGTGGGGGTGGCCGTACTTGTTGTTCACACCGCAGGAGATGATGCCCATCTCGGGCAGGACGGCGTTCAGGAAGATGTAGCTCGTACTGGTGCTGGAGCCGTGGTGGCCCACCTGCAGAACATCTGCCTTCAGGTTGGCCCCGCTGTTCACGAGGTCGCGCTCCGCATCCGATTCCATATCGCCGGTGAGCAGAAAGCTGGTCGCGCCGTAGTCGATGCGCAGGACGATGGAGGTATCGTTGGTGTCATCGTACTGCGCCACCGGGCCAAGCATGGTCACAGTGGCACTGCCCAGCGGCCAGACCGTGCCCGCCGCGGGCACCTCCACCTGCAGGCCCTGCTGCTGGGTGTACTTGACGAAATCCTTGAAGCACTTGGTGGAGGCCTCCGTCACGGGGCTGTAGACGTGGCAGGCCGGGAAATAGGCCAGCGCAGCGGACAGGCCGCCCACATGATCCTCGTGGGCGTGGGAGCAGAACACATACTGCAGCTCCTCCACACCGAGATTCTGCAGGTAAGAGACGACATAGCTGCCATCGTCCACGTTGCCGCCGTCGTAGAGCATATACTGGCCGTCACATTCCACCAGCACGCTCAGGGCCTGCCCCACATCCAGGAAGTGCATCTCAAAGCTGGCGGTCTGGCCGTCTCCGGCAGGCTGGGCAGTGCTGAGCGTAGGGGTGCTGCTGCCCGGCACCACCGCCGAGGCATCACAGGCGGCAAGGCCAAGGGCCAGCGCCGCCGCCAGGGCCAGAGCGGCAATGCGCCGCCAAAAGCTTACTTTTTTTTCTTTTTTGAAGTTTTCCACGCTGTATTCTCTTTCTGTTGATCATTCTTCGGCTTACGGGGTGCCGTGCCGTTGGGCGCAAAGCGTGCGCCGGGGCTGGGCTGGCGGCCGCCTGCAGTGCGGGCCGGGGCGGCTCCACGGCTCTGATTCCTGCCTCCCCTGCCCTTGTTGGGGCGCACGGTGTAGGTGCCGTCGTTGTGGATGGTCACCTCGGCAGGCTCGGCCCGGCGGGCAGAGCGCTGGACCGCGCGGCGGCCCTCGGCGGGCACCAGAAGCAGGGATCAGGTCCTCCCGGTGGGTCATTTTCAGCGCCTTGATGACCTTTTCGGCATTGCGGGGCTCGTAATACTGGAGCAGGGCGCGCTGGAGCGCTTTTCCCTCCGCAGTCTTTTCCACGAACACGGGCTTGAGGGTGTAGGGGGGGTCAAGGCCGGTGTAGAACATGCAGGTGCTCACCGTGCCGGGGGTGGGATAGAAATCCTGCACCTGCTCGGGGCGCATGTGGTTTTTGTAGAGATACTCGGCCAGATAGACGGCATCGCTCAGGGTGCTGCCCGGATGGCTGGACATCAGGTAGGGCACGAGGTACTGCTTTTTGCCGGCCTTTTTGCTCAGCTCATAGAATTTATCCTTGAACTTGTTGAAGGTCTCGATGGGCGGCTTGCCCATGTAGGCCAGCGTGTTGGGAGCACAGTGCTCCGGAGCGACCTTCAGCTGGCCGGAGACGTGGTACTCCACCAGCTCCTTGAAGAAGGTGTCGTCCGGGTCGGCCATCAGGTAGTCGAACCGGATGCCGCTGCGGATGAACACCTTTTTCACGCCCGGCAGCTCCCGCACCCGGCGCAGAATCTTAAGGTAGTCGCTGTGGTCCACGATCATGTGGGAGCAGGTGGTGGGGGCCAGGCAGTGCTTGCCGCCGTTGCACATCCCCCGCAGCATCTGCTCGCGGCAGGATGGGAAGCGGAAGTTTGCGGTGGGGCCGCCCACATCGTGGATGTAGCCCTTGAAATCCGGCTCGTGGGTCATGCGCTCGGCTTCCTCCACGATGCTGTCGGCGCTGCGGCTGGTGACACGGCGGCCCTGATGGAGCTGGATGGCGCAGAAATTGCAGCCGCCGAAGCAGCCGCGGTTCTGGATGATGGAGAACTGCACCTCCCGGATGGCAGGCACGCCGCCCATGCTCTCATAGATGGGATGGTAGCGGCGGGTGTAGGGCAGCGCATACACCCTTGTCCAGCTCCCAGCGCACCAGCGGCTTTGCCGGGATGTTCTGCACAAGGTACTTTTCACTCTGCTTCTGGACAATGATCTGGCCGCTGACCACATCCTGATTGTCCATCTGGATGCGGCAGGCTTTGGCGTAGGCCACCTTATCGGAGGCCACTTTCCGGAAACCGGCGCACTCCACATACTTTTCAGGCAGGTGGTCGAAGTCGGTCAGGTAGCAGGTACCATCCACATCGGTGATGGACTCCACCGGCTCCCCTGCCGCCAGCCGCCGGGCGATCTCCACGGTCTGGTGCTCGCCCATGCCAAAGCTGATGAGATCGGCTCCGGAGTCCTCCGCAATGCTGGGCAGAACGGTGTCCAGCCAGTAATCGTAGTGGGCAAACCGGCGCAGAGAAGCCTCCAGACCGCCCAGGATCACAGGCAGGTCGGGGTAGGCCTCCTTGGCCAGCCTGGTGTAAACGGTGGCGCTGCGGTCAGGCCGCGCGCCGCCGATGCCGCCGGGAGAGTATTCGTCCTCGGCACGCGGAATTTTTGCCACGGAGTAGTGGCACCATGCTGTCCACGTTGCCGCCGCCAATGAAAAAGCCGTACTTCGGCCTGCCGAACCGCTTGAAGTCCTCGCAGTCGGAATAGCGGGGCTGGGCCAGCACGCCGACCTTATAGCCCTCGGCCTCCAGCAGGCGGCTGATGATGGCGGTGCCAAAGCTGGGGTGGTCAACGTAGGCATCGCCGCCCACCACCACAAAGTCCAGCTGATCCCACCCCCGGGCTTCCATGTCCGCCCGGCTGATGGGAAGAAATTCGGTGTAGATCGGGGAAGAGTTATCCATAGTGTTCCTCACTGGTTAAACCTCTCTGTCTGCTCCCCTGACAGGGAGCCAAGAGAAGTGTTGCTTGTGTTCTTATTCCTCCGGCTGATTTATCTGCATTTCCAGCCACTGCTGGCGGCTGATGAGGACAGCGCGGGGCTTGGCACCCTCATAGGGGCCGATGATGCCCTTCTGCTCCATCTCGTCCATGATGCGGGCGGCGCGGGCATAACCCAGCTTACAGCGGCGCTGCAGCAGGCTGGTGGATGCCTGCCCGGCATCGATGACCACCTCAACGGCCTGCTTGAGCATCGGGTCGCTGCCGGTCTCCTCATCCGCATCTGCAGAGGATGCGCCCTTCTTGCCATCCTGAATGGCGTGCTTTTCCATGGCTTCGATCATGGCCTCGTCGTACTGGACGGTGGCGCTCTGCTTGATGAAGTCCAGCACGCGGCTGATCTCCTCATCCCGCACAAAGGTGCCCTGGATACGCACCGGCTTGGGCGCGCCCACAGGCATAAAGAGCATATCGCCCTGGCCCAGCAGCTTCTCAGCACCGGCACCATCCAGAATGGTGCGGCTGTCCACCTGGCTGGACACAGCAAAGGCAATGCGGCTGGGGATGTTGGCCTTGATCAGGCCGGTGATGACATCCACGCTGGGGCGCTGGGTGGCAACGATGAGGTGCATTCCGGCGGCGCGGGCCTTCTGGGCAATCCGGCAGATGGAATCCTCCACGTCCTTGCCCACGACCATCATCAGATCGGCCAGCTCGTCGATGATGATGGCGATATAAGGCATCTTTTCCAGCATGGGGTCGGTGGCCGCCAGCTTGTTGAAGGATTTGATGTCACGGACATTGTTTTCCGCAAACAGGTGGTAGCGGCGCTCCATCTCCTGCACGGCACTGCTCAATGCGCCCGCTGCCTTTTTCGGCTCGGTGATGACAGGCATCAGCAGGTGGGGGATGCCGTTGTATTCAGCCAGCTCCACCACCTTGGGGTCGATGAGCATGAGCTTCACGTCCTCGGGGCTGGAGCGGAACAGGATGCTGATGATGATGCTGTTCACACAAACAGATTTACCACTGCCCGTGCTGCCCGCAATGAGCAGGTGGGGCATCTTGCACAGGTCGGCCACCTGGGCCACACCGGCAATGTCCTTGCCCAGGGCAATGCCCAAGGGCGAAGTCATCCGCAGGAAGGCCTGGCTTTCAAACACACTGCGGATAAAAACGGGGTCTTTTTTGTGGTTGGGCACCTCGATGCCCACGGCAGGTTTGCCGGGGATGGGGGCCTCCATGCGGACATCGGCCACCGCGAGGTTCAGGGCGATGTCGTCCGCCAGCGAAGTGATGCGGCTTATCTTGACGCCCGCCATGGGCTGGACTTCATACCGGGTGACCGACGGGCCGCGGGAAATATCCAGCACCCGGGTGCGGACGCCAAAGCTTTCCAGCGTGTCCACCAGCTTCTGGGCGTTGGCTTTCAGCTCGTCCTGCGCGTTGGGGTCGCTCTCCTCCGGGGACTTTTCAAACAGGTCGATGCCGGGGTATTGGTACTGGTAGGTCTCCGCCGCTTCCGGCTCCTCGGCGGGGCCGTGGCGGCGGCCTGTTCGCCCACGGCGGGCTTTTCCATGGCCGCCGCCACCAGCGTGTTGAGGTCTTTTTCCTCCACCGGTTCGCTGGTGATGCTGATCCAGCCGTCCTCATCCGGTGCCGAGCGCATAGCCATCACGTTGTCGGCCATCACCCGCACCGGCACCGACGGCTCGTCGGTGGTGGGCAGGGTCGGCGTCCGGAAGATGCTGTCCGGCCCTTCGGCTTCGGGCTGTTCCGCCGCCTCAGGCTGCACCGGGATGCCGGGCGTCACCACCGGGGCCGGAGCCTCCGGGGCCACGGTCTGCACCGGCTCCTCCGGCTTTGCGAAGAAGTCCTCCGCCGCCGTTTCGACGGCGTCCGGCACCACCGGCTTCACGATGGCGCGGGGCGCAGCCTTTGCGCAGAGGGTCCTGCCCGAAAGGTGCCGCCGGGCCCGACGATGAAGGGTTCGATGGGCTCACTGCCCCCCTCCACGACGGGGGGTGCTGTCCGGGCCGAGGTCGATGTCAAACGCCGCGCGGGGGTGGGGCGTGCCCACCTGAACTGGCGTAAAGGCCGGGGCTTCCTGCGGTGCGGCGGGCGTCGGCGCAGGAGCGGGGGCCGGTTCCTCGTAGCCGAGGGAGTCGTCCACCGGTTCGGGTTCCGCCTCGCCCTCCAGTTCTTTCGTCACCTTGTGGCCCCAGTTGAAAACGCCGGACAGCCAGCCGGGGGCCGCAAAACCGGACACGTTCCTCCCCGTCATCGGACGCTTCCGGCTCCTCTCCGGCTTCCAGCGCGGCGGCCTCCTCCTCGGCCTGACGGGCTGCGGCCCGCTCGGCGCGGCGGGCGGCATTCTGCTCGTAGACGGCCACGCCCTTTTCATGGACGCCGCCGCCCAGTTCGCACACCCACTGCCACAGCTCGGCGGGGGTGATATCAAAAATGTACAGGCTGGCACAGAGCGCCAGCACGACCATGACAAGGTTCGCCGCCGGACGCCCGCAGAGCAGCAGCAGGTTGCCGCCCAGCAGAGCCCCCAGCGCGCCGCCGCCCAGCCATGCGGTCACGCCGTTCTGGTAGCACTCAACCACCATCCGGGCGGCAGGGATGTCGGCGGGGATGTCCGAAAACACGATGACCGTGCCGCTGGCGAAGATCAGCCCCAGCAGCAGCTTGAACACCTGCCCCAGCAGGTCTTCCCCCCCCGCGTGTACAGAATGGCCAGATAACACACCGCCGCGCCCAGCACGAAGCTGCCACAGCCAAACAGGCCGAACAGCACCTCGTGGAGACTCTTCCACACCGAGCTGCCCTCCACAAAGGCCAGCACGATGAGCAGCAGCCCCGCAAACAAGGTGCCCAGCCCCGCGGGCATCCGCTCCCGTGCCCGGCTCTTTCTCCGCGCAGGTGCGCGTCTTGCTGTCGATTTTCGTTTTTTTGTTGCCATCTTCCGTTAAAACCCTGTATCCTTCTCGCAGATTATTCGATTCTTTTATTGTACCACGGAAACAGAAACTTGGCAACGAAAACAGAGCCCGCTTATGCCCTTTTGCGACCAAGCAGCCAGCAGGGCCGACCCGATATGCCAAGGGCTCCCCTACTAGGGGAGCTGTCGAGCGAAGCGAGACTGAGAGGTTATTTTCCTTCGATCTCCCGATACAGCCACCCCAGCGCATCCGAGATGCCGCCGAGGCTGTCGATGAGCTTTTCACGCACGGCCTTGCGGCCATCCAGCACCGTGCCCACATCCATGACCAGCTCGCCGGTGCGGAGCATCAGCTCGGTATAGCGCTCGGCGGAGATGCCGCTGTGGGCCGCCACAAAGCCGGTGATCCGCTCCTGCATCTGCTCGAACCAGCGCATCGTCTGGGGCACACCCAAGATCATGCCGGAATGCCGCACCGGGTGGACGGTCATGGTGGCGGTGGGCACGATGAAGCTCCGCTGGGCGCTGACGGCCAGCGGGATGCCGATGGAGTGCCCGCCGCCCAGCACCACAGCGGCGCTGGGCTTCGAAATGCTGGCGATGAGCTCAGCCAAGGCCAGCCCCGCTTCCACATCGCCGCCCACAGTGTTCAGAAGCACCAGCAGCCCTTCCACCGCCGGGTCCTCCTGCACCGCCACCAGCTGCGGGATGACATGCTCATACTTGGTGGTCTTCTGGCCCTGCGGCGCTTCCACGTGGCCCTCGATCTGGCCGATGACGGTCAGGCAGTGGATGGCGTGGGCCCCTTTGGTGCGGTACACGCTGCCCATATCTTCGATCTGCTCTTTTTCCAGCCGCCGTTCTTCGACGGGGGCGTTTTTTTCGTCTGCCATATGCTCCTCCGGATCTCTTTTTTTCAGTGTCCCCCGCCCGCCGGATGGTTATGCGGCAGCTAAGATTTCTTAACTTTTCAAAAAATTGTCCCAATCCATTTGACATTCTGCGCATCCGCTGTATACTTTAGATAAGAAATAGATTGACAAAGATGTATCATTATTGTGCAAAACTCTTTGAATCTGCCGGTGCGCCACGATGGGCGCAGGGAACCCGGCACCTTAGGATGAAAGGAGAACCCATCCATGAACACTCCCGGTAAAGCATCTCTTCCGGTGATCAAGCGTCTGCCCAAGTATTACCGCTATCTGCGCACGCTGAAGAACGACGGCATCACCAGCATTTCGTCCCGTGAGCTGGCCGCCCAGATGGGCACCACGGCCTCGCAGGTGCGGCAGGATTTCAACTGCCTCGGCGACGTGAATGGCCGACAGGGCATCGGCTACTCGGTCGAAAACCTGCTCAACATCTTGGAGCACCTGCTGTTCGGCAACGGGGACCTACTGCCCACCATCCTCATTGGCTGCGGCCGCTTGGGCAAGGCGGTCAGCCGCTTCATCACCACCGACACCAACGGCTACAAGCTGATCGCTGCCTTCGACAACTCCCCCGAAGAGGTGGGCAAGGAGATCAATGGCATCCAGATCCTGCATGTGGACCAGTTGGAAGACTTCTGCGCCGAGCACAAGCCGGAAGTAGCCGTTCTCTGCGTGCCCCGCAGCGGAGCCGAGGAGCTGAGCGGCCGTCTGGTCGGCATGGGCATCAAGGGCTTCTGGAATTTCTCCCACTATGACCTCTCGGTGCCCTACCCCGAAGTCGTGGTCGAGAACGTCCACCTCGGCGACAGCCTGATGAGCCTCGGCTATCGACTGCGCAATCAGGATTGAGTCTATACTGTAATAGGAACGATCGGCTGTTGCAAACACTCCTTCCGTCATCGCTTACGCGATGCCACCTCCCTCTAGGAGGGAGGCAAGGCCCTCTCTCCGAGGGGCTGTCACGGCAGGTGCCGTGACTGGGGGGAGTTTTGCAGCAGCCTCTTTATAAGGAGACCTCATGGCAAAGCTATATTTCCGATACGGCGCCATGAACAGCGGCAAGAGCACCGCCCTGATGCAGGTGGCGCACAACTACGAAGAGCAGGGGATGCAGGTGCTGATCCTGAAACCGCAGGTGGACACCAAGGGCGGCGACGAGCTGGTGAGCCGCCTCGGCGTGCGGCGCAAGGCCGACCTGCTGGTCCCGCCGGAGGTGGACATCTTCGAGGCGGTCCGCACGGCCAGCCGCCAGCAGAAGCTGGCCGGTGTCCTCTGCGACGAGAGCCAGTTCTTCACCCCCAAACAGGCCGAGCAGCTCTTCATGGTGACGGTGGATCTGAACATCCCGGTCATCTGCTACGGTCTGCGGTCGGATTTTTCCCTCAAAGGCTTCCCCGGCTCCACCCGGCTGCTGGAGCTGGCCCACACCATCGAGGAGATGAAGACCATCTGCACCTGCGGCCGCAAGGCCACCTGCAACTGCCGCAAGGTCAACGGCCAGTTCGTGTTTGAGGGCGAACAGGTCGCCATTGATCTGGAAAACGACGTCCAGTACGTCAGCATGTGCCCCCACTGCTACTTCCGGGAGCGGCGCGCCTTTCTACGCCCGCCGCACCGCCAAGTAAGCGGTCTGGCGTTCTTGTTTGGCCTTTTCATCCACGAAAATTTTATTCGTTTTGGAGCGTTTCCCCCCAAAAGCGTGGGAAACGCTTTTTTGTGTCCGGTGCGCAAGGTGATATATCAGTTGTATCCAACTTCGCGCGTTTTTTGCGCAATTGATATATCAGTTTACATTTCGCGCGTGTCGGCAACTTTCCGCATGTTGTATACAACGAAACCACGCATTTTCTGAAAAGATTACAAAAATATTGCAATTTTAGGGGACGTTTTCCCGACTCTCTTCCCATTTTTCTATGCAAAATGTCGAAGTATACATGTTGCACAGTTTTTTCGTCCGAAGTTTATTCATTTCAGCGAAGGCGTCAATTCCGCGGAAAACAGAGCAATATTTGTACGTTTTTGTTTAGATATCTGCAATTTGCGTCTTTCTTTTTTGGTTGTTGTTTTGTTATCATAATTGTATACAACGGGGTATTGCAGAAGGCCCCGTTCGAACAATGTTTTCTGTATTTAGGAGGAGAACAAAATGAGCAAGGCAATTTCTCGTCGTGATTTCATGAAGGTCACCGGCGCTGTGGGCGCTGCCGGCCTTCTGGCTGCCTGCGGCGGCAACTCTGCTGCATCCAGCTGCTGCTTCTGGCGCTTCCACCGCTCCCGCTGCTTCTGCAGACCGAGAGCTTGGCACTGTCTGACGGCCCTGTTTCCATGACCATCAGCTGGTGGGGCGGCGACAGCCGTCACGAGGCTTACCAGAACGCCATCAAGGAGTTCCAGGCTGAGCACACCAACATCACCATCGAGCCCACCTTCGCCGCATGGTCCGGCTGGGAAGAGAAGATGGCAGCTGCCTTCATCGCAGGCAACGCACAGGATGTGTGCCAGGTGAACTGGAACTGGCTGTACAACTACTCTGCCGACGGCAGCAAGTTCGTGGACCTGAACACTGTTTCCAAGTTCCTGGATCTGACCCAGTGGGATGACGCTGCCATGGACGCCTGCTACGTTGCAAACAGCCAGCAGTGCGTGCCCGTTTCCATGACCGGCCGTATCTTCTTCTGGAACATGACCACCTTCAACAAGGCTGGCATCACCGAGGTCCCCAAGTCTCTGGACGATCTGATGGCTGCCGGCAAGGCTTTCCAGGAGAAGCTGGGCAACGATTACTACCCCATGCATCTGGGCGCATACGACCGTATGATCCTGATGGTGTTCTACCTCGAGTCCAAGTACGGCAAGGACTGGGCTGATCCCGTTACCTCCACCCTGAACTACACCGAGGAAGAGATCGCTGAGGGTCTGGCCTTCATCAAGAGCCTGGTGGACAACCACGTTATGATGAACCTGAAGACCTACTACTCTGCAAACTCCGATACCGCTACCCACCAGTCCAACGAGTGGATCACCGGTAAGATCGCAGGCATCTTCGAGTGGGATTCCGCTGCTTCCAAGTACTCCTCCGCTCTGGATGACGCCAACAAGGATGGCTTCACCGTTGGCGAAGAGATCAAGTTCGGCGACAACAACGGCGGCTTCTCCAAGGTCTCCATGGGTCTGGCCATCACCAAGACCAGCAAGCACGTTGCCGAGGCTGCTACCCTCATCAACTTCCTGCTGAACGAAGAGGCTGGCGCTTCCATCATGGGTTCCGAGTGCGGCATCCCCGCTTCCAAGGCTGGTCTGGCTGCTGCTCAGGCTGCCGGCGCTGTCAAGGATCTGGTGGCTGAGGCAAATGCCAAGGTCATGGCTTTCACCACCAACAAGCTGGATCCCCTGTTCGAGAACAACGACCTGAAAGCTTCCGGCACCGGCATCTATCAGGAAGTGTTCGATACCGTTGACTACGACGGCGTTGCCGGCGCAGACGTTGTTGATACCCTGCTGGACGGCATGGAGTCTGTTGGCTACACCATCGGCTAAGTTCCATTTTTGAGTGCCGCCGTGTGCGGTCACGCACAGAAAAGGGCACCCTTTGACTGAACCTGAGGGGCACCTGCCGCCCGACCGGCAGATGCCCCTTTTTTTCAGAGATATTTTACAAAATCTTGACAAAGCTGTATCCAGTCTGTTACCCCTTCGTCCGTCTCATGCTCCGAAATTCCTTAAAAAAGGAGGATTTCCCAGATGAAAGAAAGCAATGCCCCCGCCATCGGGCGCACCCCGTTCCAGAAATGGGTCGATAAGTATCAGGGTCTGTTTTATCTGATCCCTTGGATCATCGGCTTCGTCGTCTTTAAGGCAGTTCCCTTCGGTCAGTCGCTGTACTACAGCTTCACCGATATGAACTTCTTCAAGAGCGGCACCAGTTCGTTGGTCTGGCCAACTACATCACGGCCTTTACCACCACCAAGATCACCAAGGCGCTGATCATCACCTTCAAGTACGCCTTTATCACCGTGCCCCTGAAGCTGATCTTCGCACTGTTCATCGCCTACATTCTGAACTTCAAGATCGCCTGCGTCAACCTGTTCCGTACCGTGTACTACATCCCCTCCATTCTGGGCGGCTCTGTTGCAATCGCCGTTCTGTGGAAGGCTGTGTTCAGTGTGGACGGCCTGCTTAACACCGTTCTGCGCGCTGTCACCTTTGGTCTGGTGCAGGGCCCCGAGTGGCTGTCTGACCCCAGCTACGCGCTGTGGATCATCTGCTTCTGCGTATCTGGCAGTTCGGTTCTGCCATGGTGCTGTTCCTGGCCGCTCTGAAGGGCGTGCCTGCAGACCTGTACGAGGCTGCCACCATTGATGGTGCCGGCAAGTGGCGTCAGTTCTTCTCCATCACCGTTCCGATGATCACCCCCATCATCTTCTACAACCTGGTCACTCAGATCTGCCAGGCTTTCCAGGAGTTCAATGGCCCGTACATCATCACCAACGGCGGTCCCCGTGGTTCCACTACCCTGATCTCCCTGCTGGTTTACAACTACGCATTCAAGTCCTTACGACATGGGCATGGCTTCTGCTCTGGCATGGATCATGTTCATCATCGTCTGCATCCTGACGATCATTGCGTTCACCAGCCAGAAGAAGTGGGTCTACTACTCGGATGAAAGGTAAGGTGACCAATATGGGAATGAAAGCATCGAATAAGATCGCGACCTTCTTTAAGTACTTCGTGCTGATCCTGGTCGGCGTCATCATGATCTATCCCCTGCTGTGGATGATCAGCGCTACCTTTAAGGACAACAGCGAGATCTTTGCAGGCATCAGCCTGTGGATCAAGCACCCCACTCTGGATGGCTACCGCGGCGCTCTGAACAACTTTGGCGGTTCCATCAACATCCTGCAGGCCATGCTGAACACCTACAGCTACGTTATCCCCAAGGTGATCTGCACGGTGGTCTCCGCCTGTGTGGCTGCCTACGGCTTTGGCCGCTTCGATTTCCCCGGCCGTAAGCTGATGTTCAACATCATGCTGGCCACCCTGTTCCTGCCGCAGGTCGTTCTGAATGTGCCGCAGTACCTGCTGTACAACAAGTTCGGCTGGCTGGACAGCCCCTTCTATCTGGCTATCTGGGTGCACTGCGCATTTGCGACCGAGACCTACTTCGTCTACCAGCTGGTGCAGTTCATGCGCAATGTCCCCGTGATCTGGACGAAGCTGCCGCCATCGACGGCTGCTCCTCCTTCCAGACCCTGTACAAGGTCATCGTGCCCATGCTTGGCCCCGCTCTGGTGTCCTGCGCACTGTTCCAATTCATGTGGAGCTGCAACGACTTCATGGGTCCGCTGCTTTACGTCAGCACTCCCGGTAAGTACCCGATGTCCCTGTTCGTCAAGCTGTCCATGGACGGTGATACCGGCTTTGCATGGAACAAGATCCTTGCGCTGTCCCTCATCTCCATCCTGCCGCAGCTGATCGTATTCTTCTGTGCACAGGATCAGTTCGTTGAAGGTATCTCCGCAGGTGCCGTCAAGGGCTAAGCCCCCCCATAAGAACACAGAACCATTGATCTTTCCCCTGAATAACAACGCCCCCGGTGCCGTTCCCGTAGCACAGGGGGTGTTTTTGATGTATTCCCGGTGGTGCTCATTTCCGCGGTGATGTTTTGCGGTACTGCAGCGGGCCCGTTCCCATCGTCTCGCGGAACACGCGGCGGAAGTGAGCGGCGCTGGCAAAGCCGGTCTGCTCGGCTACCGCACTGATGCTCAGCTCAGTCGTTTCCAGCAGCTTCTGGGCCGCTTCGATGCGGCGGTTGTTGATGTAATCCACGATGGACTGGCCCGTGACCCGCCGGAACAGCCGGCTCAGGTAATAGGGCGACAGGTAGAACCGCGCCGCCACCTCTGTCAGGGAAAATTTCTGCTGGTAGTTGGCTGCAAGGTAAGCGCAGATCTGCTCCACCGTCTCGTTGCGGGGGCGGATGTCCTGCTTTTCACTCGCGGCACTCCTGCTCCACATAGTGCAGGATGAGCAGCAGGTACAGCGCGCCCGGGGCTTTCCTGCTCGCTCTCATGGCGCTGCATCATTTCCAGCAGGGTGCGCAGGCGGCCTGACCACTGCACCGGGCCGTACAGGGCACGTTTGTTCTCCCGGGCTCAAACAGCGCCAAAAATCCCGCTGCATCAGGTTCTTGAGCACCGGGAGAACGCCCGCCGGAAACCGGCAGCCGATGAGCTCAGGGGCACGGCCCTGCCGGCTGCAGCAGGCCCCCGCCCCCGGCCCAGCAGCAACACACTGCCGGGGTTCACCAGCACTGCTCTCGCCGCCCCGCACCAGCGTAAAGCTGCCGCCGGACACCAGAATGATCCGGCAGATCTCCTCCTCCTCGGCAGCTCTGGCGGCCGCCTCAGCCGGTCTGGAACCGCAGCGCCTTTGCCGTTGACCCGGCCTGCTCCATTTTTCCCATCCGCTTTCATCCGCACACCCCATTCAACAGTTTCTTTTGCCTCAGTGTACCATGCCCGCCACCTGCGGGCAACCCATAAATCTTTCAACATCCAAGGAGGCATCCTGTTTATGAACCTGTCCCTTATCCGTTCCATGACCCGCAGTGCCGTGTTCGAGCTGGAAAACGGCCTGTGCTATCGTCCGGCCCATCCCTTCACCGTCCAGCCTGAACGGTGAGACTGTTTACGAAGCCTGCAAGACCAACGTGTTCTCCCTGTTCTCCCTGCTGCCCGGTACCGAGTATACCGTGGGGGTGCAGGCCGAGGGTGAGACCCTGAGGCTGATGTCACCACCGAGGCCGAGAGCTTCTTTGTGGATGCTGCCCGCTATGGTCTGGTGGCCGATGGCACTACTGACAACACCGGCAAGCTGCAGGCGGCGCTGTCCACCTGCCCCAAGGGCGGCACGGTGTATGTGCCCGCCGGCCGTTACCGCACCGCCAGCCTGTTCATGAAGAGCAACACCACCCTGTATCTGGAAAAGGGTGCTGTGCTGCTGCGCGACAATGACCGCACCCACTACCCCATCCTGCCCGGTGTCATCCCCAGTGAGAACGAGGTGGATGAATATTACCTGACCGGCTGGGAGGGCAACCCGCTGGACAGCTTTGCCGGTCTGCTGAACATCACGCAGGTGCACGACGTGGTGGTGACCGGCGAGGGCACGCTGGACTGCGATGCTGAAAACGGCGACTGGTGGGTGAACCCCAAGGTCAAGCGCATCGCATGGCGTCCCCGGGCCGTGGCTGCGGTGGACAGCGAGAACGTCTGCCTGCACGGTATAACGGTGCAGAACAGCTATTCGTGGACCATCCACCCCATCTTTGTCAAGCACCTCGACCTGCTCAACTTCAACATCAACAACCCCTACAACGCCCCCAACACGGACGGCATCGACCCCGAGAGCTGCGAGTACATCCGCATCATCGGTGCGAACATCCATGTGGGTGACGACTGCATTGCCATGAAAGCCAGCAAGGTGTTCCTGGGCATGAAGCTGAAAAAGAGCTGTGAGCACACTGTGATCCGGAACTGCCTGCTGGACAAGGGCCATGGCGGCATCGTCATCGGCAGCGAAATGAGCGGCGGCGTAAAGGATATGGTGGTGACCCAGTGCCTGATGGACCACACCGACCGCGGCCTGCGGGTCAAGACCCGGCGCGGCCGCGGCAACACCGCCGTCATCGACGGGCTGGTGTTCCGCAACGTGGAGATGCGCGGTGTCAAGGCTCCCTTTGTCATCAACATGTTCTATTTCTGTGACCCGGACGGCCACGGCCCCTATGTCCAGTGCCGCGATGCCATGCCGGTGGATGAGTACACCCCCAAGCTGGGCAGCCTGACCATGAGGATATCGTGGCTACCGACGCACAGTTCGCGGGCTGCTACTTCGACGGCCTGCCTGAGCAGCCCATCGAGCGCGTCTCCATGAAGAATGTCACCATCACCTTTGACCCCAACGCCGAAGCCGGTCAGGCCGCCATGGCGGACAACCGCCCCAACGTGAAAAAAAAGCTGGCCATCTACGCGGAGAACGTCAAGGAGATCGACCTGCACAACGTCAAGATCACCGGCTACGAGGGCGAGCGCCTGCGCTTTGCCAATGTCGGCCATTTCGAGGAGGACTGACCCATGACCCATGAAGAAATTCTCACCCTGCTGGGCGACTATGTGGACTACCTGATCGCCAATTCCAGCGCCGAGGCCCCCATGTGGAACATTGAAAAGGTGCGCAGCGGCAAGCCCAACAAGTGGAACTACATTGACGGCTGCATGATCACGGCCTGCCTGAGCCTGTACAAGACCACCGGGGACGAGAAGGACCTGAGCTTCTCCAAGGACTTCATGACTTCTTTGTGCAGGAGGATGGCTCCATCAAGACCTATGACCCCAAGGAGTACAACCTGGACAATGTGAATCAGGGCAAGAACCTGTTCACTCTGTACGACATCTTCGGGGATGAGAAGTACCGCCGAGCCATTGACACCATCCGCAGCCAGCTGGCCACCCAGCCCCGCACCAAAGAGGGCAACTTCTGGCACAAGGAGATCTACCCCTGGCAGGTGTGGCTGGATGGCACCTACATGGCCCAGCCCTTCTACATGGAGTATGAGACCCGCTACAACAAGATGCAGGGCTGCATTGACAGCTACAAGCAGTTTATGAACATCAAAAAGCACATGCGGGACGAAAAGACCGGCCTGTACTACCACGGCTACGACGAGAGCCGCCAGATGTACTGGGCTGACCCCGTGACCGGCTGCAGCCCCAACTTCTGGCTGCGGGCCATGGGCTGGTTCATGGTGGCCATGGTGGATGTGCTGGAGCGGATGGACCACCGTCGTAGAGGGTCTTGGTGCCATCGGCCAGTTGGGCGCTGCCGTCCTTAGCGGAGTGGGCACCGTCCGCCGCAGCGGCCACGCCGCCGGTGTACTGGCCAACGCTGGAAACGAAGAGCTGGATCTGAGAAAGGCTGGTCTTCAAAGCGCGGACATTGGCGATATCCTCGCTGTTCTCGGCCTGAAGCTTCAGCTCATCCTGCACGGTCTGCTTGGCCTCGGCGCTGGTCAGCAGGTCGATCAGGCCGCAGATCATCGAGGGGTCGTACTTCTGCATCAGGCGCAGAGCAGCCTCAAGGTCGTGGTTGGTCTTGGTGGCGGAGAGGTAGAGGGCCAGGTCCAGCTGGCTGGCCTTGAACTGGGGGGCCTGCTCCCAGATGGTGCGCACCATCTTCTTGCGGGCAGCGGCCAGCGTCTTTGCGTTCATGGTCAGCACTTCGTCGATGACAGACTGGTAGTTGTCCCATGTCATCGGGGTATCGATGAGGCCGCCCTCCATCAGGCTGCTGTTGGCCGAAGCCAACACGCCGTCGGCGACCTGCTGGGCGGCGCTGTTCAGGGCGTCGTTGTTGGAGGTCAGGGTGTCGAGGCCGTTGGTCAGCTGGCCAAGGCCGTCATTCAGGGCAGCGGCACCGGTGTTCAACTGAGAAGCACCGTCCAGCAGGGCCAACGTACCGTCGGCCAGTTGGCTCACGCCATCCTCCAATTGAGAAGCGCCGTCCATCAGCTGACTCATGGCGTCGTTGAGCTGCTGGATGCCGTCGGTCAGCTCGTTGATGCTGTCAAGGTCGAAGACATTGTCGGTGCCAAGGGCATCGGGGCTGGTGGCAGCGGCCAGCATGATCTGGGGCGCGGCGAGGTTCTCCACGTCGGCTTCCACGGTCACGCTGTCCTGCAAATAATCTTCCACAGCGGACAGGTCATCGGGCAGCAGGCCGCTCAGGGAATCCTTGACGCCGGGGAGGCAGACAAAGGCGGCCACGTTGCTCTTGGCGGCGGACTCAACGATGCCGTGGTCTGCGTTCAGGTTGGAGGCGTCTTCCCCGAAGATGACGCCCACCGCCGTGACCAGCGGGGTGACGATGGTGCGCTCTTTGCCGTTCACGGTCACGGTGCCGGTCTCGTAGTTGTTCAGGTCCACGGTGATCTTCAGGTGGCCGCTCTTGCCGATCAGGTTTTCGAGGCTGTCGGTGGTGCCGTCCAGCGTGTAGGTCACCTTGGCACCGATGGGCAGGGCCCGGTCGGTGTCGCCCTTGTAGTAAACATCGGTATCGTCGGTGTTCCAGACCAGCTTCTCGCCGTCCTGCGTAAAGGCGGCGTCGCTCTCGGTGTTCTGGATGTTGGTGAGGCTGGAGACATCGGTGACGGAGGACAGCCCCCGGCGTTGTACAGGTGTTCGCTGACGGTGGTGCTCTGGACCGAGCCGTCGGCGTTCATCACGACATAAACATTTTCGGATTTGGTAAAGGAAGACGAACTTGCCGCAAAGGCAGGCATCGTCATACCGGCGGCGAGAGTCAGCGCCAGCGCCGCACTGGCGATACGAAGCGATTTTTTCATGGTAGTTACTCCTTCTCAGACTTCTTGGCGTTGGCGTATTCGGGCACGAGCCAGTGCATCGTGGTGTGGCGGATGATCCAGTCCAGCAGCATCAGGGCGGCGGGCAGGACCACCAGAATGACAACCATACTGATCAAAGCGCCGCGGGAGATGAGCCGACAGATGCTCTGCAGCAGCTCCATCTTGCTGATGGCAGCCACGCCGACCGTAGCCGCGAAGAAGGTCAGGCCGCTGGTCAGGATGGACTGGCTGCAATGCTCCAGAGACTGCTGCGCTGCCTCCTGCGGGGTGCGGCCGTAGGCGCGCTCCTCGTGGTAGCGGGTGGTCATCAGGATGGAGTAGTCCACCGTTGCGCCCAGTTGGATGGTGCCGATGACGATGACGATGCTGGCGCTGAAGGGCAGCTGGGTGCCGGTGAAGTACGGGATGCCCATGTTGATGGCGATGGCGGCTTCAATGCTGGCGACCAGCAGGACCGGGATGGACAGGCTGCGGAAGGAGATCAAGATGATGACGGCAACGGCCATGATGGACCAGACGTTGACGTTCTTGAAGTCCACATCCGCGACCTCGATCAGGTCTTTGGTCATGGCACCCTCGCCGGTCATGACACCTTCGGGGTCCACCGCCTTGATGGCGGCGTTCATCTCATCCACTTGGGCGTTGATGGCGTCGGTGCCGGTCTTATAGGAGCTGTTGGCAAGGATCAGCTTGTACCCGCCGGACTGCAGGATCTCGGTCACGCTGTCGGGCAGCAGGCTGGTATCGAAGCCGGGGCCGGTGATGGAATCGAGGCTGACCACCTGCGTGATCCCGTCGATGTCCTTGAGTTCGTCGCACAGGTCAGAGACTTGGGTAGCACTCAGGTCGTCGTGAACGAGGATGAAGTGGGAGGTGGTCATGCCAAAGTCCTCGCCCAGCTTGTTGGTGCCGACGATGCCGGTCAGGTCTTGGGGCAGGGAGTCGAACAGGGTGTAGTAGACTTCTGTCTTGTTCTGCGCAACGGCAAAGGGGACCAGCAGCACAAGGAAGATGGCCACGATGGGCGCTGCGTGCTTCGAGACGAAGTAGCTCAGCTTGGTGAGCCGGGGAATGACGGTGCGGTGCTTGTACTTCTCGACCCACTTATCAAAGGTGAGGATCAGCGCGGGCAGGACGACGACGGTGCAGATGACGCCCAGCGCCACGCCCTTTGCCATGACAAGACCGATATCGCGGCCCAGCGTCAGGCGCATGGCGCACAGGGCAAGGAAGCCCGCGATGGTGGTCAGGGAGGAAGCGGAGATGGAGGTCATGGTCTTGCAGATGGCGCTGACCATGGCTTCCTCGTTGGATGAGCGGAGCTCTTTTTCCTCCTGATAGCGGTGGAGCAGGAAGATGGAGAAGTCCATCGTGACACCCAGCTGCAGCACCGTGGAAAGGGCCTCGGTGATGTAACTGATCTGACCAAGGAAGATGTTGGTGCCGAAGTTGTACACGATGGGGAACAAAAGGCCCAGCATGAACAGCAGCGGCGTGATGGTGCTTTCCAGCGAGAGGAAGAGCACCAGCAAGCTTGCACCTACAGCGCAGAGAACGTACAGCGGCATTTCCTGATTGATCAGGGTCTTGGTGTCCTGCAAAATGACGCTCATGCCGCCGAAGAAGCAGTCCTTCCGGAGCACCTTCTTGATCTGCCCAACGGCGTTCATCGTCTCATCGCTGGCGCTGGGGCCGTCGAACCGGACGATGAGCATGGTCGCGTCGTTCTTGCCGAACATGAACTGCTGGACGTCCGCCGGGAGCATTTCCTTCGGCACGCTGGGGTCCAGCACATCGCTCAGCCAGAACGCTTGGGTGACGCCGGGAACGGCCTCGATGTCCTTCTTCATGGCGATGAGCTCGTTGGTGGGGAGGCCCTCGACCGTGATCATACCGGTCGAAGCCAGATGGAAGTCGTTCTCAAGGATCTGCTCGCCGATCATGGAGTCCAGCTCCTGCGGCAGATAGGTGAGGACGTCATAGTTGATGCGGGTGGCAATGGCGCCGATGGCGGAAGGGATCAACAGCAGGATCGCTACTGTTAAGATCAGCTTGCGCAGACGCACGATGCCCTGTGCGATCTTTTTCATGAAAACCCTCCATTGGATGTTGGATTGGAATGGTGTGCGGAAAAGTGACCCACGGTCACTTCTGAGCAAGCACTATTATAGCAACCCGGCAAAAACTGTCAAGCCAAAAACTGACCAAACGTCAGTTTTTTTATCACCGAGCCAAAATTGTATAGTGCTTCCGGCCATTTAGGGGCTTGCGCCGCGGCGTGACCATTGCTAAAATATGGTGTACACCACAGAACATCGAAGAAAAGAGGAATCGACTCAAAGCATGAGCACCGTGGAATGCAAAAAGCAGGAGAAGCGCCGGGCGCTTCTGGACGCCGCATATGAGCTGTTTTTGGAGCGGGGTGCTGCCAAGACCAGCGTAGAGGAGATCACCTCCCGCGCAAAGGTCGGCAAGGGCACGTTCTATCTCTACTTTGCCGACAAGGGCGCGGTGACCCAAGCGCTGCTGGCGCGGGTGAGCTATCAGCTGCTGGACGACGCTGTGACCGCCTGTGAGCACACCGCCGGGCTGGACAGCTTCCCGGACAAGATGATCTTCGTGATCGATCACATCATCGAGGCCCTGCGGAAGGACACCCTGCTGCTCCGCTTTCTGGAGCGCAGCTTCGTCTGGCCGGGGCTGGACCAGATCGAAGCCTCCGGCGAAGCCGAGCCGCTGATGCGCAAACTGTTCCACACCATCCTCGCCAGCCCCGAAACGGCCGGCCGCACCGAGCGGGAGATCTACCAGCGCATCACCTCCCTCGGCAGCATGTGCATGTCGGTGTGCTATTCGTCCATCCTCGAAGGCAAACCCGACAACATCGACGCCATGAAGCCGGTGCTGTACGATATTATACGGAAAGCGTTCGGCTGAAAAGCCGCAGACGCGGCAAAAAGGACCGCTCGATTTTTCCCGATTTGCTGCCCCCTGCGAAAAGAATTTGTTTTTTGCAAAAAAGAGCTTGCTTTTTCCCGGAAGATGTGGTAAGATATCTGAGTCGATACGACATCTGGACGGTTAGCTCAGCTGGTAGAGCATCTGCTTGACGTGCAGGAGGTCACAGGTTCGAGTCCTGTACCGTCCACCATACAGTTCGTACTCGAACCCGATTCTTTACGAAAAAGGGTTCGGGTACGTTTTTTGTTTACAGGAAGTTCTGCGGAGGGAGTACGTAGAACGGTAAGCAGGAGCAAGTAAAGGCAGGGTATCACTATGATAGTGATACCCTGCCTTTTGCTTTTGCGGAATCAAGTTCGCTTTGTGCGAACTTGGTCGTCACCCTATATGACGCATTGGGGGCAATCGCTGCGTACGTGCGTACCGGGAGAGCGTGTACACCTCTGACAAGGTGTAACACACTAGACTTTGTTCCAAAGTCTGTGTGCCAAGGGGCATAGCCCCTTTGGAATCCCTGCGGAGCGTGTACGCACGTACGCAGAAAAATGGCAAAATTTCACTATATCGGGGTGTTCTTTCATGGTGGAGTGTGGTATACTCGGCTTAGCCCAGTAAATCGGAATTTGCAGACTAAAAGAAAAGATTAGGAAAGGAAGTGATATTCTTGAAGCGGGCAATTATTGGCGGATTTATTTCGCTGATCGGAAGCATTTGGACATTGGCTGTTATTATATCTGCAAACAATTATCCTATCAACGGGTGGTCAACTCCCCCGGAAAACTTTTGACGCAAATAGCAGAATCAAACCTTACCGTGTGGTTTGGTATTTCTATTGCAATGGTGCTTTAGGGATTGTTTTAATGGCAATTGAGTATTTTAAGAAAGATAACTAAATTCCAGTTTGCCGTACTCGTTCCAGCAGGGTTTGGGGCAGGCACGCCCCAACAAGAAGCCCTTTGTGAAAAACGACCGGCTGGAGATCAGCCGACGGCAGCGCACGGCCTTTCTTACCGCAGTAGCGTCCTACATGGGAGGTGTGCTGTGACCACATCGCTGCTGAACAGCCTGCTCCGGGCACTGCTGCGCTGGGGTGCGGCGCTGGTTTTTTGCCTGCCTTTGCGGCATCGGCCCCATTTCTGGGCCCGTGCCTGTGGGATGCTGCTCCCGCTGCTTTTGTTGGCGCAGCTGCTGGACCCGCTGGCACAGTCCACAACACTGTGGCAGCAGCAGCTCCTGCTGCTGGTACTTTACGTTTCCTTTTTTTTTTGCGCTGCTGGGCGGGATGATCTATCTGTGTACGGATATCAATAAAAAAGGTGCCCTGTACTGCGCAGTATGGAGCCTGCTCATCGCGCAGTGCGCCTACGAGAGCTGGTGCTTTCTGGAGCTACAGTTTACCCGGTATGGACACCCGCTGAACATGGCTTCCCCTTGGGCGGTTCTGGTACAGCTGCTGTCCGGGGCGGTATTCTTTGCGGCGGTGTACATCCTGCTGGCACGGCAGCTTCCTTATAAAGGAGAATACAACATCGGGCCCCGGCAGCTGTTTAGCGCGTTCTTCATTGGCATCCTGTTCATGGTGCAGGCCGCCGTGCTGGACAATGCCCGTGCAGAACATACTCCGCTGAGCCTTACCGTTACCATTCTGATCGGGCAGTTCTATTTTATCACCCTGCTGTATTTCCAGAGTGAGCTGTTCAAGAAGTCTGCCATGGAAAAAGAGATGAATGAACTGAATCTGCTGTACGAGCGTCAGCGTCAGCAGTATCAGGTGGCCCGGCAGAACGTGCAGATCATCAACAAGCGCTGCCATGAGCTGAAAGTGCAGATTGCCAATCTCCGCAAGCTGTCGCCCGAAGCGGTACCACAGGAGCGCATTGATGAGGCCGAGCGCGCGGCCCGCCTGTATGACGCGAACCGCAACACCGGCAACGAGGTGCTGGATGTGGTGCTGACCGAGAAGAGCCTGCTGTGCGAGTCCCGGGGCATCCAGCTGAATGCCGTGGCCAACGGCAGCTGTCTGGGCTTTTTTGAAGCGGGGATCTGTATGCAATGTTTGCCATTGCGCTGGATCATGCTGTGGAAAGCTCGGTACAGGCCTCCCGGCCGGAGTGCAGGGTCATCGATCTGCTGGTCTGTGTACGGCAGGGCTTTGTGGTGGTGAACATCATCAGTCCGCTGCGCCCGCCGGAACAGCAGGCAAACCGCTCTGCACAATACGAGCTGAAGGTGATCCGTCGCATCGTGCAGAAGTACAAAGGCACTTTGACCTTGGAAGAACAGGGAGAGTTTTTTGCGGAAAAGATCATCTTTCCGCTGCAAAAATAAGTTAAGAAAACGGCAGCCGCCGCAGAAGTTCCGGAAACGGAAGGACTGCGGCGGTTTTCTTTTTGCGGCTTGTTGGATACATCTGCTTGTGAAAAACTTACAAATATATCAGTTCACATTTGGCAGTCCAAAACCGAATGCGCACGCAAAACGACCGATTTTCGCACGCATCTTGCGAAATACGGCCACTCTGATAAAATAATGACAAAGAACAGAAAGCAACAAAAAAAATCACTGTACCACAGCAAAAACAGGAGGAATCGGATGCGTAGTATTGCAAAGCTCATGAAGGACTGGCAGTTCACCGGCCCGAACGGCATTACCACCGCCGTAGAGCTGCCCCATACATGGAATGCCAGGGACGGTCAGGACGGCGGCAACGATTACTGGCGGGGCTGCTGCACCTACTGCACCCGCTTTGCAGCACCGGTGTACGACCCGGCACAGCAGCAGGTATGGCTGCAATTTGAGGGCGTCAACGCCAGCGCCGCCGTGCTGCTGAACGGTCAGCAGCTCTGCACCCATGATGGCGGCTACTCCACCTTCCG
>VOFG01004211.1_pt1 | contig 23132 bp, 28 predicted proteins | sample 5384171 | NCBI WGS metagenome assembly VOFG01 (sample SAMN12384726, study PRJNA508395) | human gut metagenome | isolation source: healthy gut F | host: Homo sapiens | reverse complement strand
GTTTTATCATAGTATTTTTGATTGATTAACATAGGCAAAATTAACGGATGAGAGGATTTCCTGATAAAATAAATATCCCAATAAATCGCAATACTGTCTCAAACAAAAGAAAGAATAGCAAATTCGTTTCAAATGAAATATAAATGGAACAAATATCCCATAAATTATCATATTAGCCTATTTTTTAGAAAGATATAAAAGCTCCTCCGCTGCATTATTACAGCGCTCTAATCCCTCTATCTATCAAGCACATAAATCTACGATCTGCAGGATATATACCCTGCAGATATCTATATACAACACCAATACTTTTGTGAGAACCAAATAATAAACTTAACCGGCAAACTCCTTAGGGAGTACACCAAATTGCTTTTGAAAACATTTAGAGAAATAGGAAGGAGAATTAAAGCCTACCATATAACAAATTTCATTTACCCGCCCATTTCCCTCTTTCAATAACTGAGCAGCCCGTTTCAATCTTTCCAACCGTAGATATTCATTCGGACTTAAATCAAGTACACCTTTAATTTTCCTATAGAAATTAGAACGACTCATATTTAAAGAGTCTACTATATCATCCATACTAAAATCCGGATTATGCAAATTATTCTGAATGATTTCATTCAGCTTTTTCATAAACTCCTCATCAGCTTTTGTCAAAGCCATCGTATTAGCTGCAACAAAAGGAGATTGGGCAAAAAGCTTGCCGCAACTTTTCACGACTATTGATCAGATTGGCGATGCAAGCCTGTAAATACCCAACAGAAAAAGGTTTTTCAATATATGCATCTGCCCCTAATTCCAACCCTTCTATTTTTGATTGAATATTCGTTTTAGCAGTAAGCAAAATCACCGGAATATGACTATAATCCAATTTAGACTTTATCAACTTGCACAATTCAAATCCATCCATACGAGGCATAACAACATCACTTACCACTAATGAAACCTCCTGATTATCCAATACTTTCAATGCTTCCACACCATCATTGGCAGTCACAACGACATAATTACTTTCCAACTGACGAACAATGAAAGACAACATATCCGGATTATCATCCGCTACCAACACTACCGGTTTGTCTCCCCTGCTGTCCGCTAGTTCCGTCCGCCGTTCCACCACATTCTCCTCTTCTACGGATTTATATTCCGAAGTCAGCTTTATTACACTATCCTGTTCCACAGGAAGCGACAGACAGAACACATTTGCCTCTTCACCTTCCAACATCATCAAACTTCCCTGATGTAATTCAGCTAATGAACGTGAGAGAGCTAATCCGATTCCTGTTCCTGTGGTAACTTTACCATCTTCTTTTTCATTGAAACGGACAAAAGGTTTAAAGATTTCCTCTTTCATTTCATTCGGGATGATAACGCCATCATTCACTGTACGAATATAAAACATCCTCTTTTCTCCTATCCCGTTCATTTCCAAAAACACATGTACATATGTTTCTGCATATTTCACAGCATTATTCAACAAATTACTAACAATCTTAGTAAATGCTTCCTTATTGACATGTGCATAGAAGTCCTGTTCGCCTACATTCAATACAAAGTCCAGTTCTCTCTGTCTCGCCAAAGATGTAAAACGGTTATAAGTTTCTTTCAGTACCTCAGTAACATTACACTCGGCAAAGTTCAAGCGGAATCCCTGACTCTCTGTTTTACGGAAATCCAGCAACTGGTTCGTCAAACTTAACAACCGTTCCGTATTCTGTTTCATGATATTCAAATCCTCCCGTATCTCAGGATCCACCGTCTTTTTCAGAAGAATATTCTCCAGAGGACCATTAATCAACGTCAAAGGAGTACGTATCTCATGAGCTACATTCGTAAAGAAATCTATTTTCGCATAATATATTTCACGTTCCTTCTCCTGCTCAAATTTCTCCATTTGCCGATGATGTTTTCTATTACTACGGCGTTTTAAATAAAGAATCAAATAAACGGAACATCCAATAATCAAAAGTATATAAATGCAATAAGCCCAAATTGACAGATAGAAAGGAGGTAAAATCCGGATGCTCAACGAGATTTCATTATTATTCCAAACGCCATTGTCATTTGCAGCTTTCACCCGAAATACATAATCACCATAACGCAGATTACCATAGGTTATCAACGGACTCTCACCGATAGATAACCACTCATTATCAAACACTTCCAATTTATACATCAGTTTATTCATTCCGGGAGCTTGATAACCAAGAGCCGAGATGCGGAAAGAAAATGAATTCTGATCAGCCCGGAGTACTATCTTATCAGAAAAAGTGATATTCTTTTCCAAAGGCGAATTAGGTTCATCTGCATACACTTCTTTATTAAACAGCAAGAAATCTGTAATCACTACTGTGGGAAGATTCTTATTCTCCGAGAAGCTTTTAGGATTAAAAGCTATAAAACCATCAATTCCACCAAAATAAATCATTCCATTTTCATCTTCAAAACTGGACCGATAGTTAAACTGATCACCCAACAGACCATTGGCAGTAGTGTATACTTTCATCGTTTCAGTTTTTGGCTGAAAATAGACAAGTCCATTGTTAGTTGTTAGCCACAGCTGTCCATCTTTATCCTCTACAATCTGATAAACAACATCGCTAGGTAGTCCGTCAGTTGAGTTATAACTAGTAAACGTCTCTGACTCCGGATGAAATAAGCAAAAACCTCCTCCCTGAGTTGTTAACCAAATCCGGTGATAGGAATCTTCAAAAATACTAGAAACCTTATTATATGAAAGACTTGTGGTATCTTTTTCATCATGCACATAGTTTTTCCATTTCCGATCGTTCACATTATAACAATAAGCACCATTAGCATAAGTTGCCAACCAGATATTACCGCCGGAATCTTCCTTTATATCATATACAAACTTCCCATTCAATTCCGGTATACGGTCAAAATCGTCCGATTGCTTATTATATTTGACCAGCCCGAACATCGTTCCTAAGTAGATGTCACCTGTGGCGGTTCTACAAATTGCAAAAATACTATTATCAATCAAAGAACGGGGAGAGCTGTTCTTCTGATATGTCTTCAAAACAGTCCCTGTACGGGTATCTATAATCTTCAATCCTTTAGAGAATGTGCCAACCCAAAGTTTATCGTCCACTAAACATAACCCATGTATATTGGTAAATCCCGCACTAGGAGCAAAAAAGAAAATTCTTTTGTATTCAAATTAAAACGGTTCAACCCGCCATCTTCCGTACCAATCCATAACACACCATAGTTATCACGACAAAATTCACGTACCCGCTTACCATGTAGACTATTTTCCTCTCCTTTCGGATAATATTTCTCAAAATGGGTATACGAGCGCGGATAATAGTTTACTCCGCCAAAATACGAACCGATCCATATACCATCTTCACGGTCTTTGCAAAAAGAATAAATTGCATTATCAGACAAAGAATAGGGATCATACTCAGAACTACGCAAGTGCGTATACTTCCCCGTACGGAGATTATAAATATAAGCTCCGCTTTCTGTACCTATCCATAACTCATTATCCGTAGCAAAAAGTAATGTCCGACAATAGATGGATTCATTATCTTCATCTTTCAACAACAAATCCGTAATTTACCCGAAGTCAGATTCAATTCTTTCACTCCTCCTTTTAAAGAACCAATATATAAACAATTGTATGCTCCCGGGAGTATTTCGCTCACAACGTCATTATTATAAGTTTCCTCATTATCAATAGGTGATATATAAGGATGAAGAGTTTTCAACTCATCTTTCGAATAAAACAATCCGTCACCGTAGAAGCCAATCCAGATAGTACCACTATTATCAACCGTCAGGCATTTCACATTGGTAGAGACCAATGGATGATCGGTCAGAATATAGTTTCTCAAGGTTTGCTTTTTTCAAATCATAACAAAACAAGTTTTGCGCCTCTGCAGCTATCCATACCCTTCCCTGACTGTCTCCTGAAATCATAGCAACGGCTCGTTCCACCCTTGTGTTTTTGTCACTCTGTTCTACAAAATGACGAAAAGTATCTTTCTCCGGATAATAGATATAGACTCCCACATCAGTCCCTACCCAGATATTACCTTCGATATCTTCATAAAGAGAAGTCACAAAATTATTGCCCAGACTTCTCAGGATTGTTTCTATCGTACTTAAAATGCCGGAAAGATACCCCATCATATCGATCTAATCCATCTTTCGTACCAAACCACATAAAACCTTTCGAGTCCTGCAAGATAGCACTGACTGTGTTTTGTGACAACCCATTCTGGCTACTAAGATTCTTAAAATAATAATGTTCATTAACCGTTTGTGCACGGCTAAGAATTCCAATTATTAAAGAAATAAACGTTATTATAATTTTTTCATATATTCGGTTTATAACACTTCTTTTATTCAACTTACCAAATGTAGGTGAAATAACAATCGAAAAATAGAAGATACGTCCCAATGAATGAAAAAATAGTCTTATTTCTCTATTTTAATACGTGCATCTACGGCCACAACAGCCTTTTCCGTTGCGAGAAGCGGATTGATATCCATTTCTTTGATTTCCGTTGCAAACCGGAGCAAGGTAGACAAACGGACAATAATTTCAGCAAATTTATCCTCGTTTACTCCCTTCTGGCCTCGCGTTCCCTGGATGATTTTATAGGCGCGCAATGAGTGAATCATCGAATAAGCCTCCTCATAAGAAAGCGGAGCCAAACCGGAAGATACATCTTTGAGCACTTCCACAAAAATACCCCCTAAACCGCAAAGCACTACATGGCCGAACTTCTCCTCATATTTCGCACCAATGAACAGTTCTGTCCCTTTCAGCATAGGCTGTACCATTATCGACCTGGCATCAGGGATCTGCATCATCCGGTCAAATTCCAGCGCCAAGTGTTGCTCACTTTTAATATTCAGCACCACTCCGCCGACATCCGATTTATGCACCGGACCGACAACCTTAGCCACTACGGGGAATCCACATCGGCGGGCGAAGGCTACGATCTCTTCCTTATTATCCGAAACAAATTCGTCTACCAACGGGATACCTGCCGCATGGAGCAATGCCTGTACATAATGAGGCTCGATATATCCGTCTTCCGGAATCGAATCAATAATACGACGAATCCTCGGGACATCCACTCCAAACAATTCTATTTCAGGAACAGCCGGTTTAGGAGCATTAACGATACGCGAAAGGGCCGTCCCGAGTGTCACTTCATCGGCAAAGTTCACGTGCCCTTTAGCAAGAAACGCTGCAACTTCAGCTCCGGCAGTATTGATAGAAGGAAGAATCGGGAAAATCGGTTTCTTGCAAGTTTGCATCTTCTCGTGAAGCACATCATACATTTCAAACATAGTAACCAATCCCGGAGTTCCGAAGATAGCCATCATGGCATCTATGTTTTCAAGCTTTTCTTCACAGTAATCAATGCAGAGACGCAAATGCTCCGGTGTCCCGGTAGCCAGGATATCTATCGGATTTCCAACGGCAGCACCGGGAAAAAGTTGAGTTTTCAGTTCTTCCGACAATTCGCCTTCGAGCTTCGGTACGTTCAAACCGCCTTTACTCAACGCATCTGTCAACATTACCCCCGGTCCTCCGGCATGAGTGATAATGGCAAAATTCTTTCCTTTCAATTCGGGTAAAGTAAATACACAACCTACGGTCGTCAGTTCCTCGCGAGAGAAACAACGCACAATTCCTGCTTTACGGAACAACGCCTCTACCGCTGAGTCGGAACTTGCAATCGCTCCCGTATGAGAAGATGCCGCACGGCTTCCGTTCTCCGAACTTCCGGCCTTGATAGCAGCAATCTTACATCCTTTTCTTATCAAAGAGGAAGCATGAAACAATAATCTGTCCGGGTTCTGAATACTTTCAATATAAAGCAATTTCAGATGTGAATCTTTCTCGGGATCAAAGTTCTCGTCCATAAATTGCAAGACATCTTCTACACCGATCTGTTTGGCATTACCTACCGACCAGACAGAATTAAATTGCAATCCTTTCGTCACCGCACTTTCCAGAATAAACACCGCTGTTGCACCGGAACTGGAGATTAGATCAACTCCTTTCAGGTTCAGGTTAGGGATAGGTTGGCTGAACACGCTATGATGCCAGGTATTCATCAAACCGATACAATTAGGTCCAATCAGCGAAGCGCCGTATTTATTCACAGTTTCCAGGATACGTTCTTCCAATAGCGCCCCTTCATGCGTTTCTTCTCCAAATCCGGCAGAGAGTATGATAAATGCCCGAGTTTGTTTTGTACTAGCCAATGTTTCCACAATATCGGGACACAGTGCGGCAGGCACAGCCAATACTGCCAAATCCGTATCAGGAAGATCTTTCACATCTGCAAAGGCGGGAACTCCTTGTACTTCCTTCTCCTTCGGGTTTACCGCCCGAAGTTCTCCCTGATAACCTCCGTTTATCAAGTTCTTTAATATTGCGCCACCCGGCTTATGTACATTATTCGAAGCCCCTACTACAACAATACTTTCAGGGCGAAGCAACTGGGTTGTTATCATATCATACGCTGGTTTTCATTTAACTTAGGTACAAATATATTCTTTCTTATGAGAAAAAAAGAAAGAAAAAGGGGAGAATTGCATATAGAAATAGGCTATCGAGAAGAAAAAAAATAAAATATCAGTTAGATTATACTAGCTTTTTGAAATATAAAAGGGCATCTTACTATTTGTACTAACCCGTCCTTCTCTAGAGATTTACACAGTAATTGTTAGGATTTAACGAATGATATCTCTCAGACTCCGGATCTACTACATACCAACATCCAATAGCTGCATCATACAAAATAATCTTGCTCTAATATGCTGATTTAGTTTAGACAACTTATATATCAGAGCAAGACTGTTTTATTAACTTTATATTACGATAAGACAGATAACATAAAATTATAATGGTATTTGTTTATAAAATTTCGAAACTAATAATATGTCATTAGTTGCAAAATCAAAATCAATCCAAATAGTTTTCTGAAAAAATAAAAGAATCTATGCTGCACTTGGATATTATTACATTTCGCAGAAACCTTGTAAAAAGCCGACCCTCATTTTCTTCTTTTCCAACAGCATTGGGATCTCATAAGCTTTTAAAAAGCCATTATATAATACCTTATCATCCACCGAAATAGTAACATTAATTTCTTTGCTATTTTCATAAGAGTTACCTACAAATATTAACGCAGTTCTGGATGTAACACACACACAACACACACATAATATTATTCCTATCGTTATTATTATTTTTTTTCCTTTCATAATTTCATCTATATTATCGCCATTTAAGACCGAAATTATATATATCGACAACAAGATTATTATAATGAATATATGGATAAGGTATTTTTCTACCCATATATTCTAAATAATTGCTACCTTTTATTTAGATTATTTTGTTGCTGCAACATGATAACTCTTTGGTTGCTATTGCTGTTGTGAACAACTCCTCCCTGCTTCATTATATTAAATGGATTCTGCGAATGTGATAATCCCAATTGCATGCCCAAACTCATGAGTAGCTGTAAAAGTTTTATTATAAGACAAATTATTCGACAACCAATTATTATTAGCAAAATCGCTTGAAGCCAAAGTCATAACCTTTCCACCTAACATACTTGTTGCTCCACGCGCTCCTTTACTATCGCTATCTGCTAATACAAATAAATGATCAGAGTTTTCGACATCTTTCATAGAAGTTGCAACTTTAAGATCCATATCAACCTTTAAATTGTAAGTTTTATTATCGCTCCATTCAAATTTTTACTTCATAAGTACTTTTTATATCAGAAACTATATCTTTGGCAGCTCTAGCCATATTTATATTATCACTTGAATTATTAAATATCTTTGCAGTTACATGCATAGTGACAATATCACCATTCCGAGTATACCAAATACTATCTCCATTCACATCAATATTATTCACCGGATTATTTGCACCATATTGATAAGGTGATAAAGAAACATACTTCTCTGAAAATCTATCAGTTTTCATAAATCTCCCTAATGCAGCATCATACATCCTCGCTCCATAATCATACCAGTCCAACCCACTTTTACTATCCAGCTCCTTGCCATTATACTTATAAGGCTGGACGCTCTGCCGGGAACTTGTTGACATCAATCCGCCGAAAGCATAATAATCGTTCACTTCCTCAACCGCTCCCTCCTCATCTACAACCACACGATTATTACCCTGATGATCTTTCAAATAATAATGATACTTACCGTCAGTAAGGGACACATAGCCGACTTCCGTCAATAGAATCTGAGGTACTCCATTTTCATAGACCACATTGCCGCAGTAATCCGTTGTAACACTGTCTCCTTCCAGAACGTGCACGGTACGGAGTTTCCTACCCGCAGCATCATAAAGATAAGATATACTGTTACCATTCGCAAACATTACACGACTAGGCAAATTTAAACAATTATACTGAATAGCAGTTATATTTTTGTTTAAATCTTTAGTCAGGTTGCCGTTTTCATCATATTCATATTCTGTGGACAAATCAATACCGTCCTTGAACTCGAAGCCGTTATTGAAGGTAGAAGTGCCTGAACGGTCTGCCACCTTCTTTAACCGGTTACCGGCATAACTCAAAGAAAGATCATCAATCACATCATAACCCGTCGCTGAAGTCTGCCCGTAGCGCTTCAGACCCAAGATATTACCCATTTTATCATAGCCCGTCACCTGCTCATTAAAACGGTTAGTATTTACAGAAAGGCTCGGCCCTTCACCATACTCCGCATCAGTCAGGCGACCCAGACGGTCATAACTGAATTTATAACCGCGGGGAGTGGCCCCGGCTCCACTTTTCCAAGTCATACTGCTGATATTACCATTATAACAAGGGACTCCCAAACCGTCGGTATAATGCAAAGACTGGCTAAACTTACCGCCTTCAATACCGGTCAGCCAGTTACGGATATTGTAGGCATAGTCTGTTGCATAAATACCGTTATCCAGTTTGTCTGTCTGCAATCGGCCCAACTCGTCATAAGCGTGTTCCACAAGCAGGACGGAAGGATTGTTATCGTATTGGTGGCTCACTCGTGTCAGGCGTGACGAATGGTCATAAGTATAGGTATAACGTTCCGTCAATGAATACCCGGAACTATCCGTATGGGTGTGAAGGACGGACAGAGGACTTCCTTGAAAGGAGTATTCAGTGGCGTATGTATCCATGCCTCCATTGACACGGCTTGACAGGCTTTTCACTATCCGCTTATTGATGTCATAATAGTCCGCAGAATAAATGAATCCCGAAGAGCCATGCGTACAAAGTATGCTACCCGTAAGATTACCGGTCGCACTCACAGTTCCTTCCGGAAAATTATATGCAGAAAAGCCATTTCGTGTTCTAAAATCATACGTATCATAGTAGTTCACCACATATACACAAGGATCAACCAGATCAAAAGAGCTCTGATAACCACTGTACGCCAGGCCGGTGTCGCCTTCCAAAGAGTGGACCTAAAACAACTGTCTCACCGGCAGTCCGAACATGTTTATCGCTGTTTGCTACATTCGCCCTCCACAACGACACGCCCATAGACATCATAAACAAAGAATGACCAAAGAGAATCATTAACAGCCATCCTGAGAGAAAACCAAACGGTTGCCGCTCATAAACCAGGTAAGAAGGGGAGCAGCCGGGAAGCTTTTATAAACAAGACGATCCAGATAGTCATAACGATATATTATAAAGATCTTATTGGATTCCCGGAGGAAGCACAAACACCAAACTCTTTTAACAGCAAATTATTTGATTAATACAAACATAAAATATTGCTGTATTAATATGCCTGTGCCGACAATAAAACTAAAACTTACTTCCCATATCCTAATCTTTTCATCATATTATCATTCTTTTTAATATATGATGAAGTTTCTAATTAATTTTATCCATTCCCCACCATATTATATTCCACACTATCTATACGGAATAATAATTAAAATAAAAGGGTAAACCTTGAATTTCTTATTCAAATATTTTTTAGTCTCATATCAATGGTATCAATAAAATAGTATAGTAAAATCCATTATATAAGAATAAGATACAGATCTGCTGAGCAACACGCTATTTTAATCATCTCTCATTTCTATACAATAGAACCATTCCAGTTTATGTTCACTTCTTCTAGGTATGTCCCAACGATATTTTTAGGATTTACACAAGTTAGAGAAATGGATTTATCTGCTTTTTTAAAAAAAGAATCTAGAAAAGTTCTCCGCGTACAATAGAATTTATATTCCTTATAATAAAATACAGCATCAGTCCATAGTGCATGATTAAAAAGAATCAAGTGAATCCTCAACACTGATTACAAGATCTACAGAATTCATAGAACCATTAAAATCAATTTCGAAAGAGAATGTTATTTCATTTTCAAATTTCTGACAAGCTAGAACCTCCTCAGTTTTCATTATAACAGAATCAAGTATAGGATATAGCCATTCTTTTACTTCATATACCTTTATTTCCTTATTAATATAATCCTCAAAATCATATAATTTAAGATTGTTCACTTCTTCATAAGATTTACATCCCACAAAGAAGATAGCAAATAATAAAGTAAGCAAAAGCTTAAATTCCATTTTCATAACATTTTTAAACTTATTTTCTATATATTTCATTTGTATAATTATAATAAATTCCTTTATTCAGGATTCTAAAAATTGCCTTAGGAGAATGTTGCAAAATGTTTTTAGCATTCCCTATATCACCTGTATCACCCGATGCTACTCGTCCCTCTCCCGGATGAATATGATCGGACCTAAGTACCTGATAACCAGAACGAATATATTTGTTAATCTGATAACTTCCAAAGGATATTCTCTTTAGCTTCATGGCTTGTACTTATTAAATTCACATTACCACCTTGCTTATTTTCCATCAAAGTATTACTCCATTCCACATCGGTGTTTTTATCTAAAAAGTTCATAATACTCACTGACTCTTGATCATTTTTACCTCATATGCATGATTAAGCACCGTTTTTCCTGTCAACTGTCCGTCTTGGGTATATAAAACACCTTTAGTTATCTTTGAGCTCATGCTTCTCGCATCTGTCCCTAATAATATCCCTTTACTTATCTGTATCCCTGTTTTGTTACCGGTTTTATCATAATCTCCTTTAGTTTCAGAGGAATACTTCTCTTTATTATACAATACATCGTAATTATCACCTCCTTCATTATTTATTTTTAAAATATATCCGTTCCGATCAACTGTATAACATGTATATAACATACCTGTTGGGTCGATATATATTATAGGACTATTATTACAATATTCATACGGACTAATCGAATAATATTCCTCCGCCATCGGATCCACCACATGCCACCTGCCTAAAGCTGCATCATAGTATCTCGCTCCATAATCATACCAGTCCAACCCACCTTTACGATCCAACTCCTTGCCATTATACTTATAAGGCTGGACGCTCTGCCGGGAACTTGTTGACATCAATCCGCCGAAAGCATAATAATCGTTCACTTCCTCAACCGTTCCCTCCTCATCTACAACCACACGATTATTACCCTGATGATCTTTCAAATAATAATGATACTTACCGTCAGTAAGGGACACATAACCGACTTCTGTCAATAGAATCTGAGGTACTCCATTTTCATAGACCACATTGCCGCAGTAATCCGTTGTAACACTGTCTCCTTCCAGAACGTGCACGGTACGGTAGTTTCCTACCCGCAGCATCATAAAGATAAGATATACTGTTACCATTCGCAAACATTACACGACTAGGCAAATTTAAACAATTATACTGAATAGCAGTTTTATTTTTTGTTTAAATCTTTGGTCAGATTACCGTTTTTATCATATTCTATTATTGCTTCATAAGCACTATCTGTAAACTCAAAGCCATTATTAAAGAAGCTAAGGCAGTGTCAGTTACCAGTATAAAATAAAGCAAAAGATTGTCGATCAGATTAGGTACCCTCCATACCCCATCCGTATAATAAAAAGATACCCTAACATAAGCCTTATACTTTATGTTAGGGTAGGAAGGTTACTCAAGTATCAATTTTATGTTAGGATAATCATTATAAAATAAGTCTTTATTCTATCTCAAAATCACCCTTTTCTGTGTGAATAAAACTTTTCCATCTGTAATCATCAACAATAATTTTACAAACTACAAAACAAGAACGAGGATAAGATTTAAAACCTGGCTGTACTATCAATTCATCTATCACCTTCTCAACATCTTCACGAAATAAAAAGTTCCTATATGCATCGATTCTTCATATCCATTAAACATGTCGATGATCTAACCTAAAAAAAATATATCACTCATCATCTCTAAATATTCTTTTTTGATATTCGAAAGCTTCTTCAACTGTAACAAAACCTTCTTTCCATTCATAATTACCAATAGATACAATATTAGAAAGTTTAAAACATTTTTTGACCGCAGGCAAAAAATTTGATGCCTTAATGCTTTAATAGGCATTTTGTGTAGAAGAAAACAAGCCTATAAATTTCACAACCTTATCTCTAAGGCTTTATCCTCATACACATGATAAAGTTCATAATAGTTATTCTTCTTCCTCAAAACTTCTATCTCCATATTTATTTTTTGAAAATACGAACAGAATCATAGACTAATTCAAACTATAAATCTTTAGTCAATGTTTCAGTTTGATATTGATGAGCAAAACAACGTTTATAGTCAAATTGATTTATCTACGTGAAGCTATCATCTTATCACAAATTCTCATTATTATAACAAAAAAGAGCCCTTATACAGAAGGGAAATAATATCCATACACCGATTAATTAAAAAACAATCTATGTCTGGACAATAATACATATGAACAATCCCAGCCTAAACTGTTTCTAAATATTAAGCAGCAGAAATAGACCGAAATATAACATAACTAGAACACCAAACATTATCTACCTTTTCTATAGATACCGGAGAATAAAAATTATCTCTAACTTTTCTTGGATCTTAGCTTTCACTTTTTTCCGTGAAAAATTGTATATCAAATTATCAGCCCAAATAACGAGCGCTTCCATTAAATTAGAAGATTCATATTGGCTAATATAAGTACCTTTTTATACTCTGCAATAAATGTAAACTTTTTCATTACCAATTCCCTTTTGCATTCATACTATGATTTTCACCTGTAAAATCCTTTTCTTTTCCAATGTTTAACTTGATTCTCGAGCTTTTTAATGATTTCTTGTCTTCTGAGTCTTATTCTGTTTTAAATTCAATTTATCATATTGAGATTTAATATCCTGATATTTCTGCCTCGCAGACTTTTTGCCTTTTTTGACTAGAATGCTTCTCATTCTTTCCGCTTGATTTAGAATATCCATTGCTACTATTTTCATTAACCCTCCTTTTCTAGAGAATAACTTCATAGCCCCGCTCGTAGCCATAAGTGATCCGTGAGTAACATCCACCACTCCTTTTGTTGAAACAGCCAAGGACACTCCGCCAGTTTCCGGACTTCCCAATAAACCGGCGGCAACTTCCCCGAACCTCTTATTACTTCTGCACCACCTATAAAAAGGCTAATCACATCACCAACATCCTGACCTACGTTATAAGCACCTACACTGCTATATATTCCCGTTTCACGTAAAGAAGTACTTCCTAACAGTATATTATCCGTTACAGCACGTACTGCTCCATTAGCAAAACTTAGAGTGGTATTTAAAGCATTGTTTAAACCATTCCTAATACCTCTCCAAGTAGGCCACATACCGTTAGGGTCAACCAAGAGAATAGGATTATTTGCACAGTATAAATATGGACTCACACCATAATACTTCTCACTCATCGGATCCACCACATGCCACCTGCCTAAAGCTGCATCATAGTATCCTCGCTCCATAATCATACCAGTCCAACCCACCTTTACGATCCAACTCCTTGCCATTATACTTATAAGGCTGAGCATCTCCGGTAGAAGAAAACACACCTCAAACGGATAATAATGATTCACTTCCTCAACCGCTCCCTCCTCATCTACAACCACACGATTATTACCCTGATGATCTTTCAAATAATAATGATACTTACCGTCAGTAAAGGGACACATAGCCGACTTCCGTCAATAGAATCTGAGGTACTCCATTTTCATAGACCACATTGCCGCAGTAATCCGTTGTAACACTGTCTCCTTCCAGAACGTGCACGGTACGGAGGTTCCTACCCGCAGCATCATAAAGATAAGATATACTGTTACCATTCGCAAACATTACACGACTAGGCAAATTTAAACAATTATACTGAATAGCAGTTATATTTTTGTTTAAATCTTTAGTCAGGTTGCCGTTTTCATCATATTCATATTCTGTGGACAAGTCAACACCGTCCTTGAACTCGAAGCCGTTATTGAAGGCAGAAGTGCCTGAACGGTCTGCCACCTTCTTTAACCGGTTACCGACATAACTCAAAGAAAGATCATCAATCACATCATAACCCGTCGATGAAGTCTGCCCGTAGCGCTTCAAACCCAAGATATTACCCATTTTATCATAGCCCGTCACCTGCTCATTAAAACGGTTAATATTTACAGAAAGCTTCGGCCCTTCACCATATAAAGCATCTGAAAGACGGGAAAGACCGTCGTACATGAATTTATAGCCACGTTCCACTGCTTCATTACCGCTTTTCCAACTCATACTACTGATATTGCCGTTGTAGCAAGCCCTTCCCGGACCGTCCGTATAATAAAGCATTTGGCTGAACAATGGATGACGAATACCGGTAAGCCAGCCACGGATATTATAAGAATAGGTAACGGGAGCAGAAGAAACACCATGGTAAACACAGGCCGAAAGACGTCCCAAAGAATCGTATACATTTTCAAAAGAGTTATGGCAGGCGCATTGTCCTGTTGATGCGTAACACGAACCAACCGGTCAAGTGGAATCATAACTATAAGTCTCCGCATATATACAGTTGGCTTTGCCAGGAACTGTATGTACATGACGATGAGAACAGCTACTTTGCCCGTAAAGGTATACGAATAAAAATCACGTTCAAATCCCCCAAGGAGGTTCGTAGAACACTTCTGGATTACATTTCCATAACGATCATAATAAAAACCGCATATAGACGTCTAAAAAGATTCTCCGGGAAGATCTACGTCTACCGAGGTACCGGTAAGCAACCCACAGGAAGAAGCTGAAGGGGTTTCCGTGTTTACATAGCGGATCCCGAAACCGGGAGTTCGCAGTAATCGAGCGAATCTTTAATGACAGACAATTCGGGAGTATACAGAAAATCGTAGTTATCATAATATTTCCGAAGACAGGAGTTTACCAAGTCTCGTCCACCGTTGGAACCACGAGTCATTTCGGTCGTACTCGTAAGACGTCCGAATACGTCATAAGCATAAGCCGTATAATGCGAACGGGAATGCTGGACGCCATCTTCACTACAGATGATACGGTCTGCATTATCATATACATAGGAGACCTCATCACAGCCCGGATATTTCTTCTTTATGCAACGTCCCAACCCATCATAAGAATATTGATATGCCCACAAATCCAAGTCTTCATTCTCCTGATACGATGGAGGGAGAACATAGCACAAACGCCCAAAGCTATCGTAAACAAAATAAGTATCAGAAAAAACATTGCCGTCGCACGAACGAACAAGTAAAACACGCCCCTCACTATCTTTAAATGTATAGCTCCGGTATCCGTCTTCATCTGTATTACAAACCACAGAGAGAGAGTTTGCTTTGTAATATCCGTCATATAAAAAGTCTACCACCACCGTCTGTTACCGAATATTTCTTACAGGAAAGAACAGAATCAGGAGAAGCTATATTAAAGAAATAATCATTTTTTATCCCTTTGCCAACCCAAGCCTTGCCCGGACCGGATTCCCAAGTAACACGATCCAAAGGCAAAAGTATGGTAATCATAGCTTGTATAAGCCAAAGAATCCTGATAAGTTTCCAGAAGTTTCTTCTTCAGATCATACGAGTTATTATATTCCTGTTCAATACATACAGGCAACCAGATGCATTTGTTACGTCCTTGTGTGTCGTATTCCTGCAAGGATGCCAGATGACGGTTACCACCGGCGGCACCTTTCAATACAGCCAGATAAGGGCCGTCCCAGGCCGTCATAATATTGAATTTGGTCAATAGTGGCAACACCTAAGGAGTCACACATAGTACGTGTAAGGATATAATTATTTGTTGGTATCTGTGAATGAGCCCATAGAGTGAGCGTCAAAAATAAAATAATACAATATAGTTTTTTCATAATCATCTATGTTTTTAATTATTAGAAATTGGGTTTACCACATGATAGTCATAGGTTTTGACAATGTTATGATCTGTATCAGTACTTTTGTCAAGCGTCCCAAGGAGTCATAGACATTGAAATTACCACTGCCATTCGGATGATTCACTTCCGTTGTCCCCACAAGTGGAGTATGATTGTAGAGCGTAATTTTTGCTTGAGGACAAGTACCCCGAAGAGATTTCAGAGCAGAATGTACAGCCTCAGGTGAAATGTTACCCTTCACTACATTTTCCGGTTCAAGACCGGTTTTCTCACTTATCTGCATGATGTCCAGATTTTCAATAATCGCTTTGCACATACTGTCCTCCGTATCCCCAGATAAAACAGACAACTGTACCATCTTGGCGTGTCACCTGCAACGGACGTCCACAAGAAAGATAAACGTCATACGTTTCCGTATCACGGAATTCCGTATTGGCATCGTTGCTGCTTTCCATTATTTTTGCCAGACTGAACCCACTCTGTGTATTTTCATCCGCACGATAAACATAACGTATCGTCTTTTTTAACTCATCGTTCCTATATCTACGTTCTTCTACCGGAAAAGATACAGCATTCTTAGCTACCATTATGTCATAAGGTGTCTCTGCCTTATCAAAAGGATAACTATATTCGGTTTTATAGGTATCTCCTCCAGGAGCCGTCCGGATTATCTTATAAAGTTGGTTGTATTTCTGTCCGGATGTCGTATTATTGCCATATACATAACTAGTTTGCTCCTGTTGTTTCCCCCTGGCAAAGAGTCAATTTGTAGAGAGTAAGACACCCGTGGAGAAGTTAAATTCAAAAAGTAAGTTTTGATTTCATATGAACTGCGATACCTCTCTTCCATGTTAGTTCCTCCCCCGTAATTTTGAATGATTACTTTTCTTTCCAGATCATCAAGGGAAACCATTTTAGAGGAGTGAGAATCCAACCGTTCGCTATTTGCATTTTGATTTCCGAAATGATGAGTGCCGTAACCTGTTATATTATCCCCTTGGTTGACAGCAGAACTGTAATATAGAGCATTGTTTTCATTTTGAAGGTATTCCCATGAGAAATGATTAGCAGCATAAGGGTAAACATGTTTCGTAAGCACGTCACCACAATACTCCTCCACATCGTCATAATATACGTCATTATCATTAGTGAAAATATTTTGTCCCAGATAAAGAGTGTAATCAGTGCTAAAACTTTGCGCAGCGAGCAGATGGAGTTTCTGCAGTTGTTTCTGAAAGCCCATCCGGTCGTGGGATAGCGGAGGCTACCGGCATCGATTGAAGAACTATTCGAGAGGTGGTATTTGAATTTTCTCACTATATTCTCACCCGACCCACTATTCTCTACAATTTCATCAATACGGGCTCCTCCAGCAGGTTCAGACATCCGTGCATCATTAAGTATCGTATTCTGACTGTAATAAAACACTGTATTTCCTCCGTAGGATATGTGATTTTCTCAATGAATAAGCCAATGTATTTGCCAACGAAGGTAACCGGTTATAGGCACCTCCAATCGTAACAGAATCAACAATAACTCCGGTATTATACAGCGGTACGCGCTGATTGGGAATCAAATCGTATTTCCCTCTTGCCCATTGTAATATCCCCAATAATCCACTCCTTTTAGTGTATGGAGAATAGTCCAAAGCAGGAGCCTGTAATTAAATTCATACACTTGACTATCCGAACCGGAAATTCCTTTAATCCGAATACGGTCAAGAAGCACGCGGTTATATTCACGAAGAGTCGTTTCTATATTAATTTCACGAATTAATGTGCCTGAATTATTGTAAACACAGATACTCTCCAATGTCTTCGTACGATTTGAATAATTGAAACTTACACTCCCATTCAAAAAGTTATATTCTCCAGATAACGGATAGTTACATAAGAATCTCCAACCGGATAAGGCTGGGGATCCCCCCAGTTTTATCGCTATCGCCATTCTGACCTGGAGTATAATATTGCTCAATACCATTGACACCTTTCCAATAACCGGAAGGAGGTACAAGCGGAGAGATATTAGGAACTATGGTATGTTCAACTGCATAATAGTCATAATTTCCCGGATGATATTCCTGAGGAAGAGCAGTGTTGTACATCGAAAAACTCATCCTCTCACCATCGACCGATTCAATAGAAGAAACCTTCCATGATGTATTGTAGGATATTCCATCTGAATGAGTTGTTGATTCACGGGCATAGGAAGATTCCCCCTGAAAACATAGCGAGTTCCATAGTTATCAACCAAGTTTATACTATTCTGGAAATACTCTGTAGCACATCCTCCGGGAACAGTCAACTGTACAGGATCTTCTGTCAACACATTGGGGTGAAAAGCGAGTTTATCGGTCATGTTCAGAATAAATTTACCGGAAGAAGAAAGTAGTTCTATAGTGAAATATATCACATTGCAAAGTCCTTTATACCTTGCCCTACCTGTGAGTAGAAAAGAAATTATTTGTTTTCATATAGGTACTATCGCGCAAGAAAGACAGTTCATCCGGTAGTCCGCGTATCTCACGGGTTATTATAGGTTCGGCTTCCAACCGCCATCCTAGAGCTACGGCACCGTTCAATTCTCCTACCTTAATTCCTCCTGAGTATAGGACAAGGTTATAGGAAGAGTAAACGATGGAGTCTTAATCTCATATAATGGAATACGAACAGTGACTTTTCCTCGACAATAGTCCACTTCTTCCGGAACCTTCTTAAATAAGGCAGCTGCCTCAACGGAAACAGGATAAAAGTCATTAATTTTACTAGCCATGCCATATATTGAAGGAGTATGTTGTGCGAGCACCTCTGGAAATACGCACAAACAAATAAATAAGAATAATTTTCTCATAACGTCTAGTTTTTATAGTAAATAGTAATATTGGTTTTAAATTTTATAAGTGATACAATCATTATAATATAATTGTATAGTGCATCTGTCATTCGGATAACCGTAGAGAGGAAAAATCTGCTTTAGTTTGTCACAAAAAGGAGTCCTTCCCGGGAGGGACCTCTTTGCAAATTTAGAAAATATTACAGATTCATCGCATTAGCGCCCAAAACGCCTGCCAAAGCCGAAGCCACTGCGATAACCACCTTCAGGATCATATCCCATACCGATTTCTTCATTGCCATAATTTACCTCCTTTCCGTGTCTTTAAATAGTTGTGTTACTCTGTGTTCTTTCGTGCTCACCGCCTCGGTTGCAGATTCCCCGAATTCTCTGGACGCATCGAAGCACGGGCACTGTTTAATCCACTCTTCCGGCTCTATCTCACCGTTCCCGTTCAAGTCCGGTGAAAGATCGCGATGCCCGCATACCCGGCAGCCAGGGAAACGCAGCTCCAAATCGGTCCACAAGTTGCCGGAGCGTAGCCCGCTGCGCCGGAGTCCGGGTATCTGCCGGGCGTCCCCGGCAGTCCAGACCACCTTCATAGCAGATACCTATCGAATGGGCATTGAAGCCTTTTGCGTGCGCCCCGATACGTTCGAGCGAGCGGGTGAGGTACAACGTTCCGTCCTTGCGGATGTAGTAGTGGTAGCCTGTTCCGTTGAATCCGCGACGCCGGTGCATCACGTCCAAAGCTTCAGGGGAGAGTGTACAATCCTCCCTCGTGGCGCTGCAATGCACCACGAACAAATTGATAGTTCGCATAATTAGTGAATAATTAATAGTTCAGTTAAGCACCTGCCGTTCAGCAGAATACTTCGTTTAGTTTAGTCGTTTGAATCTGTGTTGTGCCGGAGAATCATACCGACGGATCCGGTGTCACTCCGCCGGAACCCCCGCCTTCGGGCTTGCCACCCTCTCCTTCACCGGAAGCAGAGGTATCGGCACGGTCGAAACGGACACACCGGGCGCCTGTCACTAGCGAACGGGTGGCCATAGTGCCATCCAAATGACGGGTGGAACAGGGAAGAAAGCGAACTGTCAGTGAAGCTTGGGCGGCAGACACGTCGTCCACAGTTTTCACACCTTTACCGTTCGACTTCATCACCAGACGGAAAGTTCCGAAACCGTCAAGCGTCACACTCTCCGAGGATTGAAGATGCTGGCTGACTACCGTCACCAGGTTGTCCAGTGTGTTCTTCACATCACCCGGGGAAAGGGAGGAATAAGCCGCTATCTCTTTAGAGATCTGTGAAGTACTTACATTACCTGTGCGCAACACACGGGGATAGAATAGTTGTTCTCCGTTTTTGTCTTTCAGAACGGACTGAAATGGACCATACAATACTGGCATAATCAAATTTGTTTTTGTGTTAATAAATTTAGTTTAGTCTTGTCTGTAAGCTTATCGACAACACAAAGATACAATAGTTACATTTCATATACAAGTGATTTTCAATATGTATCTTAACTAAATTCTTAACCGGCATAAGTGACCGAAAATCAAGAAACAGCAGCTTCTTCCTTCCTGCTTACAACACTTAAAAGATAACGTCCGGGAAGTTTTATCTTGCCTCCACTGCCACGCAACGTGGCAATCCCACGCCAGACCGCACCGCCGATAGCCCCGAAATTACTTTTAAGGATAATCGCATACTGTTCTGAAGGCGGGATACCGTAGCTACGGAGATTATCGAGCAGCCCCGCATAGTTACGCGATGTCCCGTCAGACGGCGGAAGAAGGGCATCGACAGTTTCCTGCGTCCACTTTTTCCGTTTCCCCGAACCGGAAACATCCCGCCCGCAGGAACTTCCGGAAGAAATCTCCTCCGCTCCTATCTTCTTCCTTTCCGCCTTCTCCCCTGCCGTTTTCAGGGGAGAATTGAAGTGGGGTTGTGCTTTGCTTTGTTGTGCTACGCTATGCTCTGATGTGCTATTCTGTGCTATGCTATGTGTACCTGATGTTACATTTTCGGGAATAAATGTAACATTATCACCCACGCTAACGCTTTTACCGCCCTCCGTTTCCTCACTCCCCGAAGGCCGGCTGTTCTTTCATATCAACCTTATTATCAGCCGGTTCATCATCTGCAAGCAGGCAATACCCGGCTTCCAGATGTGAAATGCTGCGGCGACGGGTACTGAAAAGATACTGCCGTTGTATTTCGACGGAAGTCAGGATGCAGCTACGCTCAAAAAAGAACCGCGTCGAACAGTCTGTATTCCACCGCCAGACGGACGATACGTTCCACGTCATCAGCGCTCTTCTCGTACAGACCCGCCGAGAGGTCTTCGTAAAACAAACGGTCCGCACGGACATAATACCCCTCGCCCGCATAGATATACGACAGGATTTCCACCAGAATGCCAAGCGCGGAGTCACCCTCACGCTTCATCAGGCGGCGGACAGCACGGTCGTGAATAAAATCCGTATTCAGCGGGAAATAATCCAATCCCTTTTTCTTTATTCTTGCCATAATAATTCTGTTTTTGATAAATACTCAATATAAAAAACCCGCTTTTACAGCAAAGGCTTCTTCCTGCATTCCCGCCTTTTTGCGTTCCATGCTAAGCCTCACTACCTGAAGGGCGTGCAGAATAAGCCGGAGACGTGTTTCCCGGTCCTCAGTCTGTGTTATGACCGGATAGGAAACTCGTCCACCGGACAAAGAGCAATGGGGAAGTTTCTTACCACTGCCGTATTGCCTTCGGCTCAGAGATTTGCGACACTCCTTGCAATATTTATCCGGAGACTGCGTTTTTTTGTTCATATAGAAGGACTCCAACGGAAGCTCACGTTTACAACTCTTGCAAATACTGCTGGATGTAGATTGTTTTGTCGATAAAGATAATGTTGTTTTCATAATGATAATTTTGATTTAAATTCTGAGAAAAAGTTGTTTATTTGCCGGAGATGTATGTCCGACATGGTGGACATATATGCTTACCATGGTGAATCTATATATTCATCACAGTGTATATATATGGCTACCGGAGCAGTGATACAAAGGGGATGCAAGGCTGGGGACGAACTTTTCTGCAACCTTTCGGAAACTTTTCTACGTTTTTCATGGCTATTCTATTTTTAATTTATATTTTTGAAACATATTTGTAATTTCACCGCTACAAAGATAAACAAGTTTTCATTAAGAAAACATATGGTTTTAGAAATTAATTCTTAAAAACAGATAACGGATTATTAATGAGCAACTAATACGTTTATGATTTTTTACATCAAAATTAAATGCTAACAAAATGGATACAAATCTGGATGTACCCGGCATCATCAAACGTGCCAAGCAGGCATTAAACCTGAAGAGGGACAGCGAACTGGCTGAATTCCTGGGAGTTTCAAGAGCGACAGTCACCAACTGGGCTGCACGGAACAGTATAGATTTCCGCCTGCTGCTCGACAAATTAGGAAATACGGTAGACTACAACTGGCTATTGTTGGGAAAAGGCAACCCGAAACACCAGTCGAGATTTTGCGAAAGCGAACTGGCACAAGGGGGAGGTGCAGATAATTCACAATCCCAAAACAGCCGAACCGGTTGACGACCGCAGCGTGACACTATACGACATCACGGCGGCGGCAAACCTGAAGACGCTGTTCACCAACAAGCACCAGTATGCCTTGGGGAAAATACGGATTCCGAACATATCCGCCTGCGACGGGGCGGTCTACGTCAACGGGGACAGTATGTACCCCATACTGAAATCGGGGACATCATCGGATATAAGGAGATAAACAGCTTCGAGAACGTTATTTACGGGGAAATATACCTGGTTTCGTTCATGATCGACGGAGACGAGTATCTAGCGGTGAAGTATGCCAACCGGTCCGAAAAGGAAGGATGCATCAAACTGGTGAGCTACAACACCCACCATGAACCAATGGATATACCGTTTGCGGCGATCAATGCAATGGCAATAGTGAA
>VOFG01004685.1_pt1 | contig 23188 bp, 43 predicted proteins | sample 5384171 | NCBI WGS metagenome assembly VOFG01 (sample SAMN12384726, study PRJNA508395) | human gut metagenome | isolation source: healthy gut F | host: Homo sapiens | reverse complement strand
ATATGAAAGCATTTGCGGCATCGGATACCGGGTATTTGCCGCTTCTGGCAAATATTTTATGGGAAAGGGGAAAAGTGTTTGTGATTATTGCAATCCATTCCCTTACTGCTTTAAAAAGCAATTCTGCCATTATTATTGCGCTGCCTGATTTATTTTACCGGCGGGGTATTTTTGCTGCCTGTGTGATGAATATGGGGATTCTTGGAATTGTTTTTTTTCTGGTATCGTGGCTGCCACATGGAATTTTGTATCTTGCAGCGCTTGCGCTTTTACTGCTGGTAGAACCGCACAGGTTTTATAACCGGAAAAATCCATGGCTGCTGCGGCTGGCATGGGGGATGGGAGTTGCGGTACTGGTACTTCTTGGATGTATTGGAGGCATCTGTATTGCCCGTGACATTTTTTCGCTGAAGACTGCACCGTGCGAAGAACCACGTGAGTCAGAGGATTTCCGGTTGTCTCCACCTCGTATCCGCGATAAACGAAATGATGCGGATGCTGTGCCGCGTATACAGAATTGAGCATAACAGAAAAATCACCACTGGTAGGATTTTCATTCCGGAAGCGACATCAAAACCACTGACCGTCAGACGATGCTGCTGATCTTCTACCGAACGTGCTCCGATGGCAACGTAGGAGAGAAGATCCTCGACATATCCCCAGTTTTCCGGGTAAAGCATTTCATCGGCACAGGTGAGACCGCTTTCTTCAATGGCACGGATGTGCATTTTGCGCATGGCGATCAGACCTTCGATCATATCCGGAGCTTTTTCCGGATCTGGCTGGGAAGCAATACCTTTGTAGCCTTCGCCGGTTGTACGTGGTTTGTTGGTGTAAATACGCGGAACTAAGATGACCTGATCCTTGACATCTTCCTGGATTTTGGTCAGACGGCTCACATAATCGCATACAGAATCTTCGTTATCTGCAGAACACGGTCCAATGATTACGAGGACACGTGAATCTTTACCTGTAATTACATCAGAGATCATGAGGTCTCTGTGTTTTTTTAATTCACGAAGCTCCGGGAAAGCGGATAATCGCGCTTAATGTCTGCCGGAGTCGGTAATTGGTTTAAAATTCAAAACTCATTTTTTCTCCTATCTCTTAAGTTCGGATATCACATACCGTGACTATCTTAATGGAAAACAGGAAAATTGTCAAATAACAGGAATCGGTTGTTTCTTTCGGGCTTTTAGAATATAATAACAGAGAATTACAACACAGCAGGAGGTGCAGAGATGGAAAATCTGCTTTGTATAAAAGGAAAGATTATAGGAAAAGGGAAACCTCTCGTGTGTGTGCCGGTCATGGAGTCTTCGAAAGAAGAAATTTTAAGAGAAACCAGAAGGCTGGAAGAAGCACACACGGAAATGATTGAGTGGCGTGTGGATGCGTTTGAAAACGTGGAAAGTCCGAATGCGATCCGCGAAATATTAAACGAAATGAAACATATCATAAAGGAAAGTATTCTGGTGTATACCTTCCGTTCTAAAAATCAGGGAGGGTGCAAAGCACTTTCCGCGGCGGATATTTATGATATTCATCAGGTGGCGGCAGAATCAGATGTCGTGGATTTTATTGATGTGGAATATTTTGAAGCAAAAAATCCGCAGAAAGAAATAGCAATGTTGCGGGAGATGGGAGCATATGTGATTGCTTCCCATCATGATTTTGAACAGACGCCGGACACGGAGGTGATCCGCATGCTGTTGGAACAGATCCGTGAGAGTGGCGCAGATGTCGTGAAACTGGCAGTTATGCCGCAGAATATGTGGGATGTATTGCATTTGCTGGAGGAGACCAACCGCTTTCATGAAAACCATCCGGATCATCCGCTGATTACCATGTCCATGGGTGCAAAAGGGGGATTTCCGCGTGGCCGGAGAGTTTTCGGATCGTGTGTGACATTTGGCGCAGGCGGGCAGGCGAGCGCACCGGGGCAGCTTCCGGTAAAGCAGCTGGAAGAAATACTTCATATTTTACATCAAAGTGTGGATTGACTCTAAATTTGAAGTGTGATATAGTAAAAAGGCACTTGTGAAATAAGAGTGCTATGCAGCCGTAGTATAATGGATAGAACGCAGGACTCCGACTCCTGAGATGCGGGTTCGATTCCGCCGGGTGCAGGTTTATGCTATGTGGCAAGGAAACAACTTACCCATGGAACGACAGGAAAAGCGGTGCGTCATGCACCGCTTTTTACTGGACGAATAGTATGAGGTGTGGTATCATAAATGGAAAGATGCATTTTATGGAGGGTTCATATGCAGAATGAAAAATTAAAAAGTTTACAGACTTTTTGTGAAATATAGACGATATTTTTGCGCAGCTGTTTTATCTGTGATTCTTGTTGTGATTCTGGTAAAGTGTACCGGTCCTCAGAAAGATCAGAAAGAGACACAAAACGGTACACAGGGAGTGACACAGACTACAGAATATCAGGAAATCGGTAAGCTGCAGAAAGATGCAGATGCGGAACTTGTGACACTGATGGAAAATTATTATGCGGCATATGCTGGTGGAGATACGGATTCGCTGGAGATGATTGCACAGCCGCTCAGTGACAATGAAAAGTTATATCACGACGTTTTCTGAGTATTATGAGGGATTATCAGAACATCACCTGTTATTCCACAAAGGGGCAACCGATGATTCTTATCTGGTATCTGTATGCTATGATCTGAAATTCAAAGGTGTGGATACTCCGGCACCGGGAATGGATTTCTTCTATGTGGAGAGAGACGGAAAGGGAAATCTGATCATCAATAACATATACTCTGCATACAATTTCAATTTCCTGGATCAGGATCTGGATGCAAATCTGTATTCCCTGATTCTGGCATATGAGAAGAGTGATGAAGTGGTTGCTCTGCAGAAAGAGGTGCAGACAAGCTATAATGAAGCTGTAAAGAGTGATGAAAAACTTGCCAATATGGTGGGTGGAACACTTCAAATGCCATGGCAAAATGGAGAGAAACGATTGTAAGCAATACCGAAACCCAGACGACAGAGACGGAAAGCCAGACGCAGGAAACCCAGACCACAGAGACAAAGAAACAGGAAGAAACTCAAAAGAAAGAAGAAACTCAAAAGACCGAGGAAACCCAGACAACGGAGTCTACGGAAAAAGAAGAAGATACCCAAAAGAGCGATTCCAAGAAATCTACCGGTACGGTCAAGACAAAAGATATCTGTAATGTCAGAAAGAGCCCGAGTACGGATGGTGAGCTCCTCGGAAAAGTGGATATTGGTGTGGAACTGAAGAAACTTGGAACGGAAGGTGACTGGACCAAGGTAAAATTCAGGGAGAAACCGGATATGTAAAGAGCGAATTTGTAAAGGAAGTATCTTCCAAGTCAGGTTCCGGCAAGGGAACCGTAAAAACGAAGGATATCTGCAATGTGCGTAAAACCGCCAGTACAGATGGAGAACTTCTTGGAAAAGTGGATGCGGGCGTAAAATTAAAGAAACTTGGCACCAAGGGAGAATGGACGAAGGTGAAGTTCAGGGAAAAACCGGATATATCAAGAGCGATTTATTAAAAACGGTAAAATAATAAAGACATCATAAAGAAGCGGAGGCTGTGAGGTCTCCGCGATTTTTGTCAGACAGGGAAGAAACGTGGAAGTCAGAATTAATAAATTTTTAAAAGTGAAGCAGGGGTATGCTCCAGAAGAGAAGCAGATCGCCAGATTGAAGCAGGAAATGTAACCATCGGCGGAAAAACCGCGCGGATGGGGGATCAGGTATCGGATGGACAGGAGGTCTGTTTCTGTGGAAGACCGATACAAAAAGAAGAAAAAAGAAATGATACTGATCGCGCTTAACAAGCCGGCGGGTATTGTCTGCACGGCGGAAAAAAGGGAAAAAATAATGTGATTGATTTCCTGCATTATCCGAAACGGATCTATCCGGTCGGGCGTCTGGATAAAGAGTCGGAAGGACTGTTGCTGTTGACGAATAACGGTGAGATTGTCAACAAAATTATGCGGTCGGGAAATATGCATGAAAAAGAATATCTTGTTACCGTGAACCGTCCGGTGACGGATGCATTTCTGCATGGTATGGCAAACGGTGTTCCGCTTGTGGAACTTGGCACGACAACGCGCAAATGCAGGGTAGAACGGACAGGAAAAAAAAACAGTTCGGATCATTCTGACACAGGGATTGAACCGACAGATCCGAAGAATGTGTGAATACTTTGGATACCGTGTACAGAAACTGGTACGTGTACGGATCATGAATATTGAACTGGGGGATCTCGAATCAGGAAAGTACCGGGATGTTACACCGGAGGAATTTAAAAAGTTAAAACAGTTGATCGCACATTCGAGCAATCAGCCCGTGCGACCAATGGAAAAACCACAAAAATCAAAACGAAAACCACGCAATTCTGCCATACATGGCACGTATACGGTGGTAAATCATCATATAGATAGAGAGAACAAAAATGGAAACAGAAAAGCAACGGATTGAAGAACTGGTAAAACAGTTGAATGCAGCATCAGCTGCGTATTATAACGGACAGGATGAAATCATGCCAAATTATGAGTGGGATGCTTTGTTTGATGAGCTTAACACGCTGGAAGAAAAAACCGGATATATTATAAAGGACAGTCCGACGCAGAATGCCGGATATGAAGAATCCGGAAGCGGACAAAAAGAACCGCATGAGTATCCGGCACTTTCTCTGGCGAAGACCAAACAGGTGGAAGAACTGCAGCAATGGGCGGGAGCTTATCCGATCTGGCTGTCATGGAAACTAGACGGACTTACGCTGGTTCTGACGTATGATAACGGAAATCTTGTAAAAATTCTTACCAGAGGAAATGGAAACCTGGGTACCAACATTACATTTTTAAAGGTGCGATCGGAGGATTCCCGCAAAAGATTTCGTATCAGGGGCATCTGGTTGTGCGAGGAGAAGCTGCCATATCCTATACAGATTTTGCACAGATCAACGACATGATTGAGGATGACGATGAAAAATATGCAAATCCGCGAAATCTGGCATCCGGAACGCTGAATCTGGAAGATCCGGCAGAAGTGAAGGCACGCCATGTCAGGTTTCATGCATTTTACACTGGTGCATCTGGATGAGCCGATGGTATCGTGGGGAGAGCGGATGCACTTTCTGGAAGAATTGGGATTTGATGTGGTAGACAGGGAAGCGACAACCGCCCAAAAACTTCCGGAAGCCATTGACCGATGGACGAAACTTGTAGAGAGCGGAAAAATGGATATTCCGGTAGATGGTCTGGTGATCTGTTATGATGATACGGATTATGCGGCATCGGGAAGCGTGACCGGGCATCATGCGACACGCGCCGGTTTTGCGTTTAAATGGCAGGATGAAGCCGTGGATACAAAAACTAAAATATATCGAATGGTCGTGTGCGGTGTCTACGATTTCCCCGGTTGCCGTGTTTGAACCGGTGCAGATTGAGGGAACAACGGTATCGAGAGCATCTCTATGCAATATCAGCGAGATCGAGCGTCTGGGAATCGGAAAAGAGTGTACACTTTCCGTGATCAAAGCCAATAAGATCATTCCGAAATGTATTGCGGTAAAAGATGCTGTAGGTGCTCCGGAGATTCCATCCCAGTGTCCGGTGTGTCATGCACCGACAAAGGTTCATGTGAGTGAAAACAGTGGCACAAAGACCCTGCATTGTACCAATCCAGACTGTACAGCCAAAAAATGTCAAGAAATTTACCCGTTTTGTCAGCAAGTGGGGGATGGATATCGACGGACTTTCCATTCAGACGATGCTCCGTTTTATGAATGCGGGATTTATTCATGAATTTGCGGATATTTTCCGTTTGAAAGAGCATTTCGGGGAGATCAGCCAGATGGAGGGCTTTGGTGAAAAAATCTGTGGCAAATATGGAACAGTCCATTGAAAAAAAAAGCCGGCAGGTACATCCGGTGAACTTTATATTTTGCCCTGTGCATACCGCTGATCGGTGTGGATGCCGGGAAAAAATTGTTGCCGCCATTGGTTTTGAAGGCTTTTTGCAACGTCTGCATCAGGGGGACGGGTTTGAGGATATTGAGGGGATCAGGCGGAACGTTCCCCGATCAATTGTAACCTGGTATCAGAATGAAAAAACCACAGTGGGTTTGAGGATCTGCTTCATGAACTTTCGATAGAACATGTAGAAGTGCAGGATACTTCTTCCGGAAGCTGTGCGGGACTGAGCTTTGTGATCACCGGAGATGTGCATCACTATAAAAACAGGGATGAATTTAAGGCCTATGTAGAAAGCCAGGGCGGAAAAAGTGACAGGAAGTGTCTCAAAAAAGACGGCATATCTTGTCAACAATGACGTGGAATCCGCATCATCTAAGAATCGTAAGGCAAAAGAACTGGGAATTCCGATTATTTCCGAAGATACATTTATAGAACAATTTGGTGGGAGGTAGAAAAGTTATGCCAATCAGAACACAAAGTGATCTGCCTGCAAAGGAGATCCTCGAACAGGAAAATATTTTCGTAATGGATGAGTCCCGTGCGATGCATCAGGATATTCGTCCGATCAATATCGTGATTCTGAACCTGATGCCACTGAAAGAAGAGACGGAATTGCAGATTTTCCGGTCATTGTCAAACACCCCCGTTACAGGTAGACGTATCGCTGCTTTTGCACCGGCATCCCATGCATCCACCCATACTTCAAAGAGCCACCTGAACAAGTTTTATCAGACGTTTCAGGAAATTAAGAACCAGTATTTTGACGGGCTGATCATTACCGGTGCACCGGTGGAACAGATGAAATATGAAGAAGTCGATTACTGGGATGAAGTGTGAGATTATGGAGTGGATCCAAAAAGCATGTGACATCCACCCTGCATTTGTGCTGGGGGCGCAGGCTGCACTTTATTATCATTACGGAATCAAAAATATGATCTAAAGCAGAAAATGTTCGGGGTATTCCGACACCATGTAATGAATCGCAAGATTCCGATGGTACGCGGATTTGATGATTATTTTATGCTCCACATTCCCGGCATACCGAGATCCGGGAGGAAGATATTTTAAAGCATGAAGAACTGACCATTCTGGCAAAATCAAAAGAGGCGGGGGTTTTTCTGGTAATCAATCAGGATGGCAGCCAGATTTTTGTGATGGGACAACCGGAATATGACCGGATGACATTAGACAGTGAATATAAGCGTGACAGGGAGAAGGGACTTGCGATCACGCTTCCCGTGTAATATTATCCGGATGATGATCCAACGCAGCGGCCGATGTTGCAGTGGCGGTCACATGGAAATATCCTTTATGCAAACTGGCTGAATTATTACGTTTACCAGCAGACACCGTATGAGTTTATCAATACCGATGAAATCATTGGGAAATAGGGCAGCCGTTATGGGTTGCAGTTTTTACAAGGGAATATCCGTCTTTGATCAATTTCTTGCGGAGCCCCTTGTATTTTTTCGGTTTTTACTGCTCATCTGCTTTACCGAATAACAGTCCGGTTTGTGGAATTTTTTGGTGTTAGTATTTAAAATATAGACCGCGGATGCGTGTTCCTTTGCAGAACTATTATGGGAATTCTGGTCATTTTTCCATTCAGATGACTGTCACCGGTGGCATAATCTATGGCAACACCCGGCTGTACATTGTAGCAGTAGGTACAAAAACAAATGCCCTTTCCCTGATCCTCCACAGAATAAGCTTCCATCAGGACACCGGGAAGCGACCAGGTTACTGCCCTCAAAAACCGGTGTCACGCGGTATAAGACATGGTTATTGGTTTTGTCTATATATCGTGCGGTTTTTCCTCAAAAGGAAGCATACCTTCATTGTTCATGTAGCGGGTGCCGGTGATCAGGTTCTTTTTATTGGCATTTTCCGCAGTAAGGCAGTAGGCGATGAGGTGGCAGCGGTTATACAGATGGTTGCCGTCCACGACACCGGTGTATTTGACGGTGTGCCAGCCGGATGGCCGGATCTGACCGATTTCCCCGCGCGCTTCGGTTGGCATGGTGTCTTTGCTCACATTGGCATAGGCCACACCGCATCGTCCGAGCTTGTCGAGTTTGTGGTAGGATTCAAAAGTATTGGTGTTTTTCTTTTCCCGGCTGGTGAAATATGGTTTATTTCCATGTACAGCCACAGAAGATTTTCCATTGTATTTTGGAACTTCTTTGATGGAAAAACGGTCTTTTGTGTTCTTTTTTGGGCAGCCTGTGCAGTCGTGATAAGCGCAGCAGAATCGGAACTTGTATCAGAAATGGGTGGTACAGGTACGAAAGCTACGGAAAAGGCAAGTAAAACAGCAAGCAAAGAAGTCCTGCATTTTGTGAAGTGTAATCGTTTCATGGGATTTCCTCCTTATTCCTTTATGATTTGTTTCCTATAGTATAACATAAAGTAAAGAATTTTTGGAAAAAAAGGAAAAATCCCATAGATTGGAAACGTCAGTTTCGTATATTCTGATGTTGTAAGCGGAACTGTTTCGGTGTCATCTGATAGCGTTTTTTAAAGGTACGGATCAGATGGCTGCAATCGGCAAAGCCTGTTTCTCCCGCAATATAACTTAAATCATGCCCGGTAAATAAAAGGAGATTTTCCACTTTGCTCAGCCGCACAAATTCGATATACTGCTTGCAGCTTTGTCCATAGTATTTACGGAACTGCCGGGCAAAAGTAAGAATAACTCATATGATACGTGCGTGCCAGAGATTCAATGTTGATATTTTCCTGGGAATGATCATCGATATACATCAAAACATTCTGCATCGCTTCTTCCTCCACTTCCGGGATCTGATCCGTATCAAAAGAAATTCCCTGTTCCAGCCAGAAACGTAGCAGCTGTACGATCAGCCGGGCGAACTGGGCATAAACACAGGCATCATATCCGTAGCGTTTTTCCTGAACCTCTTTTAAGATATCCGTGAAAAACAGTTCAGCAGGAAAATCGGGCAGGTTGTCCGAATCAAAAACCAGCGGAGGGTTTGTGCTGTTTAAAATCTGGTGAAAGGCAAAGTTTAAATTTGGAAGATAATTCTCGGAAAGTTTTATGCGGTTGAGATTGAATTTACAGCAGATGTAAACATAGGGCTTATCATCGGTATGATAGATGGAGTGCATTGCCTGCGGAGGAAATACAATAAAGGCTCCTTTTTTCAGGAGACAGGTATTGTCATTACAGCTGACCGTTACAGATCCTTCCTGCACATAGACAAGTTCCAGAAAATAGTGCCAGTGGGAGGAAACGGGACCTTCCCAGTATCCGGTGCCACAGCAAAAAGCTTCAATAGGAGAGCGCAGCATATCACTGTATTCAAATAAATTTTCGTTCATATGACCCCTGGTACTAAGACAAAAATCATAAAAATAGAATAGATTAGTTCTATTTTTATGTTATTGTATTATATCATAATTCAAAAATAATTGATACAATAACAGAAATTTGACAAGAAAGACAGTGGGGCTTGTGATGAAAGTGAAAAAAAAACATTGTTTCCAAAGACAAAATACAGTGGCTGTGGGAAAATATGAAAAGGCAGACGTGTATTATATGTGATCGGCATGCTGGGAACCGTTGTCTATAATATATTGCAACTGACGGTTCCGTATTATTCCGGAAGAATTGTGGATCTGTTTTTAAGTGGGGCAGATGCGTGGAAAAATATGCGAACGAATAGCGGTTTGTTCTATCATCTGCTCATCCTGATGATTGTATTTTACCGTACTTCGCGGTGTGATTGTCTATGGAGACTGCATGATTTACGAGCATGTGTCACAGACGGTACTGTACCGTGTGCGCAATTTTTGTATGACAAAATCCAGAGGCAGGATATGACCTTTTACAGCACATATCGTACCGGCGATCTGATGACGCGTGTTACGGGCGATCGGGATGCGGTGCGCCACATGGTTGCATGGGTGATCCGCATGGTGATCGAATCATTTTCCCTGTTTGGTGTGGTGGCAATATATACTTCTTTTATATGAACTGGAAAATGGCTCTGAGCCTGTTAATTATTTCCGTTTTGTGTTTTTTATCATTTATCTGTTCAAAAACAAGGTGGCACCGATGCATGCGAAACTGCGTGAAAACTGGCACAGATGAACACCTATGCGCAGGAAAAATATTTCCGGAAACCGTGGTAAAAAGCGTTTGCCAGGGAAGCATATGAAATTGAAAAATTTGACCGGGCAAACAAAGATTATGCAGAGACGAACAAAGAAACCAGCATGGTATGGCTGAAATTTTCCCATATGTGGAAAGCATTGCAAACCTTATGCCGGTAGTGATGCTGGCCGTGGGCGGTGTCTTTTTAATCCGGGGCGAACTGACGATGGGAGATTATGTGGCATTTTCCGGACTGATCTGGGCAATTGCCAACCCAATGCGCCAGATGGGAAATATCATGAATGAATTTCAGCGGTTTTCGGCCGCATCCAAAAAGGTGATGGAGATCTATTATTCCGAACCACAGATCAAAGATGCTTTGGATGCAGCTGCACACCCGACCGCTTTGACGGGAAAATCGAATTCCGGGAGGTATCCTTTCAGTATGAAGATGGGGATCTTCCGGTGTTGCATGATATCTCTTTTACCGTAAAGCCGGGGGAAACCATTGCAATCATGGGAGAAACCGGCTGCGGAAAGACTTCCCTGATCAACCTGATCCCGCGGTTTTATGAGCCAACGAAAGGGGGAAGTGCGGATCGATGATATACCGGTGCAGAATTTCAGACTGTCCGACCTGCGCAAACAGATCGGACTTGCCACACAGGATGTGCTGTTGTATTCCGATACGATCGAGGGAAACATTGCCTACGGAGACAGCAGCATTGATCTCGAAGAAGTGGAAAAATTTGCAAAATATTCTGCGGCATCTGATTTTATCTCAAAGATGCCGGAAGGATATGATACGGTGGTCGGAGAGCGTGGCGTAGGCCTTTCCGGAGGACAGAAACAGCGAATTTCCCTGGCAAGAGCACTGGCGGTGCGGCCTTCGATTCTGATTCTGGACGATACGACCTCTGCGGTGGATATGGAAACGGAAAAACAGATTCAGGAAGCACTGCGGCATCTGGATTTTTCGTGTACGAAGGTAATTATCGCACAGCGGATTTCCACTACGATGATGGCGGATCAGATTCTGGTGATGCAGCATGGACGGATCACGGAGATGGGAAATCATGAGGAACTTATGGCAAAAAAAGGATATTATTACGAACTGGTATAAAGCTACCAGACCGGCGAAGACCTGGTATAGGGGGTGAGACAATGGCAAAGAATACATATAAGCAGGATGAAATCCTGGAAGAACCGTTTGATATCCGGCATCTGCTCCGGGCGTCATCCTATATCAAAAAATATCGCAGGGGTATGATCCTTTGCGATCGTCCTCAGCGGAATCGGAGGAGCGTTCGGGTACGTGGCACCGATGATTATTCAGCGGGCACTTGATATTGCGGTGCCTGATAAAAATATGAGACTGTTATTTTCCCTGGTGGCGGCGCTGATTGCCATCTATGTGGTCAGCGTGATTTTTACCACGATCCGTAGCCGCATCATGGTGGATGTCAGTCAGAATATTATTTATGATATCCGCAGGACCTGTTTGAACATCTGCAGGAACTTCCGTTTCAGTATTACGACGACAGACCGCATGGAAAGATTCTGATCCGGGTGGTCAATTATGTCAATTCGGTATCGGATATGTTGTCAAACGGACTGATCAATATCGTGCTGGAAGCATTTAAACTGCTGTTTATTATTATTTTTATGTTTATGGTAGATGTGCAGATGGCACTGGTCGTGTTGTGTGGAGTTCCCGTGCTTGCCGTCTTTATGTTCTGGATCAAAAATAAGCAGAGAAAGGCGTGGCAGGCCGTATCCAACAAGAACTCAAACTTAAATGCGTATCTGCAGGAAAATATTGTAGGTGCCCGGATTACACAGATTTTTGCACGTGAGGATGAAAATGCAAAAAATCTTTAATGGACTTTCCAAAGAATGCAGACGGACCTGGAATACCGCTGTGCGCTCTCAAACCTTGTATGGCCGGGCATTGATACCATTTCGGTGTTTGTCCGTGCTGCCATCTTTTTGTTTGGCCTTGTCATTTTCGGGCAGGAAAATAAGTCGCTGGGAACGATCGTGGCGATTTCCAGTTATGCTTCGTATTTCTGGCAGCCGATCATGAACCTTGGAAATATATTCAACAATTTTATCAATAATATCGCTTATCTGGAACGGATCTTTGAAACCATCGATGAGCCGGTTACCGTAAAAGATGCAGAGCATGCGATCAAGATGCCAAAGATCCGGGGAAAGTTACGTTTGACCATGTGACCTTTGCATATGATGAGACAAAAACGATATTAAAAGACGTATCCTTTACGGTAAATCCCGGGGAGAGTGTTGCACTTGTAGGACGACCGGGGCGGAAAGAGTACCATCGTCAATCTGATTTCACGATTTTATAATGTCAATGGCGGAAAGGTACTGATCGATGATCAGGATATCACAGATGTGACCATTCATTCTCTCCGTGCGCAGATGGGGATTATGATGCAGGACAGTTTTATTTTTTCGGGAACAATTGCAGATAATATCCGGTACGGAAAATTGGATGCCACGCAGGAGGAAATTGAAAAAGCGGGAAAATTTGTCTGTGCCGATCCGTTTATCCGGGAAATGCCGAAAGGATATGAAACACAGGTGCGGGAGCGCGGGTGCATGCTTTCCCAGGGACAGAAACAGCTGATTTCTTTTGCGAGAACACTGCTTTGTGACCCGGCAATTCTGATTTTGGATGAGGCAACTTCCAGCATTGATGTGCAGACAGAAAAAGCATTGCAGACCGGATTAAACCGTATGCTTAAGGGCAGGACGTCCTTCATTATTGCGCACCGGCTCTCCACGATCCGTGGCTGTGACAAGATCATGTATATTGATGACGGTGGAATCGCAGAGGTGGGAACGCATGAAGAACTGATGAAAAAGAAAGGCAGATATTACAAACTGTATACGGCACAGAAATCTTTGCACTAAAATAAACGAAAAAGAGCCAAAAGTACTAGGAATTATCCCCCTTTTATGTTACCATAATAAGTGCAATTATTATGAACAGAAGGGGATACTTATATGGCAAAAGAACTAGTTGCGATGTTGCTTGCCGGAATGAGGGGGGTCGATTATATGCACTGACACAGAAGCTTGCAAAAGCCTGGTTCCGTTTGGGGAAAGTACCGTATCATTGATTTTCCACTGTCGAACTGCGTAAATTCAGGAATTGATACGGTGGGTATTCTGACCCAGTATCAGCCGTTTGTATTAAACAGAGTATATTGGAAATGGCCAGCCGTGGGATCTGGATCGTCTTTACGGAGGCGTGCATGTACTTCCACCGTACCAGAAAGCATCGGGGGTCTGACTGGTACAAGGGGTACGGCAAATGCCATTTATCAGAATATTGCTTTTATTGAGCGCTATGATCCGCAGTATGTGATTATTCTTTCCGGAGACCAGATCTGCAAACAGGATTACAGTGATTTCCTTGAGTTCCACAAGCAGAAAGGGGCAGAATTTTCTGTCGCAGTCATGGAAGTGCCGTGGGAGGATGCTTCCCGTTTCGGCCTGATGGTAGCAGACGAGGATGACAAGATTACCGAGTTCAGGAGAAGCCAAAGGAACCGAAGTCAATCTTGCATCCATGGGAATTTACATATTTAACTGGGATATTTTAAAGAAATATCTGATCGAGGATGAGGCTGACCCGACTTCCGAGAATGATTTTGAAACAATATCATTCCAAATCTTCTGCGTGACGGAAGAAAGATGTATGCCTATCATTTCAACGGATACTGGAAGGATGTAGGAACGATTCCGTCTCTGTGGGAAGCAAACATGGAAGTGCTTGATCCGGAACATAGCGGCATCAACCTGTTTGATGAAAATTGGAAAATTTTACAGCAGAAACAGTGGTATGACCGGTCACCGGATCGGAGAAGAATGCCGTGCTGGATAACTGTCTGATTACCGATGGATGTAACATCAAGGGTACCGTCAGACATTCCATCCTGTTTTCCGGTGTCACGGTGGAAGAAGGCGCCATTGTAGAAGATGCCGTTGTCATGGGACACTCCATGATCAAAGGCAGGTGCGGTTGTCAGACACTGTATCATTGCAGAAAATGCGACCATCGAAGAAGATGCGGTTGTGGGAGCAAAACCAAAGGGGAAGGATTGGAGAAGTTGCCACAATTGCAGCGGATGTAACGATCGGAAAAGGAGCAAAAATTGGTCCGAGCGCTATGATTTATGAAGATGTGAAGGAGGGTGAGGAGCAATGTTAAATTCAAAGACAGAGGCATTGGGAATTATTTTCCCGAACAGCTATGATGCAATGGTGCCGGATCTGGTTTCGGAGCGCCTCATGGCATCCATTCCATTTGCCAGCAGATACCGCATGTGCGATTTTATTCTTTCCAGCATGGTACACAGCGGAATTGACAATATTTCCATTATCGTAAGAAAAATTACCATTCCCTGCTGGATCATCTCGGCGCCGGCCGTGAGTGGGATCTGGTCGCAAAAACGGAGGCTTGAATATTGTTCCTCCGTTCGCACAGAAACAGGTAAAGGTATTCGAGGGACGCATCGAGGCACTTGAGAGTCTGCGCGGATATCTGTTAAAGCAGCCACAGAAATATGTCATTATGACCGATGCAAATATTGCCATCAATTTTGATTTTAATGAACTTTTAGATGCGCATATCAAGAGTGGTGCGGATGTGACCATGATGTACCGCAAGCAGGAAATTCCGAAGGCATTTATCCGTCAGAGCAGGGAATGCATGGATCTGTACTATGCACTCGGCATGAACGGAGACCGCGTCAGCAAGATTTACATCAACCCGACCGAAGAGGGGAGATGAATTTCAGCATGAATGTTTATGTGGTAGAACGCGAGTTTTTGATCCGTATGATAGATGATGCGTATGTACATGGGCATACTTACTTTGTACGTGACCTTTTGGACAAGCAGATTGACCGGCTGGATATCCGCGGGTTCTGCTACGATGGCTATGTGGTCAATATCCATGATACCCAGAGTTATTTTGAAGAAAATATGCGTCTGTTACAGGAAGAAAACTTAAATGCACTGTTTTCTCCAAATCAGATTTACACCAAGATCCGTGACGATAACCCGACCCGTTATATCAACGGTTCCAAAGCAAAGAATGTTATGGTTGCCGATGGCTGTGTGATCGAGGGAGAAGTCGAAAACAGCGTCCTGTTTCGAGGCGTTCACGTTGGAAAAGGCGCAAAAGTGAAAAACTGTGTACTGATGCAGGATACCGTAGTGGAAGATAATGCAAGCGTGGAATACGTGATTACCGACAAGAATGTACGTGTCACAGAGGGCAAGTCACTGACCGGAAATGAGTCGTATCAGGTATATGTATCCAAGGGGCAGGTCGTATAATTTTTATGCTTTCCAAATAATACAGAGTCTGTTATAATAAGCAAAGATAAAATACTGAGGAGGCAATTGTATTATGGCTGATAGCAGAAAAACAGTTCAGATAAAATCAGATCCTGTCGGGGGATGTCCGTATCGCAGATGAAGTCGTTGCGATCATTGCAGGACTTGCAGCAACAGAAGTAGATGGCGTCAGTTCCATGGCGGGAAACATCACAAACGAAATTGTCAGCAAGCTTGGCATGAAGAACCTTTCTAAGGGAATCATGATTGAAATTATGGACAATGAAGTAAAGGTTGATGTTGCCATCAATATTGCATATGGTTACAGCATCCCGGATGTCTCTGCCAAGGTACAGGATAAAGTAAAGGCTGCCATTGAGAATATGACAGGTCTGACAGTCGCTGTTGTCAATGTCCGTATCGCAAGTGTTGATATGGGAACTGACAATTAAATCTTTGTATTCGAAACAGAATATGGTATAATAAAGGATGTCTGAACGAAAGACATCCTTTATTTTTGAGCGAGGAGAGAAGATGACAAGAAGAGAGTTAAGAGAAAATGTATTTAAGATGCTTTTCCGCGTAGAATTTTTTGATGCGGGAGAATTGTCAGAACAGCTGGTATTGTTTGGCGAGGAAGTGGATCATGTAACGGATCAGGATTTCAAATATATCGCTGATCGTTATCGTGATATCTACAATCATCTGACGGAAATTGACGAGGCAATCAACGAAGTCGCAAAAGGCTGGAACCCGTATGGGCAAAGTAGATCTGGCACTGATCCGTCTGGCGGTATATGAGATCCGCTACGATGATGAGATTCCGTTTAAGGTTGCGGTCAATGAGGCTGTGGAACTGGCAAAACAATACGGAACCAATGAGTCACCGGCATTTGTCAATGGAATTCTTGCAAAGTTTGCAGAATGATGAAACATGTATATTCGGTAGGGCAGGTAAATAAATACATTAAAAAATATGTTCGCTCAGGACTTTATGCTGCACCATATCAGCATCAAGGGAGAGGTATCTAACTGTAAGTATCACTCCAGCGGGCATATTTTATTTTACAATGAAAGATGCAGACGGAACGATAAACGCGATCATGTTTGCAGGAAGCCGCAGGAAGGATTAAAATTCCAGATGAAAGAGGGCGACCGCGTGGTTGTGACCGGATCCGTGGAAGTGTATGAAAGAGATGGCAGATACCAGATCTATGCACGGACGATTGAACAGGACGGAGAGGGAAATCTGTATCTGAAATTTGAAGCGTTAAAGCGGGAGCTTGAAGAGATGGGAATGTTTGCGGAGGAATACAAACAGCCCATTCCCCACCTATGCAAAAAACCGTGGGGGATTGTTACGGCAGAGACCGGGGCAGCGATTCAGGATATCCGCAATATTGCAGGGCGCAGGAACCCGTATGTGCAGCTGATTCTCTGCCCGGCCCTGGTGCAGGGAGAGGGTGCGGCAGCATCAATTGTCCATGGAATTCATGCACTTGAACAGATCGGCGTGGATGTAATCATTGTCGGACGGGGCGGTGGATCCATAGAGGCTCTGTGGGCATTTAACGAAGAAATGGTGGCACGGGCCATTTTTGACTGCCGGATTCCGGTGATCTCTGCCGTTGGTCATCAGACGGACTTTACGATTGCAGATTATGTCGCAGACCTGCGGGCACCGACTCCGTCTGCAGCAGCGGAGCTGGCGGTGTTTGATTACCGGCAGGCAATGCAGGAACTGCTTGGCATGCGGCAGCAGATGGACAAAGAACTCAAAGGAAAGTAACCGTGGCAAGAAACCACCTGGAGCACCAGAGGATGCGTCTGCACTATCTCAGCCCTCAGCAGCGGATGAATGAAAACCGGCGAAGAGTGGCAGAGTATGAAGAGAAACTGACCGGACGCATGGAGGAACTGCTGCGTGAGCGCAGACACCGTCTGGCACTTCTGGCAGGCACGCTGGAGAGCTATTCCCCGGTAAAGAAACTCAGTGGAGGGTATGCATTCGTGGAGGATGGGAATCATCAGGCACTGCGGAGCATCCACCAGATCAGGAAAAAGATATCGTGCAGATCCATTTGCTGGATGGCACACTGACGGCAGCAGTGACAGAAATTCAGGCAGCCGAAGGAGTAAAAAATGAGTGATGAATTAGAAAAAAAAAAGAACCGGGACTGGAGGAACGGTTTGCAAAGATCGATTCCATACTTGATGCGATGGAAGACGAAAACGTAACGTTAGACCGTTCGTTTGCCCTATACAAAGAGGGACTGGAACAGATCAAAGCAGTCGGCCAGTCTTTGGATACGATAGAAAAGGCAATGCTTGTACTGAACCAGGATGGAAAATTGGAGGAATTCTGATGGAGATCAGACAGGAAATAAAACGCAGGGCGGCAGACATTGAAGCACGGATCGCACCGTTTCTGCCACAGGAAAAGGGGGTTTCAGCAGACCGTGCTCGATGCCATGGAATACAGTGTTTTTGCAGGCGGAAAGCGTCTGCGGCCGATGCTGATGGAAGCATCTTACCAGATGTTTGACGGAACGAATCCGGCAATTGATGATTTTATGGCGGCGATTGAGATGATCCACACCTATTCACTGATCCATGATGATCTTCCGGCTATGGATAACGACGAATACCGGCGTGGGAAAAAGACAACCCACGCGGTATACGGGGAAGCAATGGCAATCCTTGCGGGGGATGCCCTTTTAAATTATGCGTTTGAGACCGTGGCAGCAGCACTGACCAGAAACGAAGGAGACTGGAGAATTGTCAGGGCTTTTTCCGTGCTGGCACAAAAAGCGGGTATATACGGAATGATCGGCGGCCAGGTGGTGGATGTGGAGAGTGAGAAACCGGACAGACCATCGACCGCAACCGGCTGGACTTTATCTACCGGTTAAAAACCGGAGCGTTGATTGAAGCATCGCTTATGATCGGAGCCATTTTGGCAGGCGCGGATGAAGTGTCGGTTGCGCGTATGCAGGAAGCTGGAGCAAAGCTGGGACTTGCCTTTCAGATTCAGGATGATATTCTCGATGTCACGGGATCTTTTGAAAAACTCGGTAAGCCGATCGGCAGTGATGCAGAAAATGAGAAGGCAACCTATGTGACATTCGAGGGGCTGGAGCAGGCAAAAAGGATGTAGAGCGGCTTTCCGGGAAGCAATAAAGATATTGGATGAATTTGAAGGAGAGCATACGTTTCTGCATGACCTGTTTTTCTATTTGATCAACAGGGATCATTAATTTTTCGAGGGCAACATGGTTTTAGATCGGATAAAAAAAGTAAATGATATCAAACAACTAAACGAGGAAGAACTGGAGGAGCTACAGGAAGAAATCCGTGATTTTCTGGTGGAAAATATTGCAAAAACCGGAGGACATCTGGCATCGAATCTGGGTGTGATTGAACTGACGATGGCGCTTCATCTGTCATTTGACCTGACGAGAGACCGGATTATCTGGGATGTCGGACATCAGTCCTACACGCACAAGATTTTAACCGGGCGTAAGTTGGGGTTTGCCACTTTACGGCAGTATGGCGGGATGAGCGGATTCCCAAAGACGCAGGAAGACCCGGCGGATGCATTCAATACCGGGCACAGCTCCACGTCTATTTCCGCAGGACTTGGCATGGCGCAGGCAAGGGAACTGACCGGTGACAATTATTATGTGGTCTCTGTGATCGGAGACGGGGCACTGACCGGCGGTATGGCATACGAAGCAATGAACAATGCCTCCCGCATGAAAACCAATTTTATTATTGTGTTAAATGATAACCAGATGTCGATCTCCGAAAATGTGGGAGGAATGAACCAGTATCTGAATTCCTTCCGCACCTCGGATGCCTATCTGGATTTAAAAGACGGTGTGACCAATTCCCTAAACCGGATTCCGGTTGTGGGGGAACGGATGGTCAAACGGATCCGAACGCCAAAAGCGGTATCAAACAGCTGTTTGTTCCGGGAATGTTTTTGAAAATATGGGAATCACCTATTTAGGCCCCGGTGGATGGCACCAACATAAAAGAAATCCGAAAGTGCTTGCGGAAGCAAAGCGTGTGCGCGGTCCAGGTGCTGGTTCATGTACGCACGATCAAGGGAGGGATATCTTCCTGCCGAGCGTCATCCGGCGCGCTTCCATGGAACGGGACGTTTGACATTGACACCGGTGTTCCGCTGTATCATCAGGAAAAAGCGCATTACACGGATGTGTTTTCCACCGTCATGCGCAAAATGGGGGAGCGGGAGCCGAAGGTGGTTGCGATTACCGCAGCGATGGCAGACGGAACCGGTTTAAAGAGATTTAAAAAATCTTTTCCCGGAACGTTTTTTGATGTGGGAATTGCCGAGGAGCATGCAGTGACGTTTGCAGCCGGCATGGCAAAGGCGGGACTCAAACCGGTATTTGCGGTGTATTCTTCCTTTTTACAGCGTGCCTATGACCAGGTATTACATGATGTGTGTGCACAAAACCTTGCGGTTGTGTTTGCCGTAGACCGTGCAGGATTAGTCGGAAAGGATGGCGCCACGCATCAGGGAATTTTTGACCTGTCGTATCTGTCAAGTATTCCGAACCTGACGGTTATGGCTCCGAAAAACAAATGGGAGCTTTCCGATATGCTCAAGTTTGCGATTGCTGCAGAGGAACCGGTGGCGATCCGTTATCCGCGCGGAGAAGCCTGCGATCTCTGGAAAGATCAGCGGGCACCGATTCAAAAGGCTGTGCGGAAGTACTCGCCGAGGGTACAGAGGTTGCACTTTTTGCAATCGGTTCGATGGTGGAAACCGCCTGGCAGGTAAGAAAAAACTGGCAGAAAAAGGAATCCCGACAACGGTGGTAAATGCAAGATTTGCCATGCCACTGGATAAAAACTGCCTGCGGAAACTGGCAGAATCCCATCCGCTTCTTGTGACGATGGAAGAGAACGTGGCAAGCGGGGGGATTTGGAGAGCATGTGGCTGCATTTCTGGAGGAAGAAGCACTGCATACAAAGGTTCTCAGGATTGCAATTCCTGACTGCTTTGTGGAACATGGAAGTGTTGGCGAATTAAAAAAGCACTGGGACTGGATGCAGATTCCGTGACGGAAAAAATATTAGCAGAATTACCGGAGGAATTATGAAAGAACGATTGGATGTACTTCTTGTAAAACGTGGTCTGGCACCATCGCGGGAAAAGGCAAAGACCATGATTATGGAAGGCAATGTATTTGTCAACAATAACCGGGAGGATAAGGCGGGAAGCACTTTGCAGAGGATGCTCCGATTGAGATCCACGGAAATACATTGAAATATGTCAGCCGCGGCGGTCTGAAACTGGAAAAAGCGATGACACATTTTCCATTTCCTTAGATGGCATGGTGTGCATGGACATTGGTGCTTCAACCGGCGGTTTTACGGACTGTATGCTGCAGAACAGGGGCAAAGAAAGTGTATTCCGTCGATGTGGGATATGGCCAGTTTGCATGGAAACTGCGCCAGGACCCAAGGGTTGTCTGTATGGAAAAAACAAACATCCGCTATGTCACACCGGAAGATATCGATGATGTGCTCGATTTTTGCTTCGGTGGATGTCTCATTATTTCCCTGACCAAAGTGCTCCCGGCGGCATATGCACTGTTAAAGGACGGCGGACAGATGGTCTGCCTGATTAAGCCGCAGTTTGAAGCCGGCAGGGAAAAAGTGGGAAAGAAAGGCGTGGTACGTGATAAGGCCGTTCACGAGGAAGTGATCGAGAGGATCATTACCTTTGCACTGGAAAACGGATTTTCGGTACACCATCTGGAATACTCACCGATCAAGGGACCGGAGGGAAACATCGAGTATCTCGTGCATATTGAAAAAATCGGACGAAGCAATAAAGGAGGAATCCGTGGATATTCACGCAGTTGTGGAAGCAGCACACGGAGAATGGATAAGTAGATGCGTAAATTTATGCTGATCACGAACCGGTACAAAGATCGTGATCTGACACTCTCAAACGAAATTGTCTCGTACATACAACAAAGGGGCGGCAGTGCTGCAATCTGTGTCAGCAATGTGGAGGATGATAACCAGAAAGATTTTTTGCACTTTCCGAGATTCCGGCAGACACGGAATGTATCCTTGTTCTCGGCGGAGACGGCACGTTAATCCGCGCAGCAACCAAGGTGGAGGCGCTGCAGATTCCGCTGATCGGTGTCAACCACTTGTGGACACTGGGGTAGTCGTGATCTGTCCATGCTGCTTTTAAATGTGTATATCCAATGGGGAATATCTGACAATGCACCACGCCAGATGGCGTGATTGTTGCGACACCGACCGGTTCCACAGGGTATAATCTTTCCACCGGAGGTCCGATCGTGGACCTGAAAGCAAGGGTACTTCTTCTGACACCGATCAATGCACATGACTTAAACTCCAAAAAGCATTGTGTTTGGAGCGGAGGATGTTGTGGAGATTAAGATGGGAAGCAGACGGTTTCAAAGGACGAGACGGCATGTGTCAGCTTTGACGGGGGACACCGGAGCATCTGCACGGGGAGACCGTGTGCGGATTGCACAGGCACAAAGTACCATCTGGATCTGCAAAATCAGTAACCAGAGTTTCCTGGAAATACTGAGGAAAAAGATGAGACCGTAGGACACAAAGGAGGACATATGAAAACAACACGACAGGCAAAGATACTCGAATTGATTCAGAAAAAGATGTGGAAACACAGGAAAGAATTGTCCGCATATCTCGAAAAAGAAGGGTTTCAGGTTACCCAGGCAACCGTATCCCGTGATATCCGTGAACTGAAGCTGACAAAGATTTCGACCGACAACGGCAGACAAAAATATGCGGTGATTACGGACGCGGATTCCAATATGATGGAAAAATATGCAAGGGTTCTCAGGGAAGGATTTTTGTCCGTGGATGCTGCGGGAAAATATTGTTGTGATCAAAAACCGTGTCCGGTATGGCGGGAGCCGTTGCGGCTGCAGTAGATGCCATGCGTATGCAGGAGATTGTCGGCTCACTTGCGGGAGATGACACGATTCTGTGTGTGATCCGTACGTCCGATGACGCGGTGCACATCATGAAAAAGCTTCGAAAATTGTAGAACAGTAATAAAAATGCTTCGGAAAAGTAGAAGGAGAATGTATGTTACAAAATCTACATGTGAAGAACCTTGCCCCTTATCACAGAGACAGAGGTAGAATTTAAAGAAGGACTTAATATTTTGACAGGAGAGACCGGTGCCGGTAAATCCATCATCATTGGTTCGGTTGCACTGGCACTGGAGAGAAGGTTCCAAAGGAACTGCTCCGGGATAACGAAGAGACCGCACTTGTGGAGCTGGTCTTTTCGGTTGAAAACCCAAAGGTTCTGGATGCGATCCGGCAACTGGGCATAGAAACAGAGGATGAAACAGTAATATTAAGTCGTAAGATAACTTCCGGAAGGGCAATTGCGCGGATCAATGGAGAAGCAGTGTCTGCTTCCCGGTTAAAAGAGGTGGCGTCTCTGCTCATCGATATTCACGGACAGCATGAGCACCAGTCCCTTCTTTCCAAAAAAGAAACATCTGAAATCCTCGATGCCTATGCAAAAAGACGCGCTGGGAGAAAAAAAAGAGCGTCTTGCCGCCTGTTATCAGGAATACCGGAAACTGAAAAAGAGTGGGGAGTCCTCGTCTTTGGATACCGAGGAGCGCGCCAGAGTTGTCGTTTCTTGCGTATGAAGT
>VOFG01001513.1_pt1 | contig 23214 bp, 31 predicted proteins | sample 5384171 | NCBI WGS metagenome assembly VOFG01 (sample SAMN12384726, study PRJNA508395) | human gut metagenome | isolation source: healthy gut F | host: Homo sapiens | reverse complement strand
TCAGTCTCCGTATCCCGCGGGCAATGGAGCTTGCGGCATCCGCCCCCTGTACGAGGACAGGCAGAATCAGAGAAATCCCCGGATGCCGGCGCCTGGAAATCTGAATGATATCCCGAACGGCGGCGCCTGTCGGGGAGGTCACGATCCCAACAGTCCTCGGATATGGCGGTATTCTCGCTTGCGGATATGTCAAAAGGGCCTTCCGCCTCCAGTTTTCGTTTCAGCGCTTCAAAGGCCTCGTACAGCACACCCTTTCCTCTTGTTCCATCCTCTGACATAGAATTGATACTGCCCTGTCTTTTCATACAGGGAGATGTAATCGAGTTATGCGGCCATTCCCTTCCGTCCTGCGGCCGGAATGAAAGGTTTGCGCATCCGATGAAACATGACCGCGGAGATGGCCCCTCCCGATCTTTTAAGGTAAAATATAAATGTCCGGAGGAATGCTGTTTAAAGTTCGAAATCTCTCCCCGATCCAGAGCCGAGAGAATCGTATCTCTGGCGAGAAGTTGCTTCACATACCGGTTAACCTGGGACACCTGGAAACTTTTTCGGCGCCGGGTACACTTCCCGCTCATATTTCTCCAAAATCCCCATCTGGTCCAATTTATTCCCCGCCCACTTTCCTGTTGGGCCGCTTTTCCGCCGCGCGCTGGGATACATTGCCCAGAATTCCGTTTATGGGCTGGCGCGGCGTCCTGGGAGTACTTTTTGGCCAGATTGACTGCCTCATTGATGCTGACGCTGACGGGGATCTCCCAAGCAAACATAATCTGCAGGCTGACAGCCGTAGAATCGCCAAGTCCACCTTTGAAAGCCTGCTAATCTTTCCACCCTTTTTAGGGCTTCGGGCGATCCACCGATCCAACTGTTCCACGTGTTCCTGTGTTCCCATGGTTTTCTTTTCTCAATAAACGCTCTGTCTTCCTCCAGGACTGGTTCCTCAACAAAATTTAGGATGTAACTCCCGATAAAATCTTTTGAGAGCTATTGTGAAACTGAAGCCCGTACAGTATTTTAAATGTGTGCTCTCGCTGTGGTTCTGCTCATACCTGTGTCCTCCAAACATCTTTCGCACCTGCCGGCAGTCACCCCCGGTAACGCCAAAAGAGCCCTCAATATAGCCTCTTTCTCTGCAGCTAACCTACCGCGCCATATCCAAGGACTCTTGATTCATTAGCTCTAATTGGCTCCATCATCCTCATTCTTGTCTGAGCGAACCCCTGTAATGTGAAGATTGACTCCTGAACTTCCAGTCCTGTCATATTCTCAACGGCGTTCTTAACCTTCTGTTGATCTGTTTTGGTAAAATTCCGATCTGACGCCGTACCGAATGACGAAATCAATGTCACAAATCACTAAATTGTCCGCAATCTGTATATGAATCCCCTTTGCCGAGGTTTTTCTTTTCCTTTCGCCGTTCATCCATGCGTATATGCCATCCACTTCGTTGATCGCCAATCCACGATGATCGCTACCACTTCATCCGCAATCTTCACCTGGCCGATCTGCTGATTCTTGCAGCACGCCGATCCGGTCTTTCACCTCCATGTCTGTTTCCTCCCATGCCATTAAGAATGTTTCTGTATCCTATTATAATCAATTTTCCTCCCAAATGCAATTAAAAACTTTCTCTATCCCTGACTTTTCCCTTATTCTTTCCCGATTTTCAGAAGGCTAATCCGAATATTTCCGGCTTTCACACCTGTCACGCGGGTGACGATATCCTGAATCTGCGCTGCCTCCTGCTGGCTGATCTGTTCTTTATCTACGATAACGTCCACGGAATCGTCATAAATCCTCACAAACACATCTTCAAATCCTTTGGCTTTGATCATGGCTTCCGCCGCCGCCTCATTTTCGATTCTCTTCTGTAGGTTGATGATCTCCTGGGCTGCCTCGGACTTTTTGTCTTCCGGCGTATCCGCATTGGCCATCAGCTCATACAACATATCCTGGCTTTTCGCCCGGGCGTTTTCTCTCCACCTTCGCCTGTGCAAAATACTCTGGAATTACAGCGTCGCTCTCAACAAAGACAGCTTCGCCAGGGCGCCCGCCGTGGCCCCACTTCCGCCGTATCGCTGTCCTGTGTAGTCTGCTGCGATTGTTCACCTTCCGCTGTCTGATCTGGCGTGCTATCCTCGCCTTCCGCCGTCTGGTCTTGCGCGCTGTCCTCGCCTTCCGCCGTCTGGCTCTGTCCGCTTTCATTCTCTGAGGCAGCAGCGCATCGTCCCCAAAATTGCTGTCTTCGTCCCCCCTCTGCTACTTGACTCTGCTCTGAGATGTCGCCTGCTACCTGTTTGCCTTTATCCATTTGGCTGTTGTAATTTAAGTACCCGGCGATCACAATCATAATGACCAACGCCACTACAACGATCTGATTTTTTCTTAATACTATGCATAGAATGAGTTCCTCCTTACTCCTGATAGGGTGCAACTTGAATTTTGATACAGATAGATTCAGCAAATACCGCGGCAGAATTGATCAATTTCTCCTGGACCTGTGAAGAGTCGGCGCCCTGTGCAAGGATCAGCACGCCCTGTACCTCTGGTACGGATTCTTTGACGACGAAGGGTTCCCTTGCCGTCCTTCATGACTGCTTTCGGAGCGTCCAGCCTCCTCCACATTTCTTCGGCCTCCCGCAGAATCTTCCTCTGTCGTGGTGGACCGGCTGTAGATTCATCTTTTCCACCGTTATTTCTCCCTTGTTTTTACCGTAACCACCACTTTCACTTTTCCTACGCCCTCCATACAGGAAAAGGCGTTTTCCAACTTCGATTCCAAAATCTCTTCATACGTTTGTTCCTGAACCCGAATTTACCGTGGACGAACTATCTGACTTTGCACCCTCTCCTTTCTTTTGCTATATTCGTATTCGCAACGATTAAAAATATGACACCTAACAGCAGGGCAGATGGGAAAAAATCCAACCGAATCGATCCTTTTTTCCTTCCTGCTTTTCCAGCTTATGAATCAATTTATCCCAGAGGCCCATGGAATTTTCCTCCTTTTATCTATATGCCCTGGCCGAGCTTACTATTACCTTGCCTATGATTTCCCTCCAGGATTTCAATGGCATCCGCCTCCACGCCCCAACAATCCGCAAGCTTTTTTCACAAAGGCTTGACTCCACCCTGCTCCGGCTTAGAATTGTCTCCCACCTGGATGTAGCCTAAATCGATCTGGATCCCCTCTTGCTTCTCCTCCGGACTTCGTATTTTGACTGCAATGGATTGATCTCCCCCCTGGGAGGTACACGCCACCCGAATTTCATCGAGCACCTTTCCTCCTGGGCCAGCACGTCTGAACACTGTTGTGCCAGGACATCCCCATATTGCTTTTCCAGAATCTCCTGCTGCGTTTTTCCGTACTCCTCTTTGCGCCACAGCGGTTGTCTCTGTCAACTCGGGAAAGTCTTGCAGTAAAACGTATCGGTGAGATCCTGTCGAAAAAAACTGAAGAACTGGTCCTACGGCAATCATCAAAATGCGATCCCCAATACAAGCTGGATGAATTTCTTTGACCGACCCTTTCGGGATCAGGACCTCCATCATCCCCTGAAAGATCAGGAAGACCACAATTGATAACGCCCACTGCCGAATCGCGCCCATATTTCACCCCTCCTTCTATAGCGATGCGCCTGTGGTATACAAAAAAGATGCCGAAGGCGCCCATAAAAGATGACGTCGCGCTGCACAACACTGCAACCAAAAGCCCTGCCGCATCCGCCATTCCGGATAGAAGGCCTATGACACGTGAATCTGCCACTGGCGCCAACAGAGCCGCCATCACCTTGTACAACAGCCAGCAGACAATGAGTTTCACCATCGGCAATAGGCAGATGCAGAGCAGGATCAAAAGCCCGCCGCACCGATACCGTTTTTGACCAGCGTTGAGCCTGTCAGTACAGTGTCCACAGCCCCGGATAAGGCGCTGCCTACCACTGGCACCGCAGAAAAGCTGTGGATGCCGTCTTCTGTAAAAACTTGTCCATGGCTGGCAGCGCAATTCCTGATTCCCATCAAGATAAAAACAAGGACGTTACGATCTTTAACCCTTTTCAATCACAATTCGGATGAGGCTGATGAATTGACCAAGCATTTCTTTCGGTGAAATATGGTTGGCCGTCTCCAGCATGACCATCAGCACGATCCCTCCCCTACGACATACTGTAAGGTGGACAGCAGCAAATTCATGCCCCCCTAGAATGACCCTTGCCCTGAATTGTGGCTGAGACGACTTTGTCCGGAAGCGGCGGCTACCGCTGCCAAGGCAGGCATAAGCGCAAATCCCACCTGCAAAATTTTCTGTCGTCGACCGGACAATATCCACAGCCAGCGCAAAAGCTGTGAAAACAAGGTCATCACCAGCACACCGTATACGGCGAAAAACTGGATTTCTCCTGCGCTACTGCCCTGAAAGTGCCTTTCGTCCAGACTTTTCAGGAGCTGACTCAGCAGGGCTAGGCTGCGACCTAGAAGCAAATGTCCTGCAGTGGAATTTCTTTAAACAGCAGATTCAAAATTTCTGAACCCATTGCCCAAGAGTTAGATCCACCTCCCCGCTGACGAGCTGGGCTTTAGGAGGTCTCCAAAAGCTTTGAAATGCAAAGTTCTGTTCATAAAATTGAGTATCCTGCGATACCTCCCCCCATGATGGAGTCCATGGAATCAAAATCCAGCGCCTCCATCTGCTGACGGATTATATCCTCCGCCTCCTCCTTGGAACCGGAATCCTCCTCTGCGCGGACGGAGGTCACGGATAGACACAACAGGATCAGCACCATCCCCAAAAAGCCGAAGAACTTTCTTTCCCATATGACCCGCCCCTCACAACAGTATTGAGGGATAAGGTGTCCAGAAGCGCTGTAAAGATGGGCAACGATACTGCGATGATCAAAATTTTTCCCCGCTAGCTCAATTTTCATCCCGATGGCGCCCTGCCCTGCGTCTTTGCAAATCTGGGAGGCAAACTCGTAATATAGCCGATCCCACAATTTTAAATAGGATGCTCAGCGTCTGGGAGGACAGCCCTGTCTTTTCTGCCAGGCTTTGACGACGCCCACTACGTCCTGTAAATATCCCGCGACGAAGAACAGAATCACGACCCCCGCCGCAATGGTGATGTAGATGGCAAATTCCCCGTGAAAGGGCTTCAATACTAACGCGAGAATGACGGCTATGATCCCAATGACTGCTACCTGAAATATTTCATTATCAGCCTCCATTTTGCCATTTGTATCCACCGCGCATTGGTCCGATTTACAGGTTGAAGATGGATTGAATCATGGTGAATAGCTCGTTAATGTACTGCACGACCTAAAACAGAGCACGACAATCAACCCGCCAGCGTCGTCATCATGGCCTGGTCCTCTCCCTGCTCTGCTGAGAACCTGATTCAGAACGGCCAAATGATGCCCACAGCCGCGATCTTAAATACGATTTCAATCTCCAAAGCCGGTTTCCTCCTCCTTATAGCAATACCACTCATGATCAGAATGCCTCCAAGAATGCCTAAGCTTTTGTACATGCGGCCTTTTGTCCGCTTTTCTTCTGCCAGACGCTCCTGCTTGTCCTGCACATACTGCTCAAGCAATGGATCTGATTTTGCAAAGCTCAGCGTCTTGTCCAGCCAAATGCTTGCCCAGGAGCACAGCATCATGCAGTCCTCCTCATCAAGGTTCAGCTCCCGCTGACGTTTCCGAACCCCTCGCTCCAAAGCTCGTCCAGACTTTCCTTCTTTTGCGGTTCATATCCTCGACAAATCGGCAAAGACTCGCCCCAGCCCCCGCAACCGTTTGTTAACCATCTCGGCTGCGTCGGATAAACTGGCCGAGTATCGAATTTCAGACGCCAAGATATACAGCGCTCGTTTTAACTCTTTATATTCTTTAGCTGCACATCCATTCTCCGAGACATCCAAAGACCCGCCATATGGATGTGAGGCCAAGAAAGGAGGCCGATCATTTTACAATAAAACTGCATAATCCCCCTTCTCCATCATAAATTTGTTCCAGTGTCCCAGGACCTTTCCGGCCGCTCAGCACAATAATCCTCTGGAACAATCGGTTTGCCGCCAGCTCGTTCATGCCCGGCTTATTTAAAAGTCATCGAGGCTGTTTCCATGAATGGTACAGAGAAGCTTGACTCACTGTTGACTATCGCTGTAATCGCCTGTATCTCCTCTATGCGGCCTATCTCATCGACGGCGATCACCTGCGGTCCCATGGAGCGCAACAGCATGAGCATTCCTTCCTGCTTCGACACCCATCTAGGATGTCCGTCCGAAGCCCCACTGTGTTTTGTGGAATTCTCGATAACAGCCCGCTATCTCCGAGCGCTCGTCCACAACGCCAACCTGCATCTTCTCCCGTCTGAGATCTGCCGTATCAGATCCCGAAGCAGAGTGGTCTTCCCACAGCGAGGCGGGGATATGAGAAGTGTATGGTAAATACCTTGTACACTGCGTATCCAGGGCATAATCTCGTCGGCGCACCCGATGATCTCATGGGCAATGCGGATATTCAGACTCGATATAAATCGAATGGTTTTGATCTTGTCGCCGTCCGCCACAACTTTTCCGCACAGGCCGACCTGATGTCCCCCCTCCAAGGTTATATATCCGTTTTAAGCTCCTGCTCGTAAGCGCACAGAGAATAGTTGCTCATCAGCTCCAGCGTCTTTTTCCAGCATGGCAGAGGTAACTTGAATTCCTCATCCTCATTGTCACTCAGCCGTCCCTGCGGCGTCAGGAACAATTTTTTCTGGCCCGCATACGCCATCGCCGGCGATTAACCTGTAAACGTATTTCTTCCAGGGGATACACTGTATGGTTGATGATTCTGCCCACCGCTTCTCGAAGAGGCGGACATAGAATTCTGGATATCGTATCTTGTCTCTGCATTTCTCTCCCCCTTTCCAGATTCTGTTATCATATGTATGTCCCACCTTTCATATTTATGACAGAAAAACAAGCCCTCCTGCCCCTTGAATTTTACCTCTCAAATAAGTTATAATGAAAAAAGCGGTGGATCAATTGTACGTATCACACCGCTTTTCTAACTTGTGTATTCTATTGTAATTTAGCCCGTAATCGAGCATCGCTTGCCTCAACTTCGCCCGGTTTGGTTCTTCCATCTCAACGAGAGGTAACCGGCACTCCCCAACCTTTCATCCCCAACATGTTCATCGCCGCTTTGACCGGTATCGGGCTTGTTTCACAGAACAGCGCCTTGATCAGCGGCAGGGCTTTTAGCTGTAGGCGCGGGCTGTGTCCCAGTCCCCTCCAGACATGCCTTATCATTCGATGGACGTCAGCCGACTATGTTGGCGAGTACGGAGATGACGCCCTCCTCCCATGGACATGAGCGGAACTGCCAGTCCATCCTCGCCGGAGTAAATGGAAAAGTCTTCGCCACACAGGTTCTTTTTTCCTCCCCACATGGCCGAATTCGCACTCCCTTTATGCCAACGATATTGTCAAAATCCTTGGCCAGCCGTGCCACTGTCTCTGGAGCCATGTTCATTCCGGTTCGAAGGTACATTGTTACAGGATAATCGGATATCGACGGCCTTTGCCATAATAGCAAAATGCTCATAGAGCCCCTGCGTCGTTTTGTTGTAATAGGGCGTTACCAACAGGACAGTCCGCGCCGGCATCCTGGGCCGCACGGCAGAGGGCTGCGCCATGATTGGTATCGTTCGAGCCGGCGCCTGCCAAAACGGGAACCGTCCCGCCACTCGCTCCGCCGTATACTGGATCGTCCGGATATGCTCCTGGTCCGCATCGTCGATGCCTCGCCTGTCGTACCCGCTATGACGATACGGTCGGTTCCCTGCTGAATCTGGAAATCTAACAGTTCACCCAGCTTAGATAATCGACGCCGTCCTCTGTAAAGGAGTAATGATCGCCACGCCTGAGCCTTCAAAACCGTTTTTTCATGGATAAATACCTCCTTCATTTACCCTGTCTTACGCTCGACCCAAGTATTTCTCCTGTACGGGTATCGATTTTGATCTTTTCCCCGATATTGATGAACAGCGGAACCGCGATGCTGGCGCCAGTCTCCACCTCCGCCGGTTTCATAACGTTGGTCGCAGTATCCCCTTTAAGGCCCGGCTCCGTGTGTACGACTTCCAGCTCGACAAACAGAGGCGGTTCTACCCCCAAACACCACATTGTTGTGGGAGAGAATTTTTAACCTTTCGTTTCCTTAACGAATTTTAGAGCGTCCCCCAACTGATCCCTGGCTGAGGCCAATCTGCTCATACGTGTCCTGATCCATAAAAGTAAAAACAGAGTGCCATCATTATATAAATATTCCATATCGCGGCGCTCTATGCGCACGGTCTACTTTTTTCAGAAGGACGGAATGTCCGCTCAATGATTCCACCGTTTTTGATGTTTTTCAGTTACAGCGGACAAAGGCGGCGCCTTTTGCCTGGCTTTACGTGCTGAAACTCGATTATTGTATAAATATTTCCCCAAAACTCAATGGTTATACCCATTACGAAAATCACCGGCGGATATTACTTGCCATACTATAGTTCCTCCTCTTATAATGCTTATCAAATTTTCCTTCTACTTGTGTGTAAACTGATGGTCTCAATTTTTTTCAACCATTTTTTGCAAATATTGCATAAAAGCTTGCAAGCCAAGCCTCATAGGACTTGAATCCAAATCCACAAATCTGGCCAATACACTCAGCCGCCGTCACGCTGCGGTGTCGAAACCTTCCCGCTTATGGATATTGGACATGTGGACCTTCACAACCGGCGGCACTGCGATGGAGGCATGGCATCCTGCAGCGCATAACTGTAGTGGGTGAACGCGCCCGATTCATGACGATCCCGCTGACCCCTTCCTGTGGGCATCCTGTAACATGTCGATTAAGGCTGCCCCCTGCAGTTGGTCTGAAAGCACTCAACCTTCACCCAAGTTCCTGCCCTCTTCCACCACATACCGCTTGAGCGCTTCATAGTTTTCACTTCCATAGATATCGGGGTCACGGATCCTCAAAAAATTGAGATTCGGCCCATTGCAAACCCATATTTCCGCTGGCTCGATTTCTACCCGTTTGTCATGTCGAGTATCTCTCCGCTATGTCTTCCGGTGATCGGTTTGAAACTGAAATTTCATATCCGCGGCGCTCCTGTACAGAGGCAGCTGTTCCTAAAGCTTTTTGATTGCCTTATACCGCTCTTTTCCTCATACGGTGCTAAAAAGCGGTCTGGTTGTATCGTTTTACCTTGCGAAACAGTTCCTCCGGTGTCGCATACACATGTACAACGACGGCCCCTCTTTAAAGCGTTGGCAATGGCGGGATTTTGATGATGCTGCCCCTGTGGCAATCACTGATGCTTCCGCCTCGAAAGCTGAGCGACCAACTCCTTTCCATCTCTCGAAATGCAGTCTCACCCCATCCGCAAAAAATTCCCCGAGACTCGTATCTTTCGCTCTTTTCTCGATCCGCGTGTCCGTATCGATGAATTCCCCATCCGAGCATTGCTGCTAACCGCTTTCCAACTGCTGACTTGCCGCATCCCATGAAACCCACACTCAATACAATATTACTGGCCATGGTGAAAATGCCTCGCCCAGGTTAGAAATTTTTCATGCATGGTTTCCAATTCTGCTTCCGAGAATTGCCTCTGCGTCCAGATTTCGTATGATCTAGCCCCTGGTAAAATAGTGCATTGACAAAACCTCCAACCGCGGGAATCCTCGTTCCCTTGCCGTCCTGACAAATCTGGTTGACTCCGTTGAAGACCATGTCCGCCACATGGGAAACCTGATCGAAAATCAGATCGTCTACCGATTCCATCAACGTTGGGATACATTCCAACGGAAGGGTTGTCTGCAATACCACAGGTATTCCCCGCTGTAGAGCTCTTCCTCTGAGATTGAAGAGATCGGCGGTATCGGATACGCTCCATACTTTTTCAGCGCGCACGACAAACTTATCAATCATATCCTGCGCGCCTCCCGTGCGATTATAAACCCCGATTTTGGCAGCCCCTTCTACTAGACAGCTTGTCAGCGCTGCGCGCCGCCCACCGGCGCCGAATATTAGAACCGCCTGATCTCTCAGGGGGATACGATTGATCTGTAAAGTTTGCGAAAGCCTCGTCACATCGGTATTATAACCTTCATATCCGGACTCCGTCCATCGAAGCGTATTTATTGGCTCCTACTAACTGGGCCTCCGGGTCAATGCGGCAGAGCGCCTCGCACACCAGCTGTTTGTGGGGATCGTGACATTGATACCCTTGAATTCCCCAGCGCCCAGGCGCCATGAATTCCTGCAGTAAATGTTCTTCGCTGGCGTGAAACGGCACATAGGCAAAATTGTCTCCTGTCGCTTCGATTAAGATCTGATGGATATATGGTGAAAAGGTGTGCTCAATCGGATCGCCCACTACCGCTAAAAGCTTCTGTGTTGCTGTCTATGCTCATACATGCTTTTATCGCTCATACTTGCCTCCTACTTTTTCTTTTGACTGATTGTTCCGGAGATGGATTCAGCCGCCTGTACTGGCGCAGTACTATCTTCTCTCTGCGCCGCGCTTAATCTTCGTGATCCACTCATCCTTCTCCGAGATAGGCTGACTAGAATGCTGACCATACCCATTCGGTTCCCCGCCCATACGTCAGTAAAGACTTGGTCTCCGATCATAGCCGCTCGCCCCTGGTTTAAGTCCCATGGCCTTCAGTGATTTCCGCAGATTATAGCCGAAGGGCTTTCCTGCTCGATGGACCGCTGGCACGTTTAAATTTTCATTGAACCGCGTGACTCTCGTTTTTCCCATTTGACATAATGCATATTTTGAATTGCATTTTGGTCAGCTCCTGAAAAGTCGTATTGCCGAGGCATCCGGCCTTGGAAGATCGTATGGAGCCATGGTATTGTCAATATCAAAAAGAGCCCTGAATACCTTCCTCCAAAGCTCTTCATACGGGATGTCATATATGGATGCCACATAGTTGTCTGATAAAACAAGTACACATAGGCTACACCTCTTTTTGCTAAAATCTTCTTTATTGTACCGTATTTTTTGCTAAATGCAACCATTTTTCCTGCAGTTCACTGTACCTATGCACCGGTTTGTTGGTCCGAAAAAGTTGCAATTTATAAGATAAAGTGATATAGTAAATAAAAAGGATGTAAATTAAGCAAATTATACTTATCATGCGCCTAACGCCTATCTTCTATTTTAACCCGATTTTGACCTTTTTGATGATTTTTTCATTCTCCCGTATTGTATTGAATATCCGGCATACGCTTATTACCTTTTCGAAAGGAATGATACTATGAAGTCTGACAGTACAGAAGTTGCACGCTCTGCAATTGAGGTTGCCATAACCTCATCCCTGCTCCTTGAGGAACAGAAGATTGAGTCGTTGAAGAGAAAAAGGATCCAGTCGGTTGCCGTTGACATCGGCGGATCTCGCTAGAGTCCATCCCCAAAATTGTGGAACGCGCCTGGTCGCCTCCAAGGACGGGGATCATACAGGATTGCCATCTCCACGATGGAGCTGTTGTCGGCGCTGCCAAGAGGCAATCATGGTGGTATCAGAAAAGCTATGGGCTCAATGTCGGCGGCAAAATCGGAATCGCCAGATACAAGGAACATATCAGTGTTCTGTATATTCTACATTGGCCTGCTTCATCTTAACGAAATCGCCATCGGACTTGGACACCGCTTCTGCCCTCTCCGACGAACTGAACGCCTCCCTCTTCGGAAGAGGCGCCAATTTCTGATACCAAGAAAGAAGGGATTCTTCTATGCAGGAAATCTTAAAACCATCGACGGTCAGTTGACAGTCCTATCTGCCCCTGAACCCGATTGTTGGATCAACCTGACGGCGCCCACTGAAATGGAGATTACTGCCATCTGTCAAGAGTTTGAAATTGAGCGGGAGACTGTGACGGCCGCTCTGGATGAGGAGGAGCGCCCCTGAATTGAGTCGGATGGAACGCGACCTGATCGTCGTCGATGCCGATCATTGAAATCGACGATTCGTCTGAATTCAATGTGTACACTACGATTCCTTTAGGCATTATCTTGCAGCCCAACCGCATACAAATTATCTGCACAAGAGTTGCACCGATCCTACAAGATTTAAAGCATTTAAAGCCTTTTCATACCCACATGAAGACACGCTTCATCCTGGGAGCTGCTCTACAAAAATCTACATATTTTCTTCTGCTATCTGCGGCAGATCAATCGGTTATGATCAAGTGGAGGCAAAACTCCATAAATCCATGCGGAATAAAGAATTGATTCAACTCCCTGCCCTGACCAAGAGCTTGGTTTATTTCACAACTTCCTTTTGCGCTCGAATGAGGTGTTCTGGAGAAGATGATGAAATACGATGTCATAAAAATATCCCATAGAAAATGATTTGTTGAGGATGTCATCATTGAGAATAAGCAGGCCATTGAGAGGCGGATATTTATACCGGTATTTTGAGCGGCATGATGGATTTTGCATCCGTGGATCTGAACAATTTAAATATTGTCATGAAGACTTTTTAACGGCCATTACCATCGTTATGACAGTCCCCACTCAGGATTGCTCCCTTCGGTATGAATGTACCAGATACCATTTGGTTTATCTGAAAACCCTTTATGTTTTTTGATCGTAATCGCCATATCCGCGTCGTATCCCTGGCCGTCACACTATTTATGAAACGAGGTAAATGTTTTAATCCAATCATGGGAGGCTCACCTTAAGTGTGGGGGCCTTTTTTTCTCGACCAAATCTTCAATGCAAGGAGTCCCCTATGGCGGCTGTCATCCCAAACCCAGCAGGACAACCCAGTCAAGTATATGGGAATCCCCTGTTTTTAGGATTTATAATTTGTCATTGAACGATGGAATCTCCTGAATCCTTCCATCTTTTCAGTACACCTCAAATTGGTACGTTACATCGCTGAGCTGATAGTCCGGTGGCGCCACCATTTCGCAGAAATAATACCCCGGCGTTAGATGCGAAAAGTCACATACCCTCTTCATTCGTCTCCGCCGTCAACAGCTGGACCTGGCAGCTATCGTACAGCGCAATCTTAGCTCCCCTGGTAACCCTTACCCGTCTGCCGGTCCTGTTTCCAGCCTATATCCGCTGTTGACGGCTCATTTATGCATCTCGTTCACCCCTTTTACACTTCCGTCCGCATACACTTCTGAACTGATACAGGCGCGGGTCCAGTTGATATCCGGTCCGGCTGACAGATTCCTGAAAGGTATAAACCCCTCCGGCAGATGCTGAGATGAATCCTCCCTCCCCATCCGTTACTTTTTCATTGTCTCTCCATTGACATAGCTTTTGATCCGTACTGTCGCTCCGGCCAATGGCTCTGACGAAAATGTATCCATCTTGCGGATCGTCCACCTGACCGGCCACTAAGAGAAGTGAATCCCCATGCCCACTGCTTACTGTCGATCCAAAATGATATTCCCTTCATCTCAGCTGATAGCCATCCGGCTGCCCGGAACTCCCTGAAAGGGCACATGTCCTGGGAGCCCTGTGACTCCTCCAGTCCGCTGGAATCCGTGGTTTGGCGCATCAGAGGTAGACCTCACTATCCAATATCTCCAATTCAGCGGCTCCTCCAACGCTTTTTCCAGTCAAGACATCCGGACTTCGTATCTTCCATGTGTCGATGATTGACTCTGCAGATAGATTATATCCGGAGATTCAGTTCAACGAAATCTTTGGAAACATAATCCACCCGAAACCCCGAGGAGGCAATCTCACTGACTACCTCGTACTCTCACCGAGAGGAAGATAGGTGGACAGCGCGCTTCCTCTCATCCGTCCCGAATGTCTCAATCAACATTCCATCGAAAAGTCCGCACTTGATAGCTCTGCGCCTTCTAGTCCAATCTCTCCGCCATCCTCAACTTTGAGAACACAATTCTTTTTTGATCGTTCATTTTAATCTCCATTGTCTCGCCCCCTTCATCCCGCGGGAACAATAAACTCGGATGTACGCTCCCCGATAGGAGTGTTTGACGCTGTACGCCGCGTCAGCCGCTCTCATATCCTGAGGGTCCATCCAGTTCTCTCTCAGATAGTACTCTCCCAGGGGAAAGATCAGTCTTGCTCATCGCGCTCCCGTCCTGCCCCCGTTATGAGAATATCGACAAGGGGAATCCTGTGGGATTATAGCGGTCTCTTTCTGCGCGGACAGATAGCTCCTGTGCCGCGTAGAGTCCAAATACAAACCCCCTTCGCCCGGCTCATACTTATACTGCGGCCCCATTCCTCGCACCACACGACTTGCTCTTTGCGGTCTTCACCTTACTGGCCGCTGATTCTCCATGGCCACCGTCCTGCAACTACTCTCCGTCGTTTTGATCTTGATACTGTAGCTCCACCGCATAGACCGCAGTGTCCCGCACAAAGCCTGAGGCGTCGTGACCTCCCGAACCCCATACTGTCCAAGATATAGCTTTGTGGATTTCGCTTTTCCATCCGCGCCTGTGGTTATCGTGTATCCACTATCTCCCTTTACCGCCTGCCTCGTGTGATCCGGCGTATAAATATCCTCCGCGGCTATGATTTCAAATGATGCTCCTCCAATCCCCGCTTTTCATAGAGGGGCGGTACAGTGTCCCGTATTCTGTCTCCTCCACATCGGTATCCCATAGGACTCTCCTGTTTTCACAATCTCGATAACTCCCATCGCCACTTGGTCAAAAAAGGATACCACTATGGGATTTTCCCCATGAGTTTCAACAGAAAACCGAACCGGATTATCATGTAGAATGTAGCCGTCCGGAGCCGCCTTTTCATAGAGGAGATAGCTTCCCGTATCCCAGTGGACCCGGCAGTGTCAAAGTTCCAGAATCATCTGTCTCAAACTCGCAAAGCCACTGTTCTGTAGGATAATATATCTTGTATCGAACTTCCTCCCCGTCTGTTCGTTTACTATCTGAAATCTGGCGCCTGCCACCGGAATAACCTCCTGTGGCTATATCGCGCTTCTCAATCCGAACGAGGGATTGAATCGGTGGTTTTCTAAAATATAATAATAGATTTTTGATCTTCACAGATCTCAACATCAAAATTTCGATGGCTCCATCCCTCCAGGGGCTGGATCTTCGCACGCAGTATCGCCCATAGGGCAGCCAATCGCTCTGCGCGTATCCCATCGCATTCGTCTCCACCCCTCGTTATTCTGCGTTATCGGACTTGCGATATATGCCGAATACGACTCCCTGCAAGGTTTCCGCTCAGCCCCCCGTCCCTGCCAGCGTCGTATCCGCAAACTTGGTCAGGAGATCTTTCCTTGATAACTCGATCCTGTATGCTCACCTGCTTGCGCGCTATTTCGACCAGTTCTCCCTCATAGGTTACATCCACTCTCACCGCTTCTGAATTCAACGTATAACCTTTGGGGGCTGTCTCTCAATGACATAATAGGTTCCCAGCGGAAGAGCATCGCTGGAATAGGCGGTCAGCACTCCCTCTCCCGCCTGAATCGTTTCCACCAGTTCTCCATCTGGCTCCTGATAGCGAATCTCATACATCGCTCCTCCCAGGTCGGCGTCGCCCTGCGGCTCTGCGCCTGTCTCCGCATCTTGCTTTGCGATGGTGATCTGTCCATATTGAGGCTTTTTGCGGTATACTGAGATGTGCTTTCACAGACGTAACAGTTTGACCTCCATATTGAGCTTCACAGCGTATGGTTCCCCATACCTGATAGCCCGGTGACGCATGAATCTCTTTCACATAGTAGGTTCCAAGGGGTAAATGAGCCGATATAGCCTTTTCCTCTTCATCCGTCGTCAGACACCCGCTTGAACCGTACATTCCGCATCTCGATAGACTCCAAACTCAGCTCCGGGCCAATGAATACGAAGGGTTTTCATCTGTCACCGCGCGATCGGCAGAGTATTTCGATAAAAGAATTTGGCCTGTCTGAGGCTGTTCCCAGACACGACCCATTTGCGCAAAATCTCTTCCTGTCCATCCTCCGCCGACAGCGCTACATCATATGCCGTCGTGTCCAGAATGTATCCACGGGGGCTGTCAGCTTTTTACATAGTAGCGCCCTAGCCTGATATCGGTAAACTTCCCTATGCCCTCTTCATCTGTTGTCGTCCGGTCAACTTCCTGCCCAACCTCAAAACATGTTTTGCCGTTTGCATCCCGTATGGTCTCCGCCGCATAAAAGGCCATAGACCGCTCCTTGTAGAGGATAATCGCCTAATTTGGAGTTCGGTTGATCTTTCGAAGAATGATCTCGCCGCGCTTGCGAATATTTTGAAACACAACGGCCGCCGTCTTCTCCCCTCGATTACGACTTTCTGAGGATTGTCACCTGCAATAATAAACTCTTGTGGAACTCCTATTTCTTTATCCAGTAGGTTCCCGGCAGAAGCCCTGTCTTGGCAGCAATACCCTTTGGTCTGAAATCAAGGTGTCAATCTGGTCAAGACACGCCTCGTCTGCAAACACTCCAAAGGTAAAGCCGTCCCGTTTGCCATCATTATTTTTGTAACCTTTTCGATTTGTAGATCGCCCGTCGACAGCTGAAGGGCAACATACGCTGGCACCATATCTGCCCTTCCCTATCCCCGCCGGCGTAATGCACGTCTGCGTTCTTCGCCCGCCGTGCTTGTCGTCCATAAAGTGATCTCCACATTGCCTGCCGACTTTTCAGCCCTGTTGCTAATATGAAATCGGTCGTCTCGTCGAATGTAATTCTCAGTGAGCTGCCAAAGTTATGGATTTGGGCGCCGTTTGTTATAAATTGATAACCCGATACCACTGCATTTGCATCGTCCAGCGTCACGCTTCTGTTTGAATTCTGCGGGGTTGTCCTCCGCCTCAGCCGCCGTGGCGTATGTGAAGCTTGGCCTCTTCATGTGATTCTGCACAGCCATCTCGATTCTCGCATATTCCTGCTGAAAAAGTCGTCTCATATGTCTCAATGCCAGCATATAGTTCTTTTTGCACTCTGTGAATCGGCCGCTGCCCAGGCTGGTTTCGCAATGTGAGTAAACGTTTCATCCTGTTCCCCGATGACGGTTTCCCATATGAGCGCCTGGGTAGCCAGATAGGTTTCAAGCCACCCCCTGAGCCATTGGTTTTACCCAGCCACCCCAGTGCCAGTTTCCGCCGTACAACAGGATGCGCCCTATGATTTTTTCAATATCGCCTTCGTTGGTTAGCGTCGGATTCGTCAGCTCAGTGAGAGTCTGCGATCCATCTGATTTGCTGTCATCTGCGCGTTATTGTGGATGCTTGTCCCAGGTTCAACACAGTATACCGGTGTTCCCGCCTCCAACGTCTGTCCTGTTATGGTCCCTGCACGTCAGAGCGCAGAAACATACAGCTATAATTACCTCCACCTGCCTCTAATCCGTTCCACGTTTTGATCTCGCGCCGCATAAAGCCGCCGTACACTCGCATGTCTAATCGGTTGCTCCAATCCTCCGCCCTCGTCCTGGGCTGAATTAGAATGAACACTGCGAGTCCTATTACAATCATAACCCGCTTCCAATGGGTTGTATGTCCCACTCTATCGCCTCCCTCTTTTGTTCATTTTCATCCCAACGACAGTTCACATCGTGACCTGTCGTCCTTACAATTCTATTGTACCGCATCCTAGCTGCGTATCTCGATTTTATCCATTTCGTTTTGATCTTCTTTCATATAAAAAAGTTTATTCCATTTGTGTCAATAGCCTAAAAATTGAAGCAATCCCGCATCGCATCCTGCTTTTTCCCAAGATGACAACGGCCCGTCTACTGACACTAATTGCTTGTTTTTACCAGATTGGGTACAAGGTGATGAGATCGTCCACCACAGTCCGCCTGAATATAAAATACATGCCATCTAAAGCAGACGGTGAATCGTCTACTTAAAATGGAGCACGTCATTGTCATGAATACAGCGCTAGTTCAGGGCTTATTGTGATTGCTATATGATTCCCTAATGGCATTTTTTAATGCTCTTATTAAAATTCACATCATTCAGAGCCTCGCCGAATCTCTGAAAATGAACAACCTCGCGCTGCCGCAAAAAAACGGAGAGGATCAATTACATCGCAGTCATCCGTCAAGTTCATCAGATGTTCGTCTGGTTCGCCTTTGCTCTGCTGCCATATCTTCATGCAAGTTCGTCACCGGATCATCCATGGATTGGAAATATGCCGACGTAAAGGGGACTCCATTGGCATCCGCCAGGAATACCGCCCTGCCGTGTTGTGTATAGTAGCCGCCTAGCCCTGCCGCTATAATTTCGTCCATCGTCGCGTCCTGCATTAGCTGAAACATCATTGTGGAGATCATCTCCACGTGCGCCAATTCTTCCGTCGAAATATCCGTTAACAACCCTTTGTCTTGTTGGTTCGGCATGGCATAAGGTTGAGACATATATCGCAACCAGCCGCCAGCTTTCTCCATCGGGTCCTCCCAACTGTGCTGCGACGAATTTGGCCATGTTCAAATCGCTTTTCGAATATTGATCGGATACTGCAATTTTTCTCATAATACCACCATGGACGGCTACCTCCTCTTATTTTCCCAGGGCCACGGCTGGTCATCCACCCACTGCCATGACAGTCGTGCTCTTCGCTGTACCAAAATTCATAATCGGGCCGTATTTCAGGTATATATTTTCAACTCATCCATCGCCTCGACTAAAAATATTATATCTTCTGAGGCCTGCCGGCAATCGGGGTGGTTGTCAAGGTACAGGTTCAAATCAACCAACAGAAAGCTGATCTGCTGAATCTGTTTTGTCAGATCCTGCTCTTGATTACAGGAATTCATATTATTGCAATTGCACATCACCTTGGGCCGCCTCCTATCTTCGCATCATATTTTTGTCCCGACCCCAGGGGCCAATAGAGATTGGTAAGCGAACTTCTAGCAAGGGCTGCTTCCAGAAACTAGGCCCGTGTACGGCTGAGTGGGAATATGCCGTAACGAGCGGGCACATCTTCACACAGATTGATGGGATTGCATCCTTACTTTCTGAGCTGCACTGGCTTTTTGGCAGCCACAGGCGGCCTCCGGTCTCTGCGCGCACGATCCACAATCGACGGTTCTCGGTTCCGGGGCAAGCGTCCACAACCACAGCCAGGGAAAGCCCCGGCTCCGGCGCTGTCCGCAATCACAGGCTCTCGGTTCCGGTCTTCGCTCACAACCGCAGCCCTGCTCGCCTTCATTGTCTGACTCATGGGTGATAACCGCCAGAACGCTCTGTGTCCGTTCCATCGCCCGTTGAATTTGCTTATGCATCTGGTCATAGGATCGATTATCAGGAACACTGCGCGGCCTGATTGCCAACAGGGCGCACAATCTTTTCCGCGCACCTGCGTACTCTCGTTTCTCCATATAGTCCCTCCTTAAAAGAACTGATTGTATTCGGTACAGTATCAGGATATGTATAAAAACAGGAGGGTGAATGAAAACTTAGAATATAAAGAGCTGCCGTAAGGCCGACAGCCTCAAGTGCCATTGGAGTCCCGTATCCTGAAGCCAAATGGCAAAACCGTGCTCCCACGCCGGGTTCGCTTACATGCGATTCCTTGCACAATTCAAGAATCCAGACGACGGCCAGCCCCAACTGTCTCCTTTCGAATGGGAGGGATCTCCCTGATAAATTTATCAAAATGCGCTTCTGCACATCCTCATCCATCCTGACGCCGTGATCTTCGATCTCCGCGACCACAATAAAATTCTCTTTTCTGTACAGCTGAATTTTAAGATACCCACCTGGGCCTGAAAAACTTGATCGCATTTCCGGATTAAATTGATCCAAACTCAGCATCTCCTCATTTCCAACCCACCGCACGGCTCCATCTGTAAGTCTAGCCCATTTCCTTTTTCCGTCCACTTCTGCTCCAGCTGTTAAGAACACTTGGGCGAATCTGCTCATCAACAGAGATTCCTGCTTCTGCGACACGATACGATATTCAGATTTCTAAATCCTCGCGACAGTTTTTTAACACATTGAGGTCAGTTTGCTCAGCCGGTCAGATTCGATATGATGATTCCGTATACTCATTGAACTGTTCCGCGGGAGCGTGGAATCCCGCAACAGGTTTGTAAACCCCCTGAATGGACGCAATCGGCGTGTCTTAAACTCATGGGAGACATTGCTTAGAAAAATCCTTGCAGATACTCATATTCCTCAGCTCTCGAACCATCTGGTTGAAATTCGCGTAAGAACGCCTATCTCATCCGCACTGTTATAGTCCACCTGGATGTCAAAGTTTCCTTTGGCCACTTCCTGCGCTGCTTTTGTGCCTCTTCACCGGCTTCGTAATTTGACGCACCGCGATCAGAACCAATACCCCGCCAATACAAGTACAGATAATCAGCGCCACGATGACGGTATAGCGAAAGATGGTGACATTTCCCCAAACGGGAATGAAGGCGCACCTCAATATAGTAGCCATCCCCTGCGTCAAGACCGCTTGGAAATAGATTTCGACCGATCCTTTGATAAACACTTTGTCCCCCTTGAGGAGAGCCTCTATCTGGCTTGTCTTCAGCCGGTACCGGGGGTTCTTTCACGTCTCGATAGACCATGATCTCATACATGGAATTCGATTGAAGCCGCACGATCTCCTCGACGGAGAGATCCGTCTTCTGATCCAATTCAATATGGCACTGCTCGTCCTGAATCATCTGCGGCTTCAGACTCGTCAAAATCACGCCAAAGGCAAAGTGGATCATGATATAAAAGGAGAGCAGGGACGCAATCAGAAATATCCCAACAAAAATCAAGACGAATTTTACGCGGATGGAATGAATGGACAGCCGCATCTTCATACATACCGCTCCGCTTTGTAGCCAAGACCACGGACAGTTATAATTTTAAACTCCTCCAGATCCCCTAGCTTCTCCCCGAAGACGCTTGATATGAACGTCCACAGTCCGCTCATCGGTCTTTGCATCCATCCCCCCATATCTCATCCATCGCTGTTGCCGGGTAAAAATCTTTTTCGGATAGCTCAGCAATTTATAGAGCAAAATAGAACTCTTTCCGGGGCAACTCCATGTCTCCTTCTCAGACGTAACTGTCAAAGCGTCGTAGTCCAATACCACCGTTCCAATGGTAGTTTATGCTCATTGACAATCTGGGCGCGGCGCAGCAGGGCTCCAAACCCTCCAGATCATTTCATTCATGTCAACAGGCTTCACCATATAATCATCCGTTCCCAGGGCAAAGCCTCGCTTTATCCTCCAACCCCTTCCCTCGCCGTCACAATCAATATAGGCAGTGTATAATTGGCTTGCCGCAGCTGTCTCCATCAGCTGAAAGCCGTCGAGAAATGGCATCATCAGATCACAGATGGCCAAGTCAATATGCGTATTCTCTAAGATGGTCAGCGCCTCTCTGCCGTCCGCCGCCAGGTATACCTTACTTACCCTCCTGCTCAAGATAAGCTCTCATCAGAGTTCGCAAGCTATGATCGTCTTCCGCAATTAAAATATGGAACATTCTTTCATCTCCTAGTATTGGCCTTTTTTCTCCCTGGACGGAAGCTGACCCATATATTTCTTTGTATACCTTTTGAAAAAATACGACAGATTCCCAAAACCGCTCTGTTCTGCGCTTTCACTGACATTTGTAGCCTGACGCCAGCAATTTCCTCGCATTGCTGCAGCGGAGATAATTGATATAGTCCACCGCCGTCCGCCCTGTCCCTCTTTAAATGCCCCACAAAAGTAAAATTTGTTGAAACCGACTCTTTCGCAAATCTCTTCGATTGCCAACGTATCCGCAAGTGGCCGCGAATATAGCGGTTGCCTCCTTAACCATCATCAGCTTTCGATAATTTTCCGACGATTTCGCCAGCAGCTCTTCCGACGCGACATAATGGCGAGATAAATATACGGTAACTCCCCCAACCTTCACCTTGACCGCTGCTTTATAATATGGGGCCTTCCGCCCGGTATTCGCTTGGCCATGGGAAAAGAAATAGTTCCCGCAGCGCCGGACGCAGATTTTACTGCAACTGCTGCTCATCGATATAAAATCCCAGCTCTTCACAGAAACTTTTATCGGAATCAGACAAAAATAGTGCGAAGAGGCGGTAACCGCTTCGATCTCATGGAGATTGCTGGAATTGATAACCGCCAAGTCCCCTTCCTGCATCTCCATCTGATCCATATCCGACGACGGCAGCGCCCCGTGAAAAAATAGAGGATCTCCATGCTCTCCATGCCACCCATTACGGCACGGTTTCCATTGATCTGCACGGCGTCGCTGTGAAAAATGATAGAAATTTCGGATCCTGTGGTTGTGAAACTCATATAGACTTTCCCTCACCCAAAAACCTCCTGAGCAATATCGTGTTAAAAGGGGCAACATATTACCTTTTTACTTTTATCCCACTATTATATAAAATAGAATCATACGTCAAGTCACTGTTGTCCAAGCAACGGCTTGTTTTAGGCAAGTATGCGTCAAATGAATGCCAAAATATAGAATGTAGGAGGTTGTTGTATGTGATTCTTTCCCCATCGGCGTCATGTTGATTCCTTTTTCGCACCGATGTCCCCACGGCCTTAGGCAAGGCGGTAAAAGTAGGTGCCAGCGGAATTCAGGTCTATTCTACATACGGGAGCTTTCACCTGAGAAATTGGTCGGCTCAAAGCGCGCAGCGAATTTTTTGATATGGTAAAGTCTCATGGGCTCAAGATCTCGGCTTTGTGGAGATTTTTGGCCATGGATTTGGCGATCCGGACGAAAACCTGACCTCATCCAGAAAAAATCCAAACGTGTCTTAGACCTGGCAAAGGAGTTGGAAACGGACGTGGTTACCACCCACATCGGCGTTGTGCCCACGGATCCGTCTCACCCCAGGTATCAAATCATGCAGGATGCCTGTGGCAAGCTGGCGGAATATGCCGATCGATGGGGGGCTATTGCCATCGAGACTGGCCCGGAGACGGCCGCCACGTTAAGGGTTTTCCTAGACGGCCTTCATTCCACCGGCGTCGCTAAAATCTGGACCCGGCGAATCTGGTCATGGTGACGGGGACGATCCTGTGGCCGCTGTCTACACTTTAAAGGACTATATTGTGCATACCCACGCCAAAGACGGGCGCCGGCTGCTCGTCCGCGATCCTGAGATCATCTACGGGATCATTGAAGACGAGATTCAGACGGGAAATGCTCTTCATCGAGCTTCCGCTGGGCGAAGGAGCAATACGTAACTGAACGAAGTATTACTGA
>VOFG01004666.1_pt1 | contig 23219 bp, 30 predicted proteins | sample 5384171 | NCBI WGS metagenome assembly VOFG01 (sample SAMN12384726, study PRJNA508395) | human gut metagenome | isolation source: healthy gut F | host: Homo sapiens | reverse complement strand
CTTTACGGTCTTGACGAGCATAACCATAGAAAGGAATAACAGCAGTGATGTGGTTAGCGCTAGCGCGTTTGAATGCATCTGCCATAATTAACAGTTCCATGATGTTATCGTTAACTTCAGGTCCGCAGGTAGGTTGTACGATGAAAATATCCTTACCACGAACACTTTCATTAATCATAACTTGGATTTCGCCATTGCTAAAACGGTTAACAACAGAATCACCAACAGTAGTACCCAGGTAAGCAGCAATTTCGCGTGCTAAATCAGGGTTTGCATTACCGGTAAAATTCTTAACTTATTCTCGTCAGACAACATGTCCAATCCCTCCAAATATCGCCTTGATGTTTTTAAAATAGTCGCAAGGACTAAAGCTATATCAATTATACACTAAAAAGCAGTGTTTCTACAAGTTTTTTGTAAACTTTTAACTATTTCTGTATTTTTCAGCCCAGCCTTCGATATTTTTTGTTTAGCACGACCGATTGCCAGAGCGTTTTCAGGGACTTCTTTAGTGATAGTGCTGCCTGCTCCGATATAGCTGTTAGCTTCTACAGTTACAGGTGCAACTAAGTTGGTGTTGCAGCCAACGAAAGCATTATCACCGATAATGGTACGATGTTTCTTTTTGCCGTCATAGTTAACGGTGATGCAGCCGCAGCCCATGTTAACGCCGCTGCCGATATCGCTGTCGCCGATGTAGGTAAGGTGAGGCAGCTTAGTGCCTTCGCCGACATTAGAGTTTTTAACTTCAACGAAGTTACCGATTTTTACATGGTCGCTGATAACGGTGTCCGGACGCAGATGAACATAAGGACCTGCAGTAACATGATTTTTAACTTCGCAGTCATGACCATAGATGAATTGCAGATGTTTATCATTACCGATTTTTACGTTAGTAAAGCGTGCGTTAGGACCGATTTCACAATCTTCGCCGATTTCAGTAGTACCTTCCAGCCAGGTGTACGGATAGATAATAGTATCACGGCCGATTTTTACGCTGTCTTCGATAAAGGTGCTAGCAGGGTCCATAATAGTAACACCTGCATCCATCAGCTTATCTAAAATACGTTGACGCATTACGCCTTCAGCAATGGATAATTGTTTACGAGAGTTAATACCCATAACCATATCGCTGTCTTCGGTAACTACGCCGCCAACCTTTTGACCTACTTGATTCAATTTTTCCAGAATATCGGTCAGGTAATATTCGCCTTGTGCATTATTGTTAGTTAAGGTAGCCAATACTTCAAACATTTGCGGGCATTCCATGCAGTAAATGCCGGTGTTGATTTCTTTAATAGCTTTTTGTTCTGCATTAGCGTCTTTTTCTTCGACAATACCTTGAACGTTGCCGTTAGCATCATTCTGGTGCCTTTACCAGCTGCCAAATAATGGCTACTAAATTTTAGACATAATATACTTCCTCTCTTAGACTGCCTGCTTACAGTTGATATAGGCAGTAATGATGCCAATTAATTTTGGCAGATATCTAAATGAATAGCATTGTTTTCTTCGTCGATATCGTGAAGAATGAAGAAAGCAGTGTAATCATCAACTAATTTCTTTTCGGGAACTGCAGTAGCGATAAAGAAAGCTTTACCGACAACTTGTGCACCGACTTCATTGGCTAGGGCAACCATTCCTTTAGCAGTGCCTCCGCCCTTCATAACGTCATCGACTATCCGGACACGGCTGTTAGGCTGTAGAGCACGCTTCGGCATGGCCATGGTCTGACTGCTTTTGGTGGAACCGCTGACATAATTGATGTTGACAGTGGAGCCCTCGGTAATATCGCTAGTATAACGGGCGATAACCAAAGGGACATTAAAAGCACGTGCTACCTGCATGGCCAGGGGAATACCACTGGTTTCTACTGTCATGATGCAGTCAGGTTGCAGATGCTGTAGGCGTGTCATGAAGATTTCGCCTAAATGTACTACTGTTTCCGGTTCGCATAATAAGTCGGTAGTATATAACATACCGCCTGGAAGAATACGTTCCGGGGCTGCTAATTTTTCAGCCAATTCTTCTAAAAATGCTTGATTCTCTTCTTCAGGATGGTTGGGAATAAAACGTACTCCGCCTGCCGCTCCGGAAAGAGTTTCTACTTTGCCTAATCCATACAGCTCTAAACCAGATTTTACTGCCAAAACGTCTTCACTGAGAGTTGATTTGGCAATATCAAATTTTTTACAAAAATAGGAAAATGAAAACAGCCGATATGGATGATCGGCTAAAAGTTTTGTTAGTGCTACTACACGCTCAATTCTTTTGGCTCTGCCCATCCCAGATGCTCCTTTATATTATAATATTACTTGCTTAAATATTTATTTACCAGCTGTAAATCAGCAGGCTTATCAACATCCATACCGATGCTGGAACTATTAGTAATAATAGCCTTACTATCAATTTGCATGAGCTTTGAAAAACGTTCTTCAGCATTTTTTATAGAAAGGCAATGAAAAATAGCCTTAAAAATAAAACTCCAGCCCAGCCAGTTAGCTAATTTTAAGGGAGATTTACGTAATTTAAATAATTCTTTAGCTTTTTCCTGACCGATAGAAATGATATTTTTGTGCATAAACATCATATTACCACCGGTGAAGGTACCATCGCTAAGAGTAGCATAGGTACGTTTAGCTTCAGGAAATTGCTTTAAGCAGATTTGCTTAGGAATAATCGGATAAAAAAGTTCTTTTTCAGGATATTTTGCACATTCTCTGAGAAAGTCATGTACTTCTTTCCCTGTAATAAGGGGAATATCATCACAAACACCGAGTAGTTTTTCGGTACTGTCTGTGCCTAAGGCCTTGACGGCATTTACTGCTGTCAAAGGCAAATCCTCTGCTGCTAAGCAGACTTTTACGCCATCAGGTAAGGTACCTTCAAGCTGCTTAGCGGCTCCTTCAGATGCTGCAATAACGATGCGGCGGATAGAACCGCTATCTTGTAAGGAAGAAATAATATAATCAATCAGACGCTTATTGTTAATAGGCACCAGACAACGATATTCGGTATTACAGAAATCCTTCAGCCAAGGAGTTTGGCCTCCTGCAAGAATAAAAGCATCAAATTTCTGCATGATTAGTCCTTCTTAGTATGTTCTGATAAAGAACGCATTAATGTATGCTCGGCATTTTCAATATGCACACGTGCAGCGTGTTGGGCACGCTCTACATCGCGTGCGGCAATAGCATCTACAAGATTGCGATGCTCATCCATGGTTTCAATCAAGCGTCCGGGATAGCTCATGGAACGACCGCGGATACCTGTTAATTGTTCACGGAGATTGTTGATAATACTACGTAAACGCTCGTTACGGCTAGCGGTGTACAAAACATCGTGAAAAGCAGTATCGACAGCAACGATTTTATCCATATCCATATTAGCAACGTGTTGGCCGATTTCTAATAAATAACCGTTTAAGGTAGCTAATTCTTCTTCGGTAATACGTTCTGCTGCCAGGCCTGCTGCTAGAACATCCAGACTGGTGCGTACTTCGTAAATTTCGGTAATATCTTTGATAGAAATGTCAGCTACATATGTGCCACGACGCGGAATCATAACTACAAAGCCTTCAAGCTCTAGCTTGCGGATTGCTTCACGGACAGGAGTACGGCTGACACCCATTTCATCTGCCATTTGAATTTCCATTAAACGTTCACCTGGGCTGAAGGTACCATCAATAATAGCCTGACGAATATTTTCGCAGACAAGCTCACGTAAAGGCTTATAACTGTCAAGTTTTATTGGCTTTAAATGTCCGGACATTTTATTTTATCCTCCCTATAGTAGTAGTGATAGCTGTTTCCACATCAAATTCAGCTAAAGCTTCAATGATATTTTTAGCAGTTGGCTGGTCTTCGGCAAGGGCAAAGACGGTCGGGCCGCTGCCGCTCATTAAAGTATAGTAAGCACCTGCACTAAGCATTTTGGCTTTAATAGAGGCAATTACAGGGTGTGCAGGAATAGTTACTGTTTCTAGAACGTTACCCATATAAGGGATTAAATTACGTGGACCGGTCTGCATTCTTTCCTGTAGTTTCCAAATGCAGGGAGCATGTACTACACGACCTTTTTATTGTAATGCTGATAAACCCATGCAGTAGAAACCTCCAGATTTCTCGGTTTAGCTAAAACGACGATTGCTTCCGGTAAATCCTGTAGTTTAGTCAATACTTCGCCACGTCCTGTTGCGAGCATTGTGCCGCCTTCAATACAGAAAGGAATATCGCTGCCCTAATTGAGCGGCGATTTGTTCCAACTCATATATTTCCAGATTTAAGTTCCAGTATCTATTTAAGCCGCGTAATACAGCTGCGGCATCACTGCTTCCGCCGGCAAGACCTGCTGCTAAAAAAATTTTTTTGTTCAAAGCTATGTGAACGTTCGGAATAATGGCGCAATGAGCCGCTAATAATGCGGCTGCTTTGTAAGCAAGATTATCCTTACCGCAGCTCAAGCCAGGTAAGTCAGTGGAGATAGAAATTTCTCCGGCGCCGCTGCCTTCAGTGATGGTAACGGTGTCATGTAAGCTTACACTTTGCATAATCATGCTTACTTCATGGTAGCCGTCTTCACGTTTGCCAAGAATATCAAGACCAAGATTGATTTTCGCGTATGCAGTTTCGGTAATGCTGTTCATTGCTGTTTTCATCAAAGTTCACCTGCCCATAAATGTATACAATAATATTTTATACTGCTTTAGTAAACATAGCAAGTTTTTTCGAACATTATTGCCCTGATTTAGCATATTCATTTCCTTTTATTCGGTAATTTTACATTGCAAGAAATTTCCCTAAGAATTTAATAATTAAATCATTGCTTTTTTTGTAAAAAATGTTACTATATCAATAAGAATTTTTTTAAGGAGTCTTATATGAGTACAACAATGAAAAAAAATCTTTACCATTATTTTATGGTAACTTTGGCCTGTGCAATCATGGGTATAGCCTTAAATGTTTTTTATATGCCGAATAAAATGCTCAGTGGTGGTATTGGTGGTGTAGCAGTACTTGTTTATTATGTTGCAGGTATGCCTATGGGCTTAACAAGCTTGTTATGTAACGTACCTCTATTCTTCTTAGCTTATAAATTTATGGATCGTCATTATACCATCAGTGCTTTATATGGTATTCTGGCTTTTTCTTTTCTTTAGATTTTTTCCATTTTTATCTAACTATACGATTGTACATGATAAACTCTTGGCTTGTATTGCCGGCGGTGTACTCTATGGTATTGGTGCTGCCTGTATGTACAGAGTAGGTGGTTCCAGCGGCGGTACGGATATTATCGGTGCGATTATTCAAAAAAACTATTCTATCAGCATCAGTACTACGGGTTTTTTATTTAACCTGTGTCTGCTTTTTGCCAGTGTTTCTTTATTTGGTATTGAGCCGGTATTATATACCTTGCTTACCTTCTTTATTATGAGTAAAACCTGTAATACCTTTATTACCGGCTTTGACTTTAAAAAGAATGTTATCATCATCAGTAATTATCATCATGAAATTGCCGAAGAAATTATTAAGGTTGTTGGTCGTGGTGTAACCTATATTCATGGTGAAGGTGCATTTACTCACCAACATCGCGAAGTATTGTTTGTTGTTGCCAAGCTTACACAACTAGCCAAGATTCGCTCTATCTGCCGTGAGATTGACCCTGATGCTTTTGTTATCGTGCATGATGTTAATGACGTGTTTGGTCGAGGTTTTACTTTAAAACCATCAGGACCCAATTGTCCGCGTCCTAAGCTGCCGGCAGAGGTTATTAAAGAAATCAAAGAGCATGCAGCGGAACGAAAACAGCATTCACATGAACAAGAAGAAAAATAAAATTAAAATTAAAATTAAAAGCTCTTCTTCCTCAAGTAGGGAGAAGAGCTTTTTGTGTTAGTTATTTAGTATGATTGTCGTCAACTGTTTGTTGATTAGGTGCTGTAGCAGCATATTTGTTCAAGGCAACCTTGGTAATGCGGAAATCACCGACAGTACCGGGACCGTCAAGACAGCCGTTGGAGCAGGCCATACCTTCTAAATAACTGCAATCCAATTTACCTGCATTAGCGTCGGTAACAGCTTGGCGGCAATTATCAAGACCGCTAGCATAGTAGGAAGAACGTACTTCTCCGCCCATAGCACGGACGGTATCGTCAACAGCAGCAGTTACACCTGCAGTCAAAGGGAAGCCCAAACCGAGTTTAGAAGCTTCGCGTTCAAATTCGTTAGTCGGTTGGTCAGCAAATTTAATATCCTTACCTGCTAACATACACATAGCTTCTTCAAAGGTAAGTACGTAATCAATGATATCACTATGTTCACGACCTTCACTCTTTTTCGCGATGCAGGGGCCGATAAAGACAGTTATAGCATTCGGATATTTTTCTTTTACCCAGCGGCCTGTAGAAACCATTGGAGAATCGGTTTCACTAATTTTATCTACTGCTTCAGGAATTTGTGTTTTAACAAGCTTAACAAATGCCGGACAGCAGGAGCTGGTCATAAATGGTTGCTTTTCAGGAACCTTTTCGATATATTCTTTAGCTTCTTTAACAGCAGTAATATCAGCACCGATACCTACTTCGACAATATCAGCAAAGCCGGCTTTGTGGAGAGCACTGTAAACTTGGCCCATGGTAATTTTTAAACCATATTGACCTACAATAGAAGGAGCTACCAGAGCAATAACCTTTTTTACCGCTTTTAATGCTGGTGATAACGCGGACAATGTTACTACGCTCATCAATAGCACCAAAGGGACAGGCGTTGCGGCAGGCACCACAATTAACACATTTTTCGTGGTCAATAGCTGCTTTACGGTCTTCACCGATGCTGATAGCACCTAATGCACAAGCACGTACGCAGGGACGATGAATTTCGATAATAGCACCATAAGGACATACTTGTTTACATTTGCCACATTCAATACATTTAGTGCGGTCGATGAAGGCACGGTTTTGTACTAAGCTGATAGCTTTTTTCGGGCAATTATTCATGCATTTATGAGCAACACAGTGACGGCAGACATCTGTTACATAATAAGCGTCAATGGGGCATTGGTCACAAGCAGCAGGAAGTACATCAATCAGTGGTAAATCTTTGCGTTCAGGCTCGTGCAGAGTCATTTTGCTAGCTTCAATAATATTTTCCTTGCAGTCTTGGCCTAAAGCCATGTCGATGCGGTTTTTTAATACGGCACGTTCTTTGTAGACACAGCAGCGATAACGAGGAGTATCTACTTCCTGTAAAATATCGTAAACATGGTCGATTAACACGTCATTCCAAGTATAACGGGAAATGTGTTCCAAAACCATTCTGCGTAATTGTGCAACGGCGGTAAGTTCCATAGTTTTCCTCCTTTGATGCATAAAACGAAATTGTTGTGCACCTTGTGTTTATAATTAAGCTTCTTTTTGTAAAAACTTTTTAAAGAAAATTTTTATCCTGTAGCAAGGATTCGATATGTGCTGTTACCAGTTCATTATGGCTTAAGTTGTGTGCTATAAGCAGAGCCTGGCGGATATTGCTGTTAATATATTTTTTATCCCAAGATTCTAAAATAGCACAGGCTGCACCACGGGGCCAGTCATAAAGGCCGGTTAGGGCGTGACAGATAATTCTTTCACCGTAACCTGGATGATCTTGCAAATAATGCAGCGGTGTCAATAAAGCATCTTCTTTGCAGTCGAAAACGTTTAATTGACGTTCTATATCATTTATAATCCTTTGGCGACGTGTTTCGTCAGCTGCCGACAGCAAAATAGGCAATAACTCTGTTTCTAAAAGATGCTCCTGCCAATAAGCGTATAATTGCGGCCAGATATCGATATCTGTTTCAAAGGCCAGCTCACATACTGCATAATTAACTTGACCTTCGGAAAAAATGTTATTTTCCACTTCAGTAGCCAAATCGGCAGTATAAATTATTTTTATCACATTCAGCTATTAATACTTGGCATTGGTTGATGTCGATTTGCGTCATGTTTTGCTGTTCGGCAAGACGGCGTAAGGAAATAGACATAGTTAAGATGTCCAAACGATCTTCGATTTTCTGTATTTCTGTTTTAGCAAGTTGTAATAATTTAGTAGCAAGGTTGTGTAAATGAATCGGAGCAAGATTGAAATTTGTAAAAATTTCTTCTGCCGGGTATTCAACTAGCATGAGCAGATATTGATTAAAAATAGTTATAGCATTTTTGTAAATTTCGCTTTGATGTTCAGATGTAAGGAAGGCTTCTAAATGTGTTTCAGCTAAAAGTTTAACAGAAATAGGTGGATATTCTGCATCTAATTCGATACCGTGCTTTAAAAGCCACAAGCGGTGTGCATCATCCTTACACTTGCAGTCGATAATAGCAAAATTTTACCCCAGCCTTTAGTACAGCCGATTAATTCCCAGATTTCTTTTTGTGGTTGAAAATTGGCGATGCGACAGGAATAAAGGAAAGCGAAGGTAAATTCTTCACAGTGGGCCATAGTCACTAAATCCCGCCAAAATTCTTCGTCTTCGTTATGGATACGCTGCATTCCGTATACACCAAGTAGTACGTAAGCTAATTTTACAGGCTCACGGTCTTTAGCGTTATAGAAAAAGCGTCGTGCCAAGGCGTAGATGACGTCATTAATGTCCTCTTGATCTAAGACGGAGATTAAGGGGTCACAATATTCCGCCATGCACATAGTTTTTACTGTATGATAAATTTCCTCGCGATGAGGTTGTAGCGGTTCGTCACTATATAATTGCAGTAATTTAGAAAGTTTGCTGGCATCTTCCATATTGGCAGGCATATTCATGGTATAGACTGCAGAATCACTGCTGCCGAGAGCTCTGCTGATGGTAGCATTTTCTTCATCTGGCAGAGTTGTAGGAGTATAGCAGCCGTCTTCATCTAAATGTTCTGCTACATATTGAAAAATACTCATGTATAGGGTCCCTCGTTAGCTTTCTGTTCATGTTTTTATGTCATGATAAAAATATTCTCCAGCCTATTATATCATAAAATAAGAGATTTTCCGTATTTGCTTTTATACTCATTATGCAAGATGGTCGAAGGAAAGAAAAACCTGTATTTTCTTTTTTCGAAAATATAGGTTAGAAATTGCTTATTCTGCTGTAGCCAGCATTAATTTAATACGGTTTTCCTGATTTACATGGGAGGCGCTGGCATCATAGTCAAGTGCTAAAATATTTGCTTCAGTAGCGATTTCTTTGATTTTGTTAATCATGCCGCGTCCGGCTATATGATTAGGCAGACAGCCGAAGGGCTGGGCACAGATAATATTAGTGTACCCACTATGTACCAATTCTAGCATTTCAGCAGTTAAAAGCCAACCTTCGCCCATATTACTGCCATAGCCGATAACGCCCTTAACCAATGCTTTAGTTTCGGCATAGGTAGCAGGTGCACTAAAGGGTGCTACATCAAGTGCTTGATGCAGAATTGTTTCCACATGCTTTAGATACCACATAACCCCTTTATTAGCACTGTATTTCAAAAGGCTGCCGCCGTAGAGTTTGTAATCGGTAAGATAAGTATCAGCACAGTACATGATGAAATTTAAAAGTCCGGGAAGCATATATTCACAATTTTGTTTTTGTAAGAATTTTTCTAGATTATTATTACCTAAAGCGGAATATTTGATATAAATTTCGCCTACGATACCTACTTTGGTTTTCGTCTGATTGTCGATAGGAATATTAGCAAACTCATTGACAATGGCGGCCGTGAATTTGCGTATATTACTGGCAGCGTGTATTTTACCGCTGTTAAAGGCATCACTAAGCTTTTTATCCATTTCTGTGCTAAGGCGTCAGTAGTGCCTGGATTAATTTCGTAAGGACGGATTTTATTACTCAGATACATCAAGGCATCGCCATAAACAACAGCTGCTAAGAATTTTTTGAACATAGGCAGAGTAATGCGGAAGCCTGGTTGTTTTTCCATTCCTTGAACATTTAAACTGATAACAGGTATATGGGTTAAGCCTGCTTTTTCTAATGCTTTACGTAAAAGGAAAATATAGTTGGATGCACGACAGCCACCACCGGTCTGGCTGATAATCAATGCTGTTTTGTTTAAATCGTATTTACCGTTTTCCAAGGCGTTAATTAATTGACCGATAACAAGCAACGCCGGATAACAGATATCGTTATTAACATATTTTAAACCGGTTTCGATAACTTCGTGACCGGTATTTTGCAGAATTTCGGCTTTATAACCACAGCTTTGCAAAGCTGCACGTAAGAGGGAAAAATGTAAAGGCAGCATACCTGGAATAAGGATGGTATGTGTTTTTTTCATCTCTTCCGTAAAGGGAGTAAATGATATTTTTCCTGCAGACATAAAAATCTCCTTTATTTACTGTCTAAATCAAATAAATTAGCAGCGGCAAAGAGGCTGCGGATACGGATTTTCGCAGCGCCGAGATTGTCGATATCATCTATTTTGATTTGGGTATATATTTGTCCGTGTTCTTCAAGGATACGGCGACATTCATCAGCGGTAATAGCATCACAGCCGCAACCGAAGCTGACGAGCTGAATCATATGCATATCTTGATTTTCGGCGACATATTTAGCTGCTGCATATAAACGGCTATGGTATGTCCATTGATTTAATACTTGTAAATCATCTTGCAGTTCTTTTTGGAGAAATATGGCTGCTGACAGCATCTTCACTTACTAAGGCAGCCCCCATGGTGGTGATAAGACGGTCCACACTATGATTTACTTTGGGATCAATATGGTAAGGACGTCCTGCTAAAACAATGATAGGACGATGTTCTGCACGGGCTTGAGTAATAATTTGCTGACCGCGGGCTTTAACCTCATCTTCATAAGTGTAATAGGCAGTAAAGGCTTTATCAACAGCTTTTTTAATTCATCCTTAGTAATATCAGGATAATGTGCTTGAAACATTTCTAAGAGTTTTTTTACAAGATTCTTTTTGTGTAATAAACCAAGATAGCTAAACATAAAGTTAACATTGTTTAACTCGTGCATATTGGCATGGAGAACTTCGGGATAATAAGCTACAACAGGGCAGTTATAGCAATTTTCCGTACCCTTTTCGTCCACGTTGTAGGTCATGCATGGGTAGAAAATATTGGTGATGCCTTTATTTAATAACCATTTGATATGACCATGCATTAATTTTGCCGGATAGCAGACTGTATCACCGGGGATAGTATTTTGACCTAAACGGTAGATAGTTTTATCTTCAATAGGACTTGTGATGACTTCAAAGCCTAAATTAGTTAAAAGAGCATGCCAAAAGGCAGTAGTTCATACATATTCAGTCCCATAGGGATACCGATAAGACCACGTTTAGTAGCTTTTTCAGGTTTTTTATCGATAATTTCTTTTAGTAACACTAATTTTGACGATATAAATTCAAATCATCCTTAGGTGCCATGTGGGTAATGGGACGCTCACAACGGTTGCCGCTGATAAAACGGCTACCATTGCCGAAGGTGTTTACTGTTAAGTGGCAATGATTGTTGCATAAGACGCAGGTAAAGCCTTTAACGGTGTGGACGAAGCTTTTGAGAGCTTCTGCTTGGAGAATGGTGCTGAGATGTGGTTGGTCGCTGTAACGACGTTTAGCGTACAATGCAGCGCCGTAAGCACCCATTAAGCCTGCGATATTAGGACGGATAACCTCTAAGCCCATTTCCTGTTCAAAGGCACGCAGTACGCAGTCATTGAGGAAGGTACCGCCTTGCACGACGATGTGTTTACCGATGGCTTCCTTTGCTGCTAGGACGGATAACTTTATATAAAGCATTTTTACGATACTTATGGATAAGCCGGCACTGATATTAGCAACGGATGCACCATCTTTTGTGCTTGCTTAACGCTGCTGTTCATAAATACTGTACAACGGCTGCCTAAATCTACAGGCTTATCAGCAAATAAACCGATTTTAGCAAATTCTTCTGCCGTATAGCCTAAAATTTCGGCAAAAGTTTGTAAAAAGCTGCCACAGCCGCTGGAGCAGGCTTCGTTTAAGAAGATGTTATCGATAGCACCGTTATGTATTTTCAGGCATTTCATATCCTGGCCACCGATGTCTAAAATAAAGTCTACATTAGGCTCCAGATATTTAGCGGCATAGAAATGAGCCATAGTTTCGACAATACCATAATCAACGCCAAAACCATGGCGGATTAAATCTTCGCCATAACCGGTTACTGCACCTGCCAGTAGCTTACAGTTAGGATATTTTTGATAAAAGTTAGTCAAATATTCGCGGACAGCAACGACAGGATTGCCTTTATTGCTTTGGTAGAAGGAATCGAGTAATTCGCCGCTTGGGCTAATAATAGCTATTTTTATAGTAGTACTGCCGGAATCAATACCGATATAAGCTTCTTTGGCTTTTTTCGGTGTACTGATAGTAACGCTGTCACGATCATGGCGTGCTTTAAATTCTGCGTAAGCCTTTTGTGATTCAAAGAGTGGTGGCATATGCTCAAAGCTGCTTTGGGCAGCGGCCTGATGCAGTTTTTGCGGTAGCTCCTGTAAGTTAACATCGTGCTCGGCGCATAAAGCAGTACCGATAGCTACATAATAAAGGCTGTTCTCGGGACAGATGCCTTGAATATTTAAAATTTTATCAAAGCTGTCACGTAAGCAGCTCATAAAGGTTAAAGGACCGCCTAGATAAAGCACCTTACCTTCGATAGGACGACCTTTAGCTAAACCTGTAACTGCTTGACTGGCAACAGCATGGAAAATACTAGCGGCTAAATCGCTTTTGGCTGCACCTTGATTTAATAAGGGCTGAATATCGCTTTTAGCAAAAACACCGCAACGACTAGCGATAGTATAAGTAGTTTTGGCTTCTAAAGCCAGTTGATTCATATCAGGAGTTTGTACATTAAGCAGGGAGGCCATTTGGTCGATGAAGGCACCTGTGCCGCCTGCACAGCTGTCATTCATACGAGCATCGAAATGACGGCCTAAAAATAAAATTTTAGCATCCTCTCCGCCTAACTCGATTACTGCATCAGTACCTGGCTGTAAACGTTCGGTGCAGATTTTTTCGGCGAAAACCTCTTGAATAAATTGCAGACCACAGCTATCAGCAATGCCGATACCGGCACTGCCGCTAATTGCCAACCTAGCTGTATGAATATCAGGAAATTTTTGCTTAACTTCCTGATGCAATTCGAGTATTTTATCAGCAATCTGACTATAATGACGCTGATATTTTTTGAAAAGTAGATTGCCGGTATCATCCAATACAGCTATTTTTATAGTAGTACTGCCGATATCTAATCCAATTTGCATAGTGACCTCCATAAGTTTAAGCTGGCTACAAATATTTAAATTTATAACATATTGTTTTATTACATATTTTAATACTTTACGTGTAAATAGTAAAATATATAATTCTGTAAAACAAATAATTAAGTAAAAAAAGTGTAAATCTTAAAAAAAGACTCTGAACAAGCAAGAAATGCTTATCCAGAGTCTTAATATTATTTTAGAAGGTGCCCTGTACTAATTGGGCAATATTTTTAGAATGATCGGAAACACGCTTCATATTAATCAGCAGTTCTAACATTACGAAGCCGGCAACGGATCGCATTTATGTTCATTTAGGCGGACAATATGATTCTTACGAATTTCTTTTTGATAATGCTTAACGTCGCGGCAAAGTTGTACTGCTTCGTCAGCAATAGCTTTATCATTTTTTCTAAGGATTCCAGAGCACGACCGCTGGCATGTAAAACCATTTCGCTTAATTTTACTAATTCGGCACGAGCTTCGTCAGAGAAGTGTACGTCATCTTCAAAAATGGTACGTGCTTTTTTCGCTAAGGTTTCACCGTGGTCGCCGATACGTTCAATATCATTGCAAGCATGTAATAAGCCTGTATGGCGGACGGAAAGCGCAGAGTTCATATCGGTAGAGCTCATTTCGGTCAGATAATCAGTAATGTCACGTTCCAAAGCATCGACAATAGGTTCATGTTCTAAAAACGTATTTGATTTTCTGCTCATCATATTTTTGAATTGCTTCCATACCCAGTTGTACGTCTTTACGAGCTTGATTACCCATACGGATAACTTCTTTAACAGCTAAGCTCATAGCAATGGAAGGAGTATTTAACATAGCTTTGTCCAGATAAACAGGACGCAGGGATACGCCTTCAGTGCTGCCGGGAACGATTTTTTGTACCAGTTTGATAAACTGATTAACAAAGGGCATGAACAGCAAGGTGTTGATGATATTAAACGCAGAATGGGCGTTAGCAATCTGACGTGCGATGTCATTGGCAGGAGAAATATACATGACGATTTGGATGAACCAATGCATAAAGGTGATGAAAATAATGCTGCCGATAACATTAAACATAACATGGGCTACAGCTACACGCTTAGCAGTGATATTAGCACGTAAGGATGCTAATACAGCAGTAATACAGGTACCGATGTTATCACCTAAGAGTACCGGAATAGCACCTTCCAAGGGTACCAGACCTTGGTTAGCCATAGCAATAAGAATACCAATGGTAGCACTACTGGATTGGATAATGACAGTCATTACCATACCGATGAGAATACCTAAAAGCGGATTATCAGAGAATGCATTGATGAAATCTACAAATCCCGGATAATGACGTAAAGGCATTACGGATTTACCCATCATATCCATACCGAGCATTAAAATACCAAAGCCTAAGGTTACTTGACCAAGGTATTTCCAACGACGACGTTTAGCAAGCAATTGCAGCAAGAAGCCGACGAAGATTAAAACGGTAACATAATCAGATAATTTAAAGGCAATCAACTGAGCAGTCATGGTAGTACCGATGTTGGCACCCATGATAATACCGAAGCCTTGTTTTAAGGTTAAGAGTCCGGCATTTACCAAACCGACAGTCATAACAGTTGTTGCACCGCTGGCCTGTAGCACAGCAGTAACAACTGCGCCGAGCAGAATGCCCATAGCTAAGACACCAGTCATAGCTTCAAGAATTTTTTGCAGTTTAGCACCGGCAGCTTTTTGCAGACCGTCACCCATGAGCTGCATGCCGTACATGAATAAGGCGATGCCGCCTAAAAAGCCTAAGAAATGAACTAGCATAAATAATTTGCACCTCGTATGTTATTTGTGGCTCTATTATACTAGAATTAGCATGATTTTTCACGTATTTTTTTACTTACTTTTGATAAAAATGCCTGTTTTTGTTATTTTATTAACGTATTTTACATGAATTTAACACTAAAATAGCAATTGTAAAATTTTCCTAAATTGCAATAAGAAATTGCACACTTTTTAAAAAATCAAGTTGCATAAATCTTATCAAGCTCATTCTCGAATAGATCATCAGGTGATTTGTATCCGAGTATTTTCCTGGGTAACAAATTACACCAATCTGCTGTCAACAGAATATCATCAGAAGTATATTTGCCTATTCTCTTTCCTTTAGGAATAAATCTTCTTAAAAGACCATTGTGACGTTCGTTAGAACCTCTTTCCCATGAACTGTAAGGGTGGGCAAAGTATACTTTTGTCTTTGTGTTATCTTCAAGCTTTGCTAGTTCAGCAAATTCACTACCGTTATCACTTGTTATAGTTTTGAATATCTGGCTAAACTTATCGCCATAGTAATTTTTCAAGTATTCCATAGCTTTACTAACGGAAGATGTTGTTTTTCCTTCGATTTTACGGCTATGTACTTGCGTGTAAGACGTTCTACAAGAGTTAATATAACGTTATCACTCTTGCTTTTACTGCCTATAACAGTATCTATCTCCCAATGTCCAAACTCGCTACGACCAGTTATTTCTGTCGGTCTTTCGTCCATACTGCGACCTAGATGTTTTAGGCATTCCTTAACGTTATGACGGCGTTTGCGTCTACGAACTTTTAGCGGTAGGTCGATGTTACGCAGTGCAAGAAGCATAGAGTCAACATAGTTGTACAGTGTTTTTACGCACACCATCTCAGAATCTACATACAGCTTGTGTTTTTTGCATAACCGTAACAGGCGTCCAAGGACCACCCTTTTTTCAAGAACCATTTCAACAACCCAGGAGACAAACTTACTGGACAAAAAATCTTCTAGATTTCCTAATACTGTTAGCATGGCTTTGTTCGTATGCATTTTGTGCACGTCTAGCTCCATATCTACCGGTATTATGGTGAGCACCACGCTTCAATTCACTACGGATAGTATTGGGAGCGCAATTAAAATGTCTAGCCAACTGGCGGAGAGAATAACGTACAGATTTATTGGATAATATCCCCTGTAATTCTCTGCGGTCACCATAAGAAAAATGTTTACCTTTTGTGTGTTTTGTGGTATCTTGAGTATAGTCCATTGTGATTGCCTCCTTGTAAGTTTTGTGTAGTAGCTTAATTTTAACATGAAGAGGTCACAATGGACTATTTTTATTCTGTTTTCAAGGTGTGCAATTTCATTTTACAATGAACCATTGTAAAATTTTAAATGGTTACGTAAGAAAAAAAAGTTTCGTATAATAAATGCAATTTATGCTTTAGTACAAAAAACAGTGCCGCATATCGTTTTGATATGCGGCACTGTAAAAGGAGAGGTGTATGATGAAAAAGATATGTCTTATTGGAGTTGTAGCTGTTTAATCAAAGTCATGGCTTCATCGACGGATAAAATATTCCCGAACGATACCAGCTTATCATCAATGACTAGAGCTGGAAAAACCATTGCTCCGTAAGCTACTGCTTTGCGGAATTCAGAAACTTTTCAAACTGAGCTTTGACTTTCAGCTTTTTTAGAGCGATGGCGGTGTTCTGCATGAGCACTTCAGCTTGCTTCGTCATCGGTCCAAGGATTTTGACGTGCATTACTATCACCTGTCTTTGCTTTGTTTTCTAAACATTCCTTTCTTTCCTCGCTTTATATTCTAACAAATCAATATGACCAAAGTAGGGATTAGTAGTAACATCTTTGTGAAATAAACAAAAGTACCGAAAAATCTTACTAGATTTTCGGCACTTTTAAGAAAATATGAATTTTTGTTATTATTTTAATAAAACTTTCAAGAAAGATTGTAAGCGTTCATTATGAGGATTGTCGAAGATTTCTGCAGGAGTTCCTTGGGCTTGTACATGACCATCAGCCATAAAGACTACCTTGGTGGCAACTTCTCTAGCAAAGCCCATTTCGTGAGTAACGACTACCATAGTCATTTTTTCTTCTGCTAATTCACGCATGGTTTTCAGTACTTCACCTGTCAACTCGGGGTCGAGAGCGGAGGTTGGTTCGTCAAAACAACATAATGGACGGCTTCATAGCTAAGGCACGGGCAATAGCTACACGTTGCTGCTGACCACCGCTTAATTTACGGGGATATTCGTTGGCCTTGTCAGAAAGGCCTACTTTAGCAAGCAGAATTTCGGCTTCTTGGATTACTTCGGCTTTATCACGCTTTTGTACGTTGATAGGTGCTTCAATAAGATTTTGCATTACAGTCATATGCGGAAAGAGGTTGAATTGTTGGAATACCATACCCATTTTGCAGGCTATGTTGCGAGTAGTGCTTTTATCAACATATTCAGTACCAGTAGCAGTTTCTTTGCACAGAATATCACCATCGATAGTGATGGAACCGCGGTCAACGGTTTCCAGCTTATTGAGGCATCGCAGCAGGGTACTTTTACCGCCGCCGGATGGGCCGATAACGGCAACTACTTCGCCTTCGTTGACTTCAAGGTTAATTCCTTTCAGTACTTCTAATTTATTAAATTTTTTCCAAATATTAGTTGCTTTAATTTTATTCATAATAAAACTCCTCTTTATTGGTCATATTTGGAATAATGTTTTTCCAAACGTTCAAAGAGCATGGCCAGAACTAAGGTAGCAACCAGATAGAAAACAGCAGCTACGATAAAGGGCATAATGTTAAAGTCACGTTGTACAAGGTTACGGGCAGTACGCATTAGGTCGTTCATAGCTAAAACGTAAACCAAGGAAGTATCCTTAACCAGAGTAATGGTTTCATTGCTAATAGGGGGCAGAATAACACGGATAACCTGTGGCAGAATAATACGGCGCATGGTTTGTACATAATTCATACCTAAGGTGTGAGCTGCTTCATATTGACCTTTAGGAATAGCTTGATACCTGCACGGAAGATTTCGCAGAAATAAGCAGCGTAGTTTAAAACAAAGGCTAGAATGGCAGATTCAAAGTCCGGTAAACGGATACCTACGGATGGCAAAACAAAGTAAATAAAGAAAATTTGCAGCATTAAAGGAGTGCCGCGCAATACCCAGACATAAAAACCGATGAGCTTTTGCAGTATAGAAATACCGGAAACGCGGCCCAGGCTTAACAGAATGCCTAAGGGAATACTTAAAACAATAGTAATGATGAATACTTGGAAGGATATCCAGCAGCCATCGAGCATTTGGGGAATGATATTTAAAATGTAGTCCATGATGTTCTCCAGTAATTAAAAATTTTAGTATGCTATGAGAGCATACTATTCATCTTATTATATCGCGTTCTAAATTTATTGACAAGAATAAGCAGGTGGAAAGAAAAAAAGCACAAAAAGGGCCGAATTAATTCGACCCTTGAGTTTTTGAATTAGTATTCAGTGATGTCAGCACCCATCCATTTTTCGGAGATTTTTTGCAGGTACCATCTTTTTTCATTTCATCCAATGCTTTATTGATACGTTCCATAAACTCTTTGTCATCTTTACGGAAAGCAACGGCAACAACTTCATCACTCATAGTTTCGTCTAAGATTCTATATTGACCAGGTTTCAGCTTAGCATAATAACCACGTGCCAGAACTGCATCGACGATAGCTGCATCTACACGTTTATTGTCCAACTCCATGTATACAGCTGCAAAATCAGGATATTTGCGGTAATCCTTTAAGGAAGCCTTTAAATCTTTGTGTTGCGCATCTTCGATGATTTGAGCACCGGTGCTGTCATCTTGTACTGCTAAGGCTTTACCTTTCAAATCAGCAATTTTTTGAATATCGGAATCGGCAGGAACAACGACTACTTGTGCGTTTTTGATATACGGTTTAGACATGCCGTAGGTTTTTGCACGTTCGTCATTTAAAGTGAAGCAGTTCCAGATAGCATCAATACGTTTAGATTTCAGCTCAGCTTCTTTAGAACCCCAGTCGATAGGTTTGAATTCTGCTTCAATGCCTAAACGTCTGCAAGCTTCGCGTGCCAGATCGATATCCATACCAACGATTTCATTGTTTTCGTTACGGTAACCCATAGGAGCGAAGTTGTCATCCAGACCGATAACCATTTTTTCGGCTCGTTGCTGCCGCAGCCGGCAACTAACATAACCATCATCATTAAACTTGCTAATACTAATAATAACTTTTTCATCAAATCCACCTCTTAACTTTCTTCGTTTTTTGAGTACAATTTTTAGCTTATTTTTAGCTTATGCCATTATTATACTTTAGTACGTTAAATTTGTAAAGTACTAATGTGAGAAAATCTTAAAAATTTTATAAAAAAACCGGAAGTCAGAAAAAATCTGATTTCCGGAGAATTTAACGCTTTGTAATTAATAAGAGCGTTTGCCGAAGATGGGATGAGCACATGGGTGCAAGGTAAGATGTTGCACCATATAAGCTGCTTCCTCTAAGGGCAGGTCTTCGCTGCTGCCACGACTTTCTAAAATGCACAGCGGATTATCGCTGCCGACTTCGCCGCCTGGCAGATAGATATATTCATTATTTTCACTGTCGCCGAAGATGATGCCGGCTAAAAGTTTTTCAGCAATTACTTTCGACATTGATTACTCCTTTAGAACATTCTGCGTTTCCACAGTAAATAAGCACTACAGAAGGAGAAGAAGGCTGCTAGAAACAGAACGAACAGGAAGCCGTAGGGGCTGTCAGCAAAGGGAACAGTGACGTTCATGCCCCAAAGACCGCTGATTAATGTTGGTACTGCTAAAATAATAGTAACAGAGGCCAAGAATTTCATGACTAAGTTCAGGTTGTTACTGATGATGCTGGCAAATACTTCCATCATGCTGTTAAGAATGTGGCTATACATCTCAACCATTTCGACTGCCTGCTTATATTCAATGATAACATCCTCTAGTAAATCTTCGTCTTCTTCATATACCTTGACTAAGTGTTGGGATTGAGTTGCACTACGTAGACGTAGCAATCTTTCCATAACAATGGAGTTGCTTCGTAAAGAGGTAGAGAAGTAGGTTAAGGATTTCTGCAAATCAAGCAGATTAAATAATTCACTATTTTCCATGGACTGACGCAGATGGATTTCCAATTCGTCAGTACGACGGATAATAATACGAATATATTTCAGATATAAGGTAGCGGATTTGTAAAGAATCTGGAATAAGAAGCGAGTTTTTTTGAAGGTACTGAACAGGCGGCTGTTATGGGGACCGAAGTCAGCAGTAACACCATTGGATTCCAAGCAGACAGTAGCAATACCATCCTGAGTGAGAATAATACCCAAAGGCAGGGTGTCATAATCCTTATTACTGCGTAAAAACGGAATATCGACCAAAATCAGAATTTGGTCATCTTCAATTTCGATACGCGATTTTTCTTCTTCGTCAAGTGCCGCACTAAGAAAATCCATTTGCATTTTAGTAGCATCAGAAATTTCTTGCAGTTCTTCTTTAGAAGGAGCTACTATGTCAATCCAATAACCCTTTTCCAGAGTTTCCAGGTCCAGTTCATCCAGTCCTTGATCTGTGCTTTTTAAAATTTTATACATAGCGTCCTCCTTTCCTATTACTCACAAATATATTTTACAATAGTTCTTACAAATTGGCCAAAATTGCTTTAGAAAGCTGATCTGCACAGCTGGTACCTTTATTGCCACAGTCATTTCCTGCAAGTAATTCTGCGATTTCACGGGCATCCTTGCCTTCTACAAGCTTGCCGATAGCTAATAGATTGCCTGGGCAGCCACCTAAGAAACGTACATTATGTAATTTACCGTCAATAATATCAAAAGTGATTTGGCGGGAGCATACACCGCTGGGAATATAAGAAATCATAATAGAACCTCCACAAAACATCATACAATAGATACAAAAATTCGACGAAATTTTGTAAAATCCTTTTTCTTAGGAGATTTAGTAAAATTTTTTACAATAATTTTTCTTCCTTAGCTTAAATGTATTTTTTTCGCAAATGCTTTTATTCACTAATAAAATTGGTATAATGAAATCGCATTATTGCCTTTCCTAGGCAAGTAGTATGGAAGAGCTTCTGGAATGTAGGAAGCAAATTTATTTTTACTTAGTGACGTAGTATGGAAGAAAGGTAGGAATCTCTATGTCTATTCAATTAGTAATCGTATGTCTGTACATTGTTATGTTGTTTGGTATCAGTATTTGGGTGAAAAGCCGTGCTGATAAGGGTGCAACCGAGTATTTATTTGCCGGGCGCAAGCTGAGCAGTACGTTGATTGCCGTAAATATTACCGGTTTAGCTGTCGGAGCAGCATCTACCGTAGGTGTTGCGGAAAGAGCCTTTTCTGTGGGTATGGCTGCCGGTTGGTAATGCTGCTGCCTGGGCTGCAGGCTCTGTAGTAATGGGCTTGGCTGCTGCTGGTAAATTACGCTCTTTACAGGTGTCTACGATTCCTGAGTTTTTCGAAAAATATTATGATACTAAAGGCCGTGTAATCAGTGCAGTAGGCCTTTTGATTATCATGTGTTTATTACTGCTCTGCAATATCTTGCAGGCGGTGCTATTTTGTCTTCTCTGCTGCCGGAGATTTTCCTCTTTTGAGGGCGGTATGCTGATGAGTGCAGTTGTATTTATCGGTATTACTTTGATTGGCGGCTTATGGTCCAGCGGTTTGGCGAATATCGTCAGCGTAACCTTGATTTACTTGGGCATTATTTACTCCTGTGTAGAATCTGTGATGCAGGTAGGCGGTTGGCAGGTTTTGAAAATGCAGCTGCCGCAGGCAGAAATGATGGTAAATCCTTTAGGTGGTGTGTCTATCGTTGCAATTATCAGCTGGTTCGTAGTTATGATTACCCAGGCTGTGACTGCTCAAGGTCCTGTACAGATTGCTTGTGGTGCTAAGGATGAAAAAACAGCTAGAAAAGGCTTTTTGCTGGGTGGTTTGTTGATTTTCCCGATTGGCTTTCTGTGTGCTATATTAGGACTGGTTGCTAAAGTAATGTTTCCGGAGATCCCTTTGGAAAAAGCAGCTTTGGCTATGCCTAAAGTAATCATGAGTCTGAATCCTGTGGCTTCCGGTGCTACTCTTGCAGCTTTGTGGGCAGCTGATGTTTCTACTGCCTGCACTATTTTGTTAGGTGCAGGAACACTGTTTTCTCAAGATATTTATAAACGTTTTATTAATCCGCAAGTAAGTGATGAAAGCTTTGTCAAAATCAATCGTGTAATTATTTTGGCGGTCGGTCTTGTTACCTTGTGGTTTGCATTCAATGCTGCCGGTATTTTAAAAACTATGATTGCCGGTCTGTCTATGACTACAGCATTGACTTGCATTTTCTTCTTCACTGTTTTTTTGCCCCTGGTCTGTGCCGTAAAAAGCAGTGCTTTTGGACAACATTGGTAGGTTTGCTCGGTATCGTTCTGTGGTATATGCCTGGTACCATGATGGCACCTGTAAAAGATTTGTTCCAAGAGGTTGTATATTTTGAATGGCTGATTTGTATTGTTACTTTCTTATCCGTAGCAGTTTTTGATAAAATCGCTATTAAGGAAGTTGAACTTGTAGAAGAGAGTTGAGTTAAAAATGTACGAAAATACCAAAAAGGCATAAACAGTATTGATATCGGTCGTGCAGCTCTGCATATTGCATTAACTGCTAATCGTGCCGAGGAAAATAAAGTTAAAGAGCATTTAGCTGCTCAGGGAATTTTGTCTACTGCCGTAGATTTCGGTGGCGAATTTATTCCTTCTATTGTGAAAATTATTGAGCGTGCCGTTGTTGCCGCGCAACGTCAGGGCTTGGTTACTGAAACTCATGTCGGTGCCGGTGCGGTAGCAGGTGCTGCCCACGAAGTCTTGGAACAGATAAAAATAAAGCTGTTGGTTTTAATGTGGGCGGTAAAATCGGTATTGCCCGCAGCGGAGAGCATTTATGCGTGGCTATTTATATGGGCGTAGGTGTTTTAAACCTGAATCAAATGTGTGTCGGTTTGGCACACCGCTCTTTAGCTAGCGATGAATAATAAAGGTGGTTTTTAATGAACATTATTGATGT
>VOFG01004046.1_pt1 | contig 23222 bp, 34 predicted proteins | sample 5384171 | NCBI WGS metagenome assembly VOFG01 (sample SAMN12384726, study PRJNA508395) | human gut metagenome | isolation source: healthy gut F | host: Homo sapiens | reverse complement strand
TATTATTACATCAAACTATCATCGGCGAGGAAGCACTTCTCCAGATGGAAAAAAAGCGGGAGATGAACCAGACATCGTGATCGGGTGTTTCGGGGGAGGTTCAAACTTCGCCGGAATCAGTTTTCCATTCATCCGCAGGAACTTGAAGGAAGGAAAACATACCCGGGTAATTGCCGTAGAACCACAATCCTGTCCAAAATTAACCCGTGGTCAGTTCAATACGATTTCGGTGATACCGTCGGGTTAACCCCTTACTTCCCATGTACACGCTGGGACATGATTTTCAACCCGCAAGTATCCATGCCGGAGGCTTACGCTATCACGGAGCCGGGGTTATCGTCAGTCAATTACTCAAGGACAACTGATGGAGGCCGTTGCCATTCCGCAACTGGAGACCTTCGAGGCCGGAATATTTTTGCCAAGACCGAAGGGATAATTCCTGCACCTGAATCCACTCATGCCATAGCACAAGCGATTCGGGAGGCGAAAATTGCCAAAGCCGAAGGAAAAGCCAAAACTATCCTGTTCAATCTATCCGGACATGGTATGATTGATCTCTACGCCTACGAACAATACCTTGGGGGAAATCTCCAGAACTTCGAGCTTTCTGATCAAGAAATAGCTCAATCTCTCGATAAACTAGAGAAAATCATGTGAAGAGCATAGCTATCTGATTTTTGCTACATTTGCAAAAAATCAGATAGCATGTTTTATACAGAACTCACTTTCCATATCTCCCCCTTACGTGGAGGACATTGCAGATGCGATTATTGCCGAACTCGGCGACCTCGGATACGACAGTTTTTCATACTCGGATGACGGTTTCAAAGCTTACATACCAAGCAAAAACTTCAACGAAGAACAAGTAAAGTCATTAGAAATCCTTTCTTTCTTCCAGTCCCTATACACAATCACCTGGGAAAAAGCAGAAATCAAGAACCAAGACTGGAATAAAATTTGGGAAGAAAACTTCACGCCTATCCTCGTGCAAGACCGATTCTGGTAAGAGCCGGATTCCATCCCACGATTAAAAAACATCGAACACGAAATCATCATTGACCCGAAAATGAGTTTTGGCACGGGTCATCATGCCACGACTGCTCTCATGCTGGAAACGATCTTAGACATGAAACCTAATTTTTCCGGCAAAAAGTCCTTGACATGGGATGTGGTACTGGAATTCTATCTATCATGGCCGTACAAGCTGGAGCCCAATCGGTTACCGGCATCGACATTGACGAATGGGCTTACAACAACGCCATGGAAAACATTGCCACCAACAACATGAACAATATACGTGTTCTTATCGGGGATGCAACTTTACTAGACGGGGCAGAACACTATGACATCATCTTGGCCAATATCAACCGGAATATATTATTGAATGATATGCCCGCATACGTGAACGTGCTTAATGACAACGGCTACCTCATCATGAGCGGATTTTACACCGAAGATATTCCCGTTATTCAAGCGAGAAAGCCGAACTTTGCAACTAACCTATCAATCCAACAAAGTAAAGACAACTGGACTGCCGTCATTTTCCACAAAAGATAACTTTTGCGGAAAGTTACAGGTTAGCGCAGGTTGTTAAAAAAGAACTTGAAACTTGCCAACCTGTAACTTGTAAACGGCGTAGCCACTATATCTGTTAATATTTTAACAAAGGCTTGCTTTTTCAATTTCAATATGCAATATTTGCATCGTGAAAAACCCAAAAGAAGAATGAAAAACAAGGTATACTAATAACTATAAACAGATGATGTGCATGCAAAGGCTTTTTTGCAGGCTAACGCACTGTTGTCAAAAACTGTCGCAAAAAGCCTGTGTGAATACACGGGCTTTTTTCATGTAAAGAAATAAATGATTTAAAACAATAAATTTATGAACGTATTAAAATTTGAGGAACCTCGGTTGGCTCCGCGCAACGAATTCAAGAAGTGGCAAAATTAATCTCGGATGACCAACCCAAAATTGTCGTTCTTTCGGCCATGTCCGGAACGACCAACACGTTAGTAGACATAACTAACTATCTGTACCGCAATGATAGGCAGGAAGCTTTGACGGCAATCCAGAATCTCGAATTAGATTACCTGATGACCATTAGCGATCTCTACAGTACCGAAGAATTCAAGCACCGGGGACAAGAATTTGTACAAACCATCTTTACTTATTCTCCTGTTCGTTCATCAACAAGGACTTTTACCCGTTACAGGAAAAAGCCGTTGTTGCACAAGGAGAGATCATTTCCACCACACTAATGCACTATTATTTACAAGAACAAGGTATACCTTCCACGCTCCTGTCCGCTTTGGATTTCATGCGTATCGACAAAGACTGTGAACCGGACTATTTTTATATCGAGCAAAACTTAAAACGACTATTATCCAACCCGGCCACGGAACGTATTATCATCACCCAAGGATTCATCTGCCGAAACGCTTACGGGGAAATAGACAACCTGAAAAGAGGGGAGTGACTACTCGGCCGCACTAATCGGGGCCGCGCTCAAAGTGGATGAAATTCAGATATGGACCGACATTGACGGCGTACATAACAGCGACCCAGCGGTACGTGAAAAAAAATACGAAAGCCATTCGTTCTCTATCTTTTGATGAAGCAGCCGAACTTGCCTATTTCGGGGCAAAGATTCTCCACCCGTCGCTATTCAGCCCGCTAAAAAGCCAATATCCCCGTCCGCATGAAAAACACGATGAACCCAAGTGACGAAGGAACCCTGATCACGAAAGAAAGCCCGATCAAAGATTTCAAAGCCGTGGCGGCAAAAGACGGGATCACGGCCATAAAAAGTCAAATCCAGCAACATGCTGCTCGCTTACGGTTTTGTACGGAAAGTATTCGAAATATTCGAATCATGGAAAAACCCGATCGACATGATTGCCACGTCGGAAGCTGCCATATCTCTCACGATCGACAGTACATGCCACTTGGAAGACATCAAAAAGACCTCACGAAATACGGGCACAATCGAGGTCGAAGAATCTCTTTCCATCATCTGCATCGTCGGGGATTGCTCGATCAATAATAGCGGACTCGCGCTCGGGCTCACCGCACTGGAAGATATTCCCCTGCACATGATCTCCCTACGGGGCCATGAACACAGTATTTCTCTACTCGTGAAACAAGCAGACAAGCAAAAAGCACTTGAGGCTCTTAGCGAAAGATTATTAAATAAATGAGTTCATAAACCGACCCACATGAATATAGAAACCATCAAAACATTTCAAACCTTTGAAGACCCCGTTTTACTACTACGACACGACTCTTCTACAAGCCACGCTTCCAAGCCGCCTCCCAAGCAGCTAACGAATATGGATTCAATTTGCATTACGCGATAAAAGCGAATGCCAACCCACATTCTTGACATCATTCAAAGCCACGGAATTGGTGCGGACTGCGTGAGTGGTAACGAGGTGGCTCAAGCCGTAGCAAGTGGTTTTCCTCGGAACAGATCGTGTATGCCGGAGTCGGGAAAAGCGACGAGGAAATCCGGCTGGCTCTTGAAAAAGAGATATTTTGTTTCAACTGCGAATCTTACCCGCAAATAGAGGTGATCAACATGCTGGCCGGAGAAATGGGGAAAAAGCCTCTGTTGCTCTTCGGTAAACCCCAACGTGGATGCCCACCACGCATCATTACATCACCACGGGAATCGAAGAAAACAAGTTCGGTTCTACCTTTACGACCTCGACCACGCCATCACGGCCTGCCGGGAAATGGAACACATCGCTTATCGGACTACATTTTCATATCGGCTCCCAGATCACCGATCTCACGGTATTCCGAGGACTTTGTTTGAGAGTAAACGAAATACAATCCCGCCTGAAAGAACAGGGAATCATTCTCCTCACGTGAACTTCGGCGGTGGATTAGGCATCAATTACGATTGCCCCACGTGGTCTGATTCCCGACTTTGCCTCTTATTTTCAAATTTTTGCTGTTTTCTTCGAGGCCCAGCCGGGTCAGCAACTTCATTTCGAACTAGGCCGATCCCTTGTCGGACAAATGCGGTTCCCTTTATCTCCTCGTGTCCTGTACGTGAAGGAAGGGAAACATAAAAGTTCGTCATCTTGGATGCGGAATGAACGACCTTTACGTCCGGCTTCCTACCAAGCTTTCCACCGGATAGAAAAACTTGACCTCCGTGGGAGAACATGAAAATACGACGTGGTTGGCCCTATCTGTGAATCATCTGATTGTTTCGGCAAAGACCGAACTACCCCTCACCAACCGAGGAGACTTGATCGCCATTCGCCCTGTGGCATACGAGAAGTCATGGCCTCACGATATTCCTCCGAGAATTACCGGGAAGTTACTTTTCCGGTAATTCCCCGCATATTTTCTTTCAATAAAAAAGAAATTATTATCATTTGTAATGAATATTATCGTATTCCATAAATACGAAATATTCATATAAGAGATATTATAGTATGAATTTAATATACGACTTTGATTTAGACACCCCGGATGAATTACTGGAAATTCTAGCTAGAAATTTGCATCAACGAAGATTGGAAAAAGGACTATCAAGAGACGCCCTTTCCAAGCTAAGCGGGCGTACCCACTCCCACGATTGCCAAATTCGAACAGAAACATACCATATCTCTAGCAGCTTTCGTGTCAATGGCCAAAAGCATTAGGTTACAGCAAAGATATTAAAGAATTATTGTCCCGCCCTCTCTACAACACGATGGAAGAGTTGGAAACAATCAATAGAAACAAAAACAGAAAGCGAGTACGAAATGAAATGGACCAATAAACTAAAATGTACTTTATCACGACAGGATGGTGGGAAAACTCTGCATGACCCCGATAATTCATGTTGTGCTTTCCAGTACGACAAAAGAATGGATTGCCACGGATTAGAAATCATCTGTTTTATCGCCAGCCATTGCGAAGAATTGCTAGTTAGCGACTATCATATCCAACTTTGAACAAACCCGCTACAATTTCGTAGTAATGAAAGGGGGTTGTCCCAAAAGTCATTTTATCCTCCAAAACTCCTCCGTCACTTTCGTGCCACCTCCTCTATAAACAGAGAGGATCTGGTGACTTTACCAAAGACAGGAGTATTTCAACTCTCCCTCTGTTTATAGAGGAGTACCCCGAAGGGGGAGGAGTTTGAAAAATGACTTTTGGGACAGCTCCTTTTCTACTTGATACGCCAAAGCTCCCACGATCTAAAACATTTAATCCCCCTATTCTATAAAATATATAATATTTTACATGAATTTTTATCGTATTTTTAATATAACAACTCCATTCAACTCCCATTCATTTCCTATTCAACGTTATTTATAATAAAAAATAAGTTATTATTTTATTGTTTTTATAAATTTGATATATTATCTTACATCGATTTATATTCATATATAAATTACAATAAAGATAGTATCACCTTGTGAACCGGGTTTGGTCACGTTTATAAACCGAACTTGAAAATAAAAAAGTATGGCATCATTAAAAGACTCTCTACTGGACGGCATGTCGGGAAAGCTGGATAAATACATCATTTACCGGGGTGGGTAACGAAACGTTTATCCGAAAAGGCCAAAAAAGGTAAGCAATCCCAAAAGTGAGAAACAACAGATGCAACGGGCAAACTTCCGGGAGCGCAAACCATGTACAAAGCTTTGGATGGTAGTCTGTTAAAAGAAATCTGCAATCTAGCAGCCCGGTATAACGAGAAACGTTCGGGGGTATCACTGGTTCCTAAGGCAAAAACATGAACCTGTTCGGGGCAAACAATTACATCGACTACTCCCCGTCTGGAGTTTTCGGACGGTAGCCAACAATTGCCTTTCGGAAACCACGATGAAACAGACCCAACCCAATGCCGCGGAACTGCATTGACGGATAACTCCAGCTCGATCACTGCACAATCCACCGATCGGTTAATGGTAGCCGTAATATTTGACAACGAACCTTATACCCCAGTATTACAGGAAGATACGAATACCCTACGAAAAGATGGTTACGCACGAGTTACTCTACCAGAAGGCGAATGGCAAACTGCACATCTATACTGTTTCTTCGACGGGATGATTTGAAAAACTTCTCTCCGGAATTCATTTTCATGACGAAATCTTAACACGAAAGTATTATGGCAATTTTTGAATCTACTATATTCGAAAACCTATCGGGAACCGTGGGTAACGTGACCAGCTACAAGCTGAAAGACAAACAAGTGGCAAGAGCGAAAATTTTCTCCCGAAAGACGCGAAGACTCTTCAACAATTAAAGCAAAGAACCCGCATGAAAACCATATCGCTCTTCAAACACCATCTGACCCCGATCTTACCCTCCGGATTCTGCACCTCTTCAAGAAAGGATGCATCCAACCGTTTTTGGCTCTAAACATGGGGAAAGTTGAAGTCGATGACGAGTTAAACGTAACGATTGACCCGCTACAACTGGCCATTTCCGACGGTCCCTTGGCTTTACCGGTAATCGAGGCAAAATTGACCATGCCGGGCGCCGGATCATCTTCCGGTGGAAAAAACAGCCGTTAATGCCTTTACATGTATAAAAAACGACTGTTTATACGGGGCAATCTATGAAACCCAGATGGGACGGAGCCGGAAAGTGATATTGGGAACCAGAGCCGAGGCCGGAGAAACAATCTGGGAGCTGCCTAAAGATTGAATTCCCATCATCTGGTAATTTATGGTTTCGCAACCACCGCAGACGGTCAAAAGTCTTCCCCTACCTTGGGTGTATTGAAAAGTGAAGAGTTGTAACGATATAACCTTCCTGTAAGACCCGTTTTATAAAATTAATCTTTTTAAAGACATAAGGATAACCCTGCCTGATTTTGTGACGTATACGCCATAGAATTTGAATATTCTATTAGTCATTCTTTTCAAGGACTAGCAGAAGATGGTGAGAGGATATGTCAATTCGTAAACTAAACTAATCAGAATAAAATAAAAAAAAGAGACGCTATGAAAAAAAATTATTTTTTATTGGCAATGACTACATTCCTGTTCAGTGACTTTGCAATGCAAGCACAAACAAAAAAAAGAACTACGGGCTAAAAGAAAGGCGCACAGGGAATGCATGAGGATGCACAACAGAATGGTTCGCGTAGCAACAAAACATGATCGCCTACCAAGACGCGGTTAAAGCACTTAAAAGTAACAGTTGGGTATTACAGGCCAACACGTTGTTTAACAATTTCGGGGCAGCCATTCCCGTAACGAACAACTTGAACTTCGTGGCCATGGACAACAATCAAGTTTCATTGCAATTGGCATTCAACGGGTTTAATCCCGACCGAACGGTTTAGGCGGATCACGCTCACCGGCTGGCCTTCCAGCATTAACGAAAGAGTTGACAAAACGGAAATATCACTTACACGTTCAACGTGATGGGCGCCGCTTTATTCGCTCAAGTTACCGTTCGCCTCGGCTACGGGAGTAATTACTCGACAGTAACCGTAAGCTCAAACACAAATGGAAGAGAATTGACATTCTCCGGGAACTTGGTTCCCTACAGCCAGTCAAACATTTTCCAGAGTGGATTCAGTTTTTAAGCAAGCAATTAAAAAAACTCTCGTTTAATATTCAATTACTCAGTCACATTCGTGTGAAAAAAGGGGTTCCATGGGGAACCCTTTTTCATTATAGAAAAAACAAACTTTATAAACAAACCGGGCAAAAGCTTTTTTCATTTTAACCGGGTCAATACATTTCGTATTTTATCGCCTGACGAGGGACGATCCGCCTTGTATTGCATCAAAGTTCCGTCTTTACTGTAAAGCAGGAAATGAGGTATTCCCTTGATGTTCATCATCGTCGCGAATTGATCTCCGGTCACGATATACTGATGACCGTGCATGTTCAATTGTTTCATCTTTTTTTCTTCCATGCCTCTTTATTCGTATCGAGCGAGATGCTGATAAATTCCACCGCCGGATTCTTTAATTGTTTTTCCAATTTCTGCAAGTAGGGAACTTCCTGACAACACGGGCCGCACCACGAGGCCCATAAGTCGACGTAAAGATATTTTCCTCGAAAATCCGTTAGCCTGTGAATTTTACCATCCACGTCTTCCAACGTCACGTCGGGCAAAGCGGCTCCTTCCATGGAATATTTTTTGGATTCGAAATCTTTCACCAGTTTCACCCCTTCTCCCCCTAGATCGACGGTCATGTTTTTCAAACGCTGTAAACCTTCTTCGAAACCATTTTTATAATTATAATCTGTCACGAAGCTCTGTAAGATCAGACGACTCACGGATTCCACGATAGACTTAACCGTAAAGCGCCCTCTTTCAATAGTTGAATCTGTTCTTCCGGGGTCTCCCGTTCTTTCTTCAGGTAATTGAACACGAAGGTATTCGTGTTATAAAAACGCAAAGCCATCGGATCATCCAACACCTCGTAAACCGGGGAATCAGTTCTCTCATACCATCAGGTAATGCCTCGCCATTCCGGGAATAATATACGTCACGCCATCCAAAGCCTGTGCAAAAGATAAATAAGCCTGTATTCGCAGATAGCTCTCCATATTGGCGGGCCGGAGTTCTTCTGTCACGTCATTCACGAGTATGGATTTCACCATGCTATTTTTTATCTCCGCCAATTCTCCCCATCGACCGACTTTTATCCAAGTAAAAAACGATTATAGGTGATCAACGCCGTGTTGTTCCGATCCTTTTTATCCGCGGTCATTTCAGCCCGCCGATTCTTGAATTGAATGTCAAAAGCGACTTTTGTTCCCGGTTCAATATACAATGCCTGTTCGAACGGGCCACTGTTTTGTCCGGTTCCCACGATTCCCATTAAGGTCACAATCCGGGGAGTATCGCAATTCAACAGGAGCGAGAAAAAACCTTGTTTGAGCGTCAACAGTCAAAGAATCTCTTGCCCCGTCAACAATAAATAATTGATACTCCGAATATTCTCCCGGATTCACCGTTCCGGTAATCTCCGCTGGGCCTTTCTGCCTGCAACCGATGGTTGCAAGCAGAAAAAAAACTGATTACATATTTCATTTTACCTTATACATTATTTTTTATCGGCTTGTAGGCCAATTCTTGTAAGAATTGATCAGACGACCGGTTCTCGTGTCGTAGATATAGATATACCCGTTTTCTCGGATTCATCCGAGCGATAAAGCTCCCGCCACTTGGGATTCATCCGACTGATTTCGCCATTGTCGTGATCTCTGCATTCGAAATATCATCAATCGTGGCCCACGATTCAGTCGGGAACGAAGTGGACGAATAGTACCAACGATAAATCTTGTTACCTTCCTTGCGTAGAACAAGCACTGGTAAGAAGGACTGGCCACTTTCGATCCTCTTTTTAAGTACCGGGTTAGCTATCACCCGTTGCACATCACGATAATCGACACTAGCTTTTCTGGTAATTATCATCAAGTTTATAAATCGTGTTACTCAAAGACGTTTTCCATATCTCCCCCGTTCAACTCGGTCAACACAGTAAAGGATGAACCCTTCTCATTTTCAAAAATGGCAATTACATCATGATCTCCATTCCAAATCGGACCAAAATATTGGCAATACTCGGCGGTATAACCATTGTAATAACAAATCGTATGCTGGTTTACATCCCACAGGTAATAATAGGGTTGATACCCCCAAGTAACTGTGTTGAACAGAGGAATAAGTTGAAGTCAAAATGGTATGAGTAAAGAATCAAACCTTCCATACTGGCCAGATTATAAACCTTGCCGTTCTCAGATATAGCAACAGCCGTACGAGCTTCGTTGTCTGGTAACATCATAACCACGGGAAGGAAATCTGAAAACTCAGGAGCCTTCACGATATTCTCCAATTCAAACGTTTTAGCATTGACCACGTAAACCGAAGGATCATTTTTATAGCTGATAAACAACTGAGATAATCTTTTTGCCATATCCGTGGGGGATTTCGGGAATACCTCTCGATTATTCATTGTCAAACAATGAGTTTCAAAATTTCCCATGGTTCCGTCAGCCATCTGACGCATGAAAGAAAGCATACCCGTCCCGTCGCCGCTTTCACTCAACACCGTAATTCCTTCTTCATAAGGAGAATTAATATGCAACTTGAACTCGTAGAACGCACTACTATGCTCGTTACTCACTTTCACCCGCATCGAAGGTTCCCAAATCCTGACAGTCCACGTACAGGACGGACGAATCCGAATAAAACTTGTAATCCATGTCCCACTGGAACGTCAACGGAAGGTCTTTTTCCTTCTGGGTCACATAAGAGTGATGTCAATCACCAGAGTTTGATTTTGTCCCTGTTATACTCTTTCTGTAAACTATTGGTATCAATGGCGATCTCGAGATCCGAACCGTGTCAACAGTCGTGTCATCATCAAAACAACCGATTGCCAATAAGCCTATTAACCATATATATAAATATTTCAACTTCATAATCATCTGTTTTTATTACATATATCATTCATTCTATCAATACGGTTTCGGGATATCATTTCGCCCGCTTTCCAATAATTCCGGGTTCGCGGCGAAGTCATACATCGGGATCAGAATGTTTATTGCTTGGTCGCGGCGTAATTATACTCGTCCATCCACCCGTATTGCCATTTTCCAGATTCGGCCGTACATATCCACCATCCTTTGTAGGTAGCCGGAGCTGTCTGTTTCCATCCCCGGAAATATTTATAATTTAACTCTTATTTCTGTCCCATACCCCAACTTATAATTCAGCCACACTGACTTTGCCAGACCAATCTTTCCATTGGAGGTTCTGATATTGTTGAAAGGAAAGCAATAGACACGGTCCCGACCTCTGCCTCCGGTTCAAAATCATCCGTTGACAGCAAACGAAAAGCCACCTGCCAATACCCGTCACTTCCCCAGATATTTCACGCAATACCGTTACCGGTAACACGCCATTCACGGAATCCGGTTCGATAATTAATTCGGTCGGCAACGTGTAATGTACCTCCCGCCTCTGCCGTAGTCTTGGCAGCCACGGGCTTCCACCTTGAAAGAACGCACCTCTTTAACCGAGCCCCCATGATCTTCACGGGAGTTTTCATCCTTCGTAGGAAGTAATCTCCAGTTTTGTCACCCCGAAAAAGAATACACCACACTGTCTTCTCCTGTAAAATAAATTCCCGTACGGGAAGAATCGAACAACTTGTAATCCTGTTCATTGCAGGAGATCAATCCCATGCCGAATAACACGAACAGGCAACCGGTGAATATATATGTTATGTTTCATATGTTTTCTATTTACCATTTCATCTTCTAAATTCGAACTCTTGTGACGGGATGTCCACCACGTAGATTTTCTTGTCGGCAGTTACGGTCTGTCCTCTACATTAAGAATATCCAGATTCAATCGTTTCATGTGGTAGAAAGATTGTCCTTCCCCTCGACAAATTCCTTATACTGATCATCCGTGATCTTGTCAACGGTCAAGGTTTCAGCCGAAGTCTATCGTCTAAAGCAACTAATCCCCGACTTTCCAACAACTCGTTAAAATAATCAAGAGCTTGATCGTAATTACCCAACTTCAAGGCACTCTTCGGCTGCGATATAACATATTTCGGGTAAGCGTATCATGTTGATTCCGCGATCTCACTCAAGCCGACGGTTATATTCCGTGTTATTCAGCACGTAAGTATCTGTCAGTTTATCCAGTTTCCAGTATTTTATCGTGTTGTTATACGTGTACCATGCACCCCAGCGGTAATCATTCCTTATCCCATTAATCTGGTATAATTGTTGAATATTATTATAACGCATTTCGAAAGAATACGCGGTCTGGGAATTGTGCAGTATCTTTGATCACCGGTTCGGCAAAATTCTTGGAATAAATTCCGAATACCGTTTCCTTGATGACAATTTTCCCGCCAGATCTCCGGCAATATCCGTGTAATCCAACAGGAAAGACCGGGGAGCTTGTATCACTTGCTGCGCGTAATACAAGGCACTATCGAGTGTTCCTTCCGTCAAGGTAAACCCTTGCCAAAGTCGCTTGCACCGCCTGTAAGTTAAAATGGATATTCTGGTCTTTCAGGAAATTAGGTTCGAAGAGGCTGACGCGTACAGTTCATCATCATCTAATAATTGTTCTGCCGACCTTAAATCAGAAATAATCCGCTTGTACACTGTCTTTGGATTTCAGAATGTCCGGGGCAAACAACGAGAACCGAGTTGAATAGGAATCCCGTCAGCACTTTCGTTCACCGTGATTTGCCTGCTGAAAATACGCACAGGTCAAAAATGCATGAAGGCACGCAAACCTAAAGCCTCCTTTATAAATATTGTAAAATTGCATATCCGAAGGAGAAAATTTTTCCAAGTGTTCCAACACGTTATTCGCATAGGCGATATTGGAATACATATCACACCAGATATTATAAAAAGATCTTCCGTCATTATTATATAGTCATATTTTATATGGCTCAACCTCTTCGTTATTTGTAGAGGTATAATATTGAGCCATCAGATCCAAAAGCGGAATAACTCAGATTCTGCCCGTACCAAGTTCGTTGACCCCATCTTGGCATAGACCCCGTAAAGGGCATTCTCAAATCCCTTTGCAGCTTTCAGTAAATCACCTTCCAGTACCTCACCTTTAGGTTGCACGTCCAAAAAAGCTGTCACAGGAACTTCCCCAAGGATTAAGGCTAAAAAGTACCATTATATTTTTAAATCCTATCTTCATAATCTTTCCTTTTTAAAATGTTGTACTAAGCGTGAATTCAAACCCATTACTATATAGATAAGTGGTCCCTCGTTCTATTTTCACGTTTGACCAACGCACGATGTCCGTCAAGTTCACTCCTACACGTAAAATTCCGTACCCCAATTTTGGAACAGATGTTCGGTCTGAATTCGTAACCGAAATTCACGGTTCCCAACGTGAACACATTTTCTTTTTCCACGAAACGGTCTGTATGTTTCGGGTTCGCCCCCATCCTTCAGAATCAGCGATATCCTTGTAGAAAGCTATATCACCCGGATTTTTCCAACGACTGCTGAAAAACTCGTTTATCTGCATTCTTTTTCGGGTCTGCACCCTCCACTTTCGTGGCACGAGTCGTGTTATACAAGTAAGCGCCACATTCATAACGACCTAACAGATACAAGCTGAATCCCTTGTAAAACAAGTTCGTTGAAAAGGTTCCCCGGAATTTCGGTTCTGTATCCCCCCGATCACGAATTTATCATCCGCAGAGTATTCGAAGGTTCTCTCCCCGTTCAATTTAATAAACACTTCCTGTCCTGTTGCCGGATCAATTCCGCGGATTTAACCACTTTCAATGCCGAGGTGGATTCACCTTCCTCGTATTGTGCCAGCGGAGTTTTCGAATCTACCTTATTGGCATCTTCATTCGCTTTCTTCAAGGCACTGTTTATTTTCAAGATCCGGTTCCGGTTCATACTTCCGGTAGCCGCAACTGCCAGTAGAAATCATTTCTCTGCACGAGCATACTACATCTACCTGAAATTCCAGTCCCTTGTTTTCCATCTCCTCGATATTTTCTTTGGCAGAAGTCGTTCCTGGGACGGCGCACGAGGCATCCAATACCAAGTCGGTTGTCTTTTTTCTCAAGTAAACGTCAAACGTGAAATTCAATCGACGATCGCAAAAGACTGATGTCTGTTCCCGTTATAGGAAAGTTCCCGTTCTTAACCTAAATCTTTATTACCGATTCCTTGCGGATAGCCCCGATTCCGTTCAAATATTCCAGATCACCGGAAAAATTGATACATGGTCATCGCTTGGAAAGGAGAGAAATTCCCCTGTGTATCCCAAGCTTTCCCCGGATTTTCAAAAATATCAATCTTATTTGAAGTAATGAAACTTTCGTTATGTATGTTCCATCCTAGCCCGGCAGACCAGAAACTACCGTAACGGTTGTTTGCCCCGAATTTTGACGATCCGTCACCCGATATACCAATTCAGCATAATAACGATTGTTATACATATAGTTTCCATTCACCGAAAAAATCCCAATTCCGTGCTGACGGCCTGTGTTCCCTGTCGGTTTTTTGATCTCGAATAACCAGCGGCCTGTCCCATGAAATTCAACGCATCATCATAAAAGCCCACTCCTGTCAGTCATGGTGGAGGACTCGCTGGTTTCCTTCCGGATTTACACCCGCATTCACACTACAAACTGTTATTATCGGTCTCATCAGGTTGAATGCCCCTGTTAAGGTTCCGGCGTGTGACACACCACTACACCATTTTTTCTGGGTCAAAGAACTTTTTAGAAAGTTCAGTCTCGTCTTTAAAATCTTGAGAATCGGGAGATCTAAATACCTCGTTATTAGAATTTGTTACCGTGATATTAAAGTTTCCCGACAAACGGAACAATTTGTTGATTTCCCAACGAAAATCCGTGGTATTCGAGATGGATTTATCCTTTGAAATATCATAATTACCCAAACTAGCCTCGTACAAAGGATTATCCAAGTTCCAAGAAAGCTTTTTATTATACTCCCCGTACTGGTCATAAATCCGATCATAGGATTCATCTCCACGTATTTAGAAAAGAACCGTAAGGAGATTGCTTGTAATTCCACCTCGCTATAAGTGGTTTTTTGATTCGCCATCGTCAACTTGTTCTGCACGTGATATTCAATTTGAACCCCAAGTTATAACGACGACGGTAGTCCTCTTTCATAACTCCCTGCACGTTATTGAAACGTCCGACAGTTCATAACGAATATTGGAGGCTCCACCATACAAACGCAAAGAGTGATCGTGAGAAAAAGCCGTTCTAGCACGGTTGCGACAACCAATCGGTATCTACTCCCCGCTGCACTTCTTGATAACGCTCGTTATATAATTTATCTAACGCATATTGCTCTCCTTCATTTCGTGATATTTCCACAAGCATCTTTTTTTTTACTTCCAACGTGTACAAACCTGCCAAACGCTCGTATTCCAATTTCTGGGCCGCATTCAGCATATCATAATCTTTCAGATAAGGGAATTGCACGTTACCCGTAAAATTATAAGATACCCGCATACTGCCTTCCGTCAGTTTCTTTCTTTCCACCACAATAACCCACTGGCAGCACGAGACCCGTAAAGAGCCGTTGCCGATGCATCTTTAACACCGTGATATTTTCGATCTCGTTAATATCCAAATCGTACAATTCCTGCATACTGATTTCAACCCCATCCAGCACGATCGTCGGTTGATTCACTTGAGGTCGTCCTATCAGAAAAAGAACTCATACCGCGTAATAATAATTCGGGAACGTGATTCGGGTTAGACCCCAACTCACTTTTTCTACCAGATTCAAACCGGGCGTTAAGGCTGCCAATGCGGCAACCACGTTTGTCCCGGAGATGGTTTTCAACTGCTCGGCAGTCACGCTCTTCACGGCTCCCGTGTAACTGGACTTTGATTTCGTGAAATAACCGGTCACAACAACCTCATCCACCTCGCTCACTTCTTCTTCCATACGTATAGTCATTTCCTATCCAGTTCTACCGGAACAATGGCAGTTTTATACCCCACAAAAAGTAAACGTCAAGTCACCTGAATATCTGCCGGAACCACGATCTCGAACTTACCACTTCCGTCGGAAGCCGCTCCCGTCACTAGAATCTCCCCACTGTTTGGCCACAACGGTCACGCCCGGAAGAGGTTCCCCGTGGGCATCCACCACAACCCTTTTATTTTATTCGTTTTACCACCTGTCCCGCACGGCAACCGGACGGGCGGGACGATGATCATGTACTTGTTTGATCGAAATCCATGTTCGTCCCCTCCAACACTTTACGAAAATAATTCATTCAAAGTATATTTACGAACATCAAGAGTTATTTTTACGATTCACATCCAATTCGTTATTGCTGAACATGATCAACAAGCCCGTCTGTGATTCAACCTGTTCAAATACAGTTTCCAAAGTCTGGTGCTGTTTTTTCGATCTTCACGCTTTGTGCCACAATCTGTTGCTGATAAGCTGAAACACAAAACCGATCATAAGTAGTAATGTTAATCTCATGATACATAAACTTTTTTTACATGGTATTTTCCCGTAACGATACCAAGTGTTTCTCTTTTTCATACTTTTTGTATTTGAAATTAGTACTTTCATGCTTTTGAAAAAAAGCATGAATCTTATTTAAAAAAAGGGAGTATGGCCGTACTTCCTGCTTTTTATTTTTCTTGTATTATTATATCCTTCTGATTTATAATAAATTTCACATTTGTCGTCCGTTCTATCAGACGAATAAATTCATTAAAGTCCATCTTTCCGAATGGCTCCGGTGAAACGGTAGTTTTTACAATCTTCATTCGAGAAAAACAAAATGCACATCATACCAACGTTCCAACTTCACCGTCAATAAGTCCAACGGCATATTATGGAAACGGAACATTCCGTCAATCCATGAGGTATATAGTTTCACGTTTACAGGTTTCACTTCAATCTCTTCATTTGTCGTGTCTAATTCGAACTGCTCCCCTGATGCAAAAGGTATGTCTCATCATGATGTTTCACTTCCACACCACCTTGTTCAAGAGTTACCTGTTCAAAGAATCTTCTTCATAACTGCAAACATTGAAAGAGGTTCCCAATACTTTCACGCTGGAGCGACAAGTACGCACGATAAAAGGCCATTCTTTACTTTTAGTAACATCGAAATAAGCCTCTCCTTTCAATTCAACCACCCGTTCACCTTTTTCAAAGTTCATCGGGAATGTCAATTCACTCCCCGAGTTAATCCACACACTTTCGTTCCATCACTCAAGACCACCCGGTATTCCCCCTTCCGAACCCTCACGGTACTCCTTTGCCCGCTATTCCCCCTTGAATTACCAACGTATTCAAAGAGTCCTTACCTATCGTAGCTCCCCGCTGTTCGTGATATCACGTCCCAGATTTTCGCTTAATTCATATTTCTCTCCACCTTCTAAAACCCAGACGGCTTTCAAACTCCCCGGGGTTATCTGCACTACCTTCTCCGGCTCGGTTCTTACAGGTGATTGTCTAAACAAGAACCATCCAGTCAGCATAATCACTACCGTTGCAGCCACGCTCCAAAAATAGTCAAATGACGTTTTTTCCAACCCGGTCGGGAAGAAAGTTTTGTTCCACATTTTGCCAAGCATCTCTAATCTGAATATCCTCAAATAAACGATCCGCCTGTACCACGGAACCACACTCTACCAACTGGTGAAATTCTTCCTGCAATTCCACGTTCTCTCCAAAGCCACTGCTTCAAAACCTCCCGTTCTTTTGCAGTCAATCCTTTTTACGAGATTTCAAAGCCAATTGTACTATATTTTCTGGTAACATGATGATTTATTCTCCATTGGTTCTATACTTATGACAGGAGAAAAGAAAAATAGATGACAAAATTCGAAGAAAAAATCAAAAAAAATTACACGAAGAGTAACAAAATCGAATATGTTTTTTTCGCTTAACTCGGCTCGTAAAAGCCGCTAATGCTCTCGCCAAAAGAGTTTTTACCGTGGTTGCAGAAATTTCAAATTCTTCTGCGACTTCTTTATGCCGTTTCCGTCCAGCACGATTCTTTTAAAAACTTCCGCGTCCGATCGGGTAAACGATCTACCGCTTTATATAATTGATCAATACGGGTATTCCATTCCGACTCATCAAATATTCATTCTCCAGCCATATCCATGCTCGAGTTGATGGGCTCTGTAAAACACTTTTTTCCCTTCAACAAATTCAAACAATAATTACGCACGGATTGATACAAATAAGGACGCAGACTATTTTTATAGCGTGAAAACGCTTTCCCTCCCAAAACTTAATAAAACTTCTTGTACGGCATCCTCAGCCTCCTCCTGTTGCGCAAGAAAATTCATGGCATAAATACCAATGGCTTATAAAAATGGTGGAACAATAGTTCTAACCCTCGTCGATCTCCTTTTTTCAAGAGTTGCAATATTTTATCTAACTCGTCCATCCATTACACCCCTAAAATCATTTATATAAACTTTATTTTTCTAACCCTATCGATCTCCTTTTCCAAGAGTTGCAACAATCTACGATCCATTATTTCATTTATAAAACTTTACAAATATGTACCTTAACAAACGATTTTTGAAATACAAATTTAAAACACTTGTAAAAGATGCTATTTTTTAATGGCTAATTATTAATACGTTCGAAATTTTTTTAACTTAACAATAAGAAAGTAATCCTCTGAAGATCATTAATTGATCGTTTATTTATATTTCACACCACTTGACTACTACATTCTTATTCTCCAAAAGATAAAACAATTTCTCAGTACTAATATCTATTAATACTCTTCGTATATATATGGAAAAACACACTAAAATGTTTCAAATTCACTCTTTTTATTGACGTAAATCTTCTATTGTTACATTTGTTGGTAAAAATTTATTGGCATTCCTCCATTCATGAATATATCGCGCACGATGGTCGAACTGATAAAAGTATGTTCGGGAGAAGTTAAAAGGAAAAACGGTTTCCACGGAAGAATCATCGCCTTGTTTGCCTGACCAAACAGCACGTTCATACTCAGGAAATCAGCAGCAATACGTAAACCTCGAATAATGAAATTAGCACCCATTTGCTCGCAAAAATCTACAGTCAAACCAGAATAACTCATGACAATAACATTTATCTACATCTTCGAAAACTTTACGAATGATGGCAATCCGGGTAATCCACGTCCAGAAACTCTTTTTTAACCGCATTAATCCCTCACGGCAATAACGATTTTATCAAACATTTTTTTAATCCACGTTTCACGATTTCTTCGTGTCCGATTGTGAACGGATCAAAAGATCCCGGAATATTGCGATTCTTTCCATGACGTACTTATTAAATTTCACCAGAGTTACGGATAAAACATCCGATCTCAAGTTACAAATTAAAATCATATTTTTTGAAGATTCAAAAAATTTGTTAGTTTTTCTCAGATATTTCAGGTATATTATTAGGAAAATTATTTTCTTTTTGAATAGATTTGATCCAGAATTTAAAAGAACACACATAACAATTAATTCTTATAAACATGGCACGAAAAATTACTAATTGAGATCTAACACTTAGAGATGGTCAACAATCTTCATTTGCGACCCGAATGAACCAAAAATCAAGTGGACCGCGTGATTACCTTTTTACAAGGATGCCAAGTTCTACGCAATGGGGTATGGGGAGGAGCTGTTCCCGACTCCGTAATGCGTTATTTGAACAAAATCCTAGGATCGTTAAAGTGAAACGTTATCGGTGATGTGTCCAAATGACCGCCCTCCCAGAGGTCGTAACTTGTATTCGGTTACGCCTTACACAGATGAAAATTATCGAAGGTTTCTGTAAAAAACGCTATCGAATCAGGTTTAGAACTGATGCAGCGAACGATGAAACAACGTGAAATCAAATACGTGAAAAAATATGGTGGTATGGGCAGATTGCGCTGTTTGCTACCAGGCTTGAAAATAATCCAAAAGAAATTGGTTGATGAATAAGTTGAAAGGAAAGAATCCCGAACCCACCGTGTTCACAAACAGATATTATTTTTCTTGAATAAGGCAAAGGCGGAAGCTCTCAGGAGCTGACATGATCTGATCAAGGGATATAAGTGGGCGTTTGATTAGCAGCTCGTATTTCGAGATGATGCAGTTATTCCAAGAGCAATTTAATTTCAGTAGACTTCCATACTCACTGCCTGTACTACCCACGACTGCTCAGGGTTAGGTGCAATCTATTGTCCTGCAGGTTGACGTTGATACCAATATCTGGAATTTCGCAGGCGGTCCTGCTGCTCCAGCTATTGAACTGATTTTACATTTTCTGTAAGAAATTAGGTATCAGGTGGATGTAAACATGGGCTGTTGCTAAGATCAACAAAAGGGATTGCACGATTCTGTAAAAATTGGAAATGCTGTTAAATAATTCCCAAATCCGTTTCAACCGCTTACAGATACACTTCAAGCTAACATTGACAAATTATTCATAGAATGCTATCGCTGCTGCTTGAGGTAACAACGAAGAGGCCTTGCTGAAAGCTTTCTGCCATGCTATCGAAGCTATTTCAACTTCCCGAAACCAACGAACTCGTGAAGAAAGCCGAGGTTCCCGGTGGTATGTACACCAATATGGTAGCCCAATTAAAACAATTGAACTCCATGGAGATTCTGGAAGATGCCATGAAATTAATTCCCCGACTGTTCGTTTAGCTGCCGGTCTTCCTCCTTTGGTAACTCCAACCAGCCAAATTGTAGGCGCTCAAGCAGTGAACTGTGCCTTGGACATCAAGAATGGTAAAACCGATGTATTCTAACGTATCTAATCAATTCGTGGCTTTGGTGAAGGGTGAATATGGAAAAGACTCCGGTGCCTGTTGATCCAGAATTCCGTCTGAAAAATTGCCGGTACCCGTGAAGAGATCCCGTATGATACATCAAAATATCAAATGCAAGAAAATCCTGTTTTTGACCGAATTCTTGGTGGGGTTAAATTGGCAGAACGAGAAAGAAAAGTCCGTTTTGAACTTTTTCCCCGCTGTCATAAAACTTTGACAAACTGAAAAGAAGCTCGTTTACGGCAAATCATAAAGCGACGAAGGCACAACAATCCGTTGAGTTCAAAAAAAAGAAGAAACAGTGCCAGGAAAGAAGTTGGAAGTTCAATGCCGGTAACATCTTCAAGATCCTTGTTAAACCAGATGAGTGTTTTGTAGTGAGGACAAACGATATATTGGAAGCCATGAGAATTGGAAGAAACAGACTACAGAGTGATTACGCCGGAAAAGTAAAAACGTATCCTGACTCAAGAAGGAAAATCCGTTACTGCTGGGGCTAAATTGAATAAGATCGAAATCTCCCATTTATTGGCAATATAACAAAGGGATGGTAAAGTCAATGCTTTACCCATTCATAACAACATACCATAAAATTTACTCCATCATGACAGGAGGTAATATATTAAAAATTCAAACCATTTTTCTCTCAGGATCAACAAGTTAATATTTAGGAAAACCAATCTCTTCCCCATTCTCTGCAATATACTCGTCCAACGTCTCACAATCAGTATCCTCATCTTCTTCCATACTCCATGGAGAGATTTGTTTTACTGACGTAAGCTTGATGGCGACTTTTGAAATCTGCATATCGTTCCTCAATCTCTTCTTCAAATAACATAACTCGGTCAAGTCCGGCATCCCCTCAATTTCACTTCATGTTCCTGCAAAATACCCAGAATAAATTCTGCCGCCCAACCTTACCTAATTCACGTTCCAACACCCAATCAGATGCATGTTCATCCAGTATATGAGTATATTTCATGTAAATGGGGAGTATCTCCCCAATCTTCATATAGTTGAATCAGGTCATTCATCTCTATGTCTTTCTTTTAGCCTTTCTAACACCTCATTATTCATGTCTCTTGATTTATTGTATTCGGGCAGCTAAGATAAAGAAAATAACATTACATCGGCCAGGCAGGAATGTGGTCCAGCAGGTTCCAGGCTCAACACAGCGATACGGAATCGGGAGGTACAACAGCTCTCCGGATCATCCCGTTCCACTCCAATGACGGCATCGGGTGCCGAAACGTCTGTCAAAAGCGTGCCAGAGATCCCACCAACGCTACATTCCGTGCACCGACTCCAACAGACGTTCATGCAAGATAAGCGGCATCGTCTTCCTGTCTGTACCGTTCACGAACTTTATGATTAGCATAATTTTCCCGTACGCCTGCCGATCGACACTCTTCCATTTCGGTAACGGATCCTGTCTTTAAAACCGTTTCTTTGCCTCGCTTTTCATTGCTAGCAATACATCGCTTCATAACGATACAATGATGTCACTCAACGAAATAACGCATTGCATTGTATTCCACGATGCCCGACATTTCATGCATCGTTCCATAGTAACTGCGACCGCCGTCTTTCGTTTATAAATCTCTAGGGAATGTTACATCCCGACGACTATCCTCTTCGGAATACTGGGCGCGTAGATGTTTAGAAGGAGAAAGTTCCATCAATCTCCTCCGGCACCTATCGTCTCCAATATATCCGGTTCTATATCCGGAGACAAGGTGGCAGCTGAAATATGCATCATCAAAATAGTTGTTACTTGCTTCTACCTTTTGTAATTGATAGCCATCAACACTTCATCATTCCTTTATTATCATAAGTACACCTCCTTAAAATCAGGCATAAACAGAATACCACCTATCTGTTGTATATCTTCACAAGCCTTTAGGCGCTGCTTTGGAAATCAGCCTCACCCCCATTCATCCGACGGGCCGTCCACAAATAGAACATCTGCTTTCAATGCTAACGTGGAAGCTTTAGACCAATGATTTCTCCCCGTCTCGAATGCATCGGAAGGAAGATAGTTCAAGCGCATCCTTCAAATCGTCTTTAATTAACGTAAACACTTCTTCCAACGTGGCTCTCGCTTTATGAACAGTGGCTGCATCATATTTTTCCATAGGTTCGGTACGTATCGGAACACCACCCCTCATATTTTAGCCATCGTGAAATACACGTAAGCTCTCATCGCGTGAGGCCTGAGCCAACAACAATTTTCGCGTATCCTCGCTAGAAAACGTGATCTCCGGTACTTTGGTCAAAAATCAAATTAGCCGCATTCACCACAGAATAAAGTCCTTGCCAGCTTGGACCGAAACTGGCACTCAAATCATTCTCCCGGTACTTCATGTAATTATCCGACAATCGCCTCGGATTCCAACGTCTCAGCTTCGCAATTCGCCCCAAATGAAAAAGGTTCTCCACGGATTCTGTCCTCAATTTCACATACATACCGGCCAATCATCCCTGTGCATCCGATTCGGTTTTGCCAAGAGTCACTCGTGATAACACTTGTCGGATCGACTTCCAACAAGTCGCATGCCCCGATGGAAAGACACATTCACCCCAAGGGCTATATGATATAACTCGTGTTCTTAATCTACACATAATACTTCTGTTTTCATGGATTAAAGTGTTATAGATATTCCTGTAATAATGTTCTGGGGAATGGGGATAACGTCCGTTATCCTGCCCACCTTCTTCGGGATTCAGTCCTTTGAAATCGGTGAAATAATGAAGATTATTTCCGTCACGTGAACCCGACTCCGGCAAGACCTATTTTTACGTAACAGACGCTTTGGTAATTCATACGCTAAGGTCATTTCCCGCAAGCAAAGGAAATCACCTTTCTCCACGTAAATATTACAATTTACCGGAAGGTTATAGGATTGATTCCAAATATAACACTGGCATAGATG
>VOFG01003914.1_pt1 | contig 23274 bp, 35 predicted proteins | sample 5384171 | NCBI WGS metagenome assembly VOFG01 (sample SAMN12384726, study PRJNA508395) | human gut metagenome | isolation source: healthy gut F | host: Homo sapiens | reverse complement strand
TAGTCGAGCACCTCGCCCGCTGCGTTGGTCACGCGGAGCGTCACGTCGCTGGCCGTGTTGAACGTCGCGAGCTGCCCCGCTCCGGGCCGCAGCGTCAGTGTGTAGCGGTTTTTCATATCCGCCGCCAGAAACGGTAACGGTGGCTGTCGTTATGCCGTTCAGCGGCACCGAAATGCTCTGGCCGGAGGTGACAGAAGTGTTGTTCACCCGGATGGTATATCCGGCCATGGACGCCGTCGGGCAGACGTTCACGCTGGTCAGGGTATTCAGGATTTGATATGTATAGCTGCTTTGCAGCGGAAGAGAATGCGCCCTCTGCCGCGGCCTGCACAATCTGCTTTTTCCGTCTGCACTCGCGGCTGTCACAGTGAGTGCAGAAAGTGTCGGCAAGCGGTCTAAGCGCAGCGTCAGCGTCATGCGCTGCGTGCAGCTGCCATCCGCCCGGTCGAGCGAAAATACCACCACGTTTCCGTCCGTGCCCGACCGGAGCACATCAGGGATCGATGTGGTTTTGCTGTCTTCGGTAAACGGCTTGTCATACTGCTCGCCGGACGCCCCGGTGTAGCGCACGCGCAGCGCGGCATCCTCCGGCGCGTCCGCGCTGCGGAGCACATAGGCATAGAGCTTCCCGGAAAATGCATCCGGGACCGCCGCTGTCACCGTGTGCGCATCCAGCCGGATGTCCGAATAACGGCCGTCTTCAAAGGCCGCATCGTTGTCGTTTGTCGCGGAGAGCGCAAACGCTGCCTCGTTGAACCAGCTGCCCGTGGGCAGGGTCAGTCCAGTGACTTCCGCCGCTGCCGTGATCTCCCGTGTTACGCTGGCCTCCCGGTTGTCCTTTCGGGCAGTAATCGTATACTTCTGCCCCACCGGGAGCTGCAAAACGCCGTTTTCCGCCGAAAAACACGCCCATATTCATTTTCTGCCGTAATGACGCAGTCCGGCTTCCGAAGCGGATACCGTCACCGGGCAGGTTGTGCCGGTCAGACTGTTTTTTGTAATCCTGAATTGCTTTGGTCAGCTCTGCAGCGCATGCTTCCGCCGCAGCGTCGGAGATCCCGCAATAGGCGGCGAGCGCCTCCGTATAGCATCCCCTGCACCGCAGCGCGGACATCCGCTTCCTCACCCGCACAATCGGCCAGCACCCGCATCAATACCTGCCGTCCCGCGCCAATCTCGCCATCTCCGTCCGCACCGTAAAATGCGAAATAGCTGATGTCCGCAGCCGAATCTGTCAGCGAGCGTTCCGCCGGAACGCTCACGTAGGTATATTCGCTCTCCACGCCCTGAATGGCGGAGACGAAGCCGCTGCCGCCGTCGAAGGTCAGAGATCCCGGCATCGGCCAGTGCCTCGGAGATCGTCTGCCCGTCGGAATAGGGAATTTTTCGCGGAGAAACAAGGAGCGCTTCGGACGTTTCTGCCGAGAAATAGAAATCATTTTTCGCCTTCCACAGCCATCGCGGTGAATGGGAGGCAGGAGAGGAGCATTGCAAGAAGGAGCAATGCGGCAGTGATTCGTTTCAGTTTCATAAGATACCTCCCATCAATAGAGACAATTCAGCCACTTGAGGCGCAGCTTTCTGGACCATTTTGTGTTGGTTTGAGCAAATTCAGAATGGATTCACGGAAATTCCGCATCGATTCGTGCGCTGTGTCGTCCGGCGTTTTCGAGGAAAAGAGCGCCTGTTCGTTCAGGAAGACCATGGCGCGGAACGCGTTTGCGGTCTCTTCACCGAACGTCCCGAAATTGGGCCATACAGCGTCAGCATCGAGCCGCCGCGGCGGTCGAAGCCGAGGGCGGACAGCAGCTTCGCCGCGTCGGAAAACAGGCTGGAAATGGCCTCGGAATTGTCCGGATCATCAAAGGTTTTCTGCCTGTTTTTGAGGATGATATGGTGGCGAATGAGGATAAACAGAACGAACAGGAGCAAAATTCCAACCACAAGTAAAATCCAGAATGCGGGCTTTGTGAGAAGTCCTGTTCTCTGGCCTCCGTCGGGAGTATTGTCCGATTCTTCGGACTGCTCCGCGTCCTGCTGCTCCGGTTCCTGACCTTCGGTAACGCGCGGACCGTTTCCTTCGCCCTCGCCGGAACCCACGGGCTTGATACCGCTCTCGGTCTGCTCCGGCGCGAGGCTCTCCAGTCCGGGCGTCAGCGCCAAAGGCAGCCAGCCGACGCCGTCCTGATACACTTCGACCCACGCTCCGGCGTTCTCATCCGTGACGGAAACGTTCTCGTTTTCGGCGGTTTTGACGGTAAATCCCTCAACATAGCGGGCAGGGATGCCGTAATAGCGGAGGGCAAGCGCGGCGACGGTGGCGTATTGGTAGGTCGTGCCCTTGGCCGTGCTGTCCAAAGGAAGGGACGCATCGCCGCCGAAGCAGGTCTCCAAGAAGGAAAGGGCGCAGAGCTGCGCCTGTTCCTTGGATAACTCACCGGAAAAGTTGAGATCCTGCTTGGTTTCTTCGAGTAAAGCGCCCATTTCGTCCACAAATTCCTGCGGGACGGCGAGGGCGTAGGAGTCGACGAAGTCGCGGTAGGCGCTCTCCATTTGGAGTGTAAGCGTCGTTTGCCTCATTTTGCTGCAACTCGTCCAGAATTTCAGGTAAAATCGCAGAAGAATTTGCAATTACGGTATAGGAATATTCGCGTTCGCCGTTCCAGCCGGAGGTTTTTACAGCGGAGGGCGCAGGAGACGGTTCTTAGCCGTTCCGGCGCTTGTGGGGAGGATGGAGAACGGTTCATATCGATAAAGCGAACAGGCGGAAAGATTTGAGATTTGAATGGTTTCGGTCTCGTATTTTGCGGTTTGTGCGGCAGAAAGTGCAAATTGGGACTGCGGATAGAAGCCGTTCTCGTGGAGCCAATAGAACAGATCTTTTTCCGCCGCGGCGGTTTCGGCATCCAAGGCAGACCATGTGCCGTTTTTGTAAGTATCCCCGACGAAGCCGCGGAGATAGAGCGGTGTCCGTTTTGTCCGAAGTCACGGACAGAATGGCGTCCGTTCCGTCTGACGATGGGACTGGCCTGGTCAGATCGCCCTCCGGCAGAAGTTCGTCTGCTTTTTCATAACGCCAATGATGCAGGGCGTCTTTGGTGGTCTGGGAAAGGCTCTGCATTGTGCCGGTTTGCAGCGTCAATGCGGCAATTCCAAGCACGACCGCGCCGAGCAGCAGGAAGTTGACTGCGGAAACCGTATTTTTCTGCCAAGCCAACAGCAGCAGGGGGATCCCGGCCGATAGGATAAGCCACGGCGTGATGTAGACGAGACCCGCCGCAACGGTGCAGCAAATGAGCAGCACGGAGGCCAATGTCGGAGCTTTGGAAAGAAGGGAGGGCTACCACTGCCAGCAACAGACCGCAAAAGCACACTGGCCAGCCAGAGGCCGGAGCCGTCGGTTTCGGCCAGCGAAAGAAGAATCCCGTTTTCGGCGGCCCAGAGGTCGCGCGTCTCATTCCAGAGCGCGGCGAAGCCGTTCAGAACGTTGCTCGCGCAAAAATTACTATTACAATAAGTATCACGACCGCGGCGGGCAGCAGGACGGCCTCTTTGCGGAAGTGCTTTGCCGCTGCGAACAGGGCAAAGCAGACGAGTCCCGAGGCGAAGAGGCAGGATGCTGCTCAATCCGGTGACGGTGGTGAGCAGGCCGCGAGGGCGCAGAAGATCAGCACTGCAGGAAGAACCATTACGGCGAGATTCGTTTTGAAATTGGGCTGTTTTGGTACTTTCCAACGTGGAGGCCGGATGTTTTCTGTTTCATTGGGCCTCCTAGATGGTCAGCTCGGAGAGCTGGTCGGGATAGTTGGTTTCGGTATAATCTGTGCCGCAGACGAGGGCCGTGAGATGGCCAAGCGTTTGCAAATCAGGGTCGGCGGGCTGTTCACCGCTGATGTAGATGAGGTGGGAATACGCGCCAGCCGGTACGGTCTGCAACAGCAGCTGCGCACCGGAAATTCCAGCTTCGGCCTTGGCCGTGAGCAGACGCGGAAGCAAGGCGATGAGTTCGTCGAGGTCGCGAACGAGATGGCGGATAAGCTGGCCGTTTTCGTTCCAGCAGAGGGTAAATTGGACGGACTGCGCGAGCAGGTTCCGGCAGAGGGACGCGACGATCTCGGCCTCGGCGTCCGTGCGGGCGTTTGTGGATTGGGATTCGGTGCGTTCCCAGAAGAGGGCGGCGGAGCGCGTGATGGGCAGGGAGGCATCTTTCACAATGAGCTTGCCGTATTTTTGGAAAGTTTCCAATGGACTTGGCGCGGGCTGTCGCCGGGGACATAGTCGCGGATCTGGAAAATTTCCGAGAGGTCGGAGCCGGGACGTTCCGTCGAGTAGTCCTCGGCCTCTTCGACGCGCCGCGGAAGAGGGCGTCAAAAGGCAGAGGGACTGCGGGAACGTGTCGGGCTGGACGACGGAGGCGGAGGGGCGTCCGTTTTCGCTTTTACGCCGATGAGGCTGAAGCAGTCGTAGAGACGCACGGAAGCGACCGTCAGGCGGACTCTTCCGCAGAACGGGCTGCCGAATGTCGCGCGGACGGTTTTGTTTTCTTCGGCCAGACGCCGCAGGAGAGGGTCATAGACTGGACTTCCCGTTCAGCTGATTCTCCAAGCGGATGCGGCAGGCGCACAGGCAAATTGGAAAGGGGGACGGGTTTTGGACTGTAACTTCAATTGTTCCATCCTCATTTTTGCGGAGGTTGACCGGCATTTTGGCGGATAATTTCAGCTTTTGGCGGCCAAAAGGTTCAGCGGGAGGCACAAAAGCGGCAGCACGACCATGCAAATTGCCAATCCGAGCGCGATGGGGCTGGCGGTCTGACGGTGAGGACAAGCAGCCCAGCGTGAGCAGGAGCCAGACGAATTTTCGGACCATGTTCATGCTTTCAGCACCGGCATATCCACGGATTTGAGGATCTCAGCGAGGATGTTTTCGGCCTTTTCCTCCATCATGCGGGCTTTGGCCGACAAAATGAGACGATGCGCGCAGACGTCCGGGAAGACTGCCGCGACGTCCTCCGGCACGACGAAATCGCGCCCGGCGAGGAAGGCGTGGGCCTTCGCCATCCGGCAGAGCGCGAGCGCGCCGCGCGGGCTGACGCCAAGCTCGACCATGGGATGCGTGCGGGTCGCTTCGGCGAGGGTCGTGACATAGTCAAAGATGCGGTCGTTGGCCTCGACGGTGCGGGCCTCCTGAATGAGCTGAAGCAATTTATCTTTGGTGACGACGGGCTGGACGCGGTCGAGGGGATTTTCGCTGTGGCGGTCGCGGAGAATGTTGATCTGGCTGCGGTGGTCGGGGTAGCCCATGCTGAGGCGGATGAGGAAACGGTCGAGCTGAGAACTGGGCAGGAGCGTTGTGCCGGCGGAGCCGGTCGGGTTCTGGGTCGCGAGGACGACGAAGGGCGTCGGGAGGTCGTAGGTCTGGCCGTCGACGGTGACGCGATGCTCTTCCATCGCTTCCAGAAGGGCAGACTGCGTCTTGCTCGAGGTACGGTTGATCTCGTCGGCCAGCAGAAGATTGGTCATGATCGCGCCGGGCTTGTAGACGAAGGAATCCGCCGATTTATCGTACACCGAGTAGCCGATGACGTCCGACGGAACGGTGTCCGAGGTGAACTGGACACGGCGGGTGTCGAGGCCCAAAACCTTCGCGAAGGTCAGGGCGGTGGTCGTTTTGCCGACGCCGGGGACGTCCTCCATGAGGACGTGGCCTTGGGCCAGAATGGCCATTAGGATCTTCTCGACGTTCTCGTTCTTGCCGACGATGACGGATTCAATTTCCGTCAAAATGTTTTGGATTTTCTCATTCATCTTGGTTTCTCCTTCTTCCGGTTCCGTGGGAGTTATGGGGTCGGTGGGCTGCGGCGCGCTGCAGTAGATGCAGAGGCCGTTTTCATAAATGGGACTTGCGTGACGGTTTTGCTGCAGATGCTGCAGGTGCCGGTGTGTGTGCCGTCGCCGTTGTCGTGGAAATCTTTGGCGTTGGCCGCACAATCGTGCGGCATATAGCTTCAGACGGAGCACGGGCCGTTTTCCCCGAGGGTATCATGGTATTACGTGCCGTGGATCAGCGTGCAGCCGGAACACGAAATCGTGTGCGTCAGGCCGTCATGGTTGTCTGTTGCGGTGATCGTGCCAGTACAAACCGCATCATGCCAGTTCCCGCAGACCGTACACTGGTAATACTGGCCGTCGCCGATGTAGCTGTGCGTGCCCTCATCCACGTTTTGCTGGCAGCGCTGGCAGAAATGATAGTGCGTTTCCGTGCCATCCATTCGCCACTCGTGAACCTGATGTCCAAGCGGTTCGCTGACTTCTTTCTTCTCCGCGCCGCAGTCCGCGCAGTGCAGCGTCTTCTCACCGGGCTGCGTACAGGTCGCGGTATTGCTGCCGGAAACCTCTTGCCAGCTGTGCGGGACGGATTCTTCAAGGCCGCAGTTTTTACACTTTGCGATATGCTCGTCACCCTCGGCGGACGTATAGACCCAGTCGTGCCGCATCGGCTGGCCGATTTCCTTGCCGTTTTCATCATCGCAGACCTGAATGCAGGTGCCGTCACCGAGATCTTTCCAATGGCTGTTCGTGTGCAGGCACGCCTGCTCCAACCCACAGCTGACACAGGTATAGAGACCAGACTTTGCTTTTTGAAAATTATGCTGAACGGACCAGTCGTTTCCGATCCACTGGGTGCAGTAGCCCACAGAGCCACCGCGGTCAGAGCTGCCGCCGACATCCCAGCCATAAGCCAGCGTAAAGCGGATAGTCAGCACATCGCCGTCCTTGAGGTAATAGTCCGACATGCCATTGCCGGGATAGAAGGTGCTGCCGCCGACGGAGTAGAGCCAACCGGAGGCCATGGTGTAGCTGTACTCCCAAGGCCGTCGCCGGGGTCGGAGAGTTCAATGCCGTTTCGGTAGATGCAGCGCCAGAACGAGGCCAGCGCCGTGCCGGCACCGAAGCGGGCATCGATGGCTGCGAGAATTTCAGCATCGGTGCTGCCATAGTCACGCCAGCTGCCGCTGAGGGTCACGGCAGCGCTGCCAGACAGCGGCAGCTCTCGGAGATAAAAACCGCTGTCAAATGAGCCGTTATAGAGGCAGCGATTTTCCGGCAGGAAAAAAGCTCTCACGAGCCGTTCCGAATGGCTCGCCCGCGTCATAGCCCCAGACGGCCTTAGCCATGGAGTACGAAACGCGCTCTCAGAGAGAACATCATAGGAAATCGGGCCCAGGATACCGCCGCCCACAACGGTGGCGTCGATGTAGACGGTGGCGGTGCCGATCTTCTGGCCCTCTTCGGTGCGTTTGCCGATGAAGTGAATGGTTTTTTCGCCGTAATTGCCCAACTCATCCTCAGCGTAGATGACAAGGATATGCTCGTTACGGTCTCCGGTTTTAGGATTTTCCGGGACGAGGACATATTGCTGCGTGGTGCCGGACTGACTGGTCATGCGGCAGATTGCCCCGTCCAGTGTAACCGTCAATTTTGTGCCGACGCCGCTGGCAAGGATATGCGTGCGGTTGCCTTGCGCATCTTCGCTCAACGCCTCGACGGTCAGGTTGACCGGCTGCTCATTGGTGACCTCCGTCCCGTCTGCCAGATTAGCCGTGATCACGACCTTGTTTTCGCCGCGGTGTTTATAGGGCAGATCGAAAGTAAAGGTGTAGGTTTCGCTGCCGGAGGCGGCGGTGACGGTGAACGTGTTGCCGCCGGTCTTGTTGTCCTTCAGGGTAGCGTGACCGAGCCGGAGACCGCGAGCGTCTCCGTGCGGCCGGATCCAGTCTGATAACATTTGACGGACGAAATGGTCACGTTTGCGGCATCCTCTCCCTGAATTGCGAATTGATAGTTCAGGAGACCATCCGTCAGCTGGTCGTCATAGATGGGTTCCGCGGTGGTGGTTTTGCCGTTTTCACACGTCAGAACGCACGGTTTCGCCGCACCATCCTCTGTGATCGTGTAGGACATTTGCAGAGACACGTCGCTCTGGTAACGGGCGTGACCGTAAAGGTCACATTCTTATCCTTGACCTTTGCCGTGACGAGGATGGTATAGGTTGCGCCGCCCTCGGCACTTTGAAGCTGATAGCTGCCCTTTTCCACGTTCAGGGCCGTGCCGTCAATGGCGGCGGAGAGAATTTGCGCGTCGGAGGCGCTTTTTGCCCTTGAGGTCGAAGCGGTAATCAAAAGGCCGCTGTTGAGTTGGTTATGTTTGATCGTTAGATTGATGCGTTTGTTGGCATCACAAAGTTCATCGCGGCGCGTTGTGGATTTCGTACCAAGTAAATTGGAGCTGTAAATCCAAACCATCCTCATAGGCCAGGACGAAATTGTATCGGATCGTCTGACCGGAAACGCGCGCCGTGACGGTGATGTAGTAGGTCTCGGTGTCTCTGCCGTCCGCTGGGGCCATTTGCAGCGTTCCGGTTTGATTCAATATGCCGGTCTCGCCGTCCGTCGCGCGATAGTCCGCGCTGATGAACTCTGCTTCACGGGCGCTTTCGCCGAGGAAGGTGAATCATACTGAACAGGCCGTCTTGGATGTGTCGCCCTTGATGGTAGGGAGATGGAGCCGTTGGCGCTGCATGTTGCTTGGGCCGGGGCAGTCAGCGTCTGCCAGTTCAGTTGGAGGTCAAGATCGACGCCGGATTCAAGGCGCAGAATGAAGGTGAACTGGACGTCGTTTTCGACCGTTTCGCCCTTCTGGTTCTTCTGCGTAGCCGTGGCCTGCACGGTGAAGATGTAGTTCTGATATTCTGCGCCGTCTAGAAGGGACATGGGCACGGCCCCGCGGGTGTCGATCTGGCTTGGGACTTCGTTTCCTCTGCGAAGAAGGCCCCGGTGATGACCGCATCCTGCGCGTCGAGGCCGGTGAGGTCGAGGCTGTAGGGAAGGTAGCTGTTGTCGAGCTGGGCCAAAGGACGCGCTTGCCCACAGACTGCCCCGGCGCGCAGACGATGGAGGCCGGCTCCGAGCCGTATTTGTACCATGTCAGGGCCGCACCGAGGTCAAGCGGTGCGAGGGGCAAGTCCTCATCCATTTCCCCGTGTTGCCCGCTTCTTCGCCGTCGTCGCCCTGATTGAGTCTGTATTCGTGCCGATGTCGGCCTCGGAATAGTCCGGCTGGGTGGGCTGATCTTGTGGAATGGTTTCGCGCCGTGTCTTGACCGGATTCGTTGTCCGTCTCGTTGGGGTCGGGCTGCTCGACGTCGCCGGTGAGGTCACTCTCGGTGTCGCCGTTCGCCGGAGCCGGAGGTTTCCGCGCCGTCGCCGCTGCCCGCGCCGCCGGGGGCTGCCCGCTTGGAGAACAGTAATTTCTTGGGGTTCGGCTTGCAAAATGGGATTGTCCGGCTCGGCTGACCGCATCCCGAGCAGCGGCAGGCAGATGCTGAGCACCAAAGCGACAACGAGCACGCCGCAGCCCACGGATTTGAGCCACGGATATTTCTCGAAAAGTTTGGTCATGATCTATGTTTCCTCTCAAAATTGGAGAATAGTTCTGGATCTTATGTGCAGTTTATTCGTAAGTTCAAGAACTCCCTTAAACGCACGAATAAGCCGCACGGTTCCCCGCGCAAAGCGCGGGGAACCGCCCAGCTTTGGGTGGTTACGCGATATTCGGTTTTCAAATATCGTTTTGCATCTTACTTTGCGTACAGCGCCATGAAGCGCATGAGGATGGTCGCGACCTGTGCGCGGCTGGCCGTAGATTTCGGGCTGAGCTTATTTGCGCTGCCCTGAATGAAACCGTTCGCAACGGCCCACTGCATGGCTTCGGTGGCGTAATTGCCGACCTGTGCCGCATCCACGAAACCAGTCAGTTCCACGGACTTGCTGACGTCATAGCCCTTCTGCTTCGCGTAGCGGAACAGGATGGCGGCGAGCTGCTCTCGTGATCGCACCGGTCATGTTCGTGCCGTCCGAAATGCCAGCATCCATGGCCCACTTCTGGCCCGCGGCGTACCACGGGGTTCCAGCGGTGTTCTGACCCTCGAGACGGGCCAACATCGTGACGATCATGCCGCGGGTCGTGTCCGCGTTCGGAGAGAACGTCCCATACCAGTACCATTCATGAGGCCTTTTTTCGTAGGCGAACTTCACGCCGGAATAATACCAGCTGTTCGCGTTGACGTCGGTGAACGGGAGGTTGTCCTTACCAGCATCCGGGTTAAACGGATTCTGTGTCGGGAGTAGACGGCGTGGTCGGCGTCACGGGCGTGACGGGCTTCGTCAGGTCTTCATATTTCTTTTTCTGCGTCGGTCAGCTTTTCAGCGTTTCGGCGGGGACGAGTTCCCTTCGCTGCGTCGTTCAGCGCGTTGTAGGGAATCTCTGGCCGCCTTGATGGCGTCGCCGCTGTCGCTTTGTGACCAGGCCAATGGCGTTGATCTTTTGGATCGCCTCATTTGCTGCCTTCTGATCCAGAATGGCCTGATAGGCTTTTCCGCCTCGGTCAGCTTGTTCCGGGTAGCCTCCGGAATCTGCGCCTGCTGCTCCGAGGTCAGGGCATCAAACGCTTCGCGGGCGGCTTTGATCTTGTCGCCGCTGGTCTCATTGACACTGCCGATGGCGTTGATCTTGGACGCTGCGGCTGCGACTGCTGCGTCGGCGACCACAGTTACCTTGCAGATGCCGGGCGCGCACGCTGCTGCCCGGAACGGCAATGTAATAGGTGCCGGGCGCGGCAAAGGAAACGGTGATGCTGCCAGACGCGTCGGTCGTGCCAAGCTCCGTCCATGTGGTGACATCGCCGCTCACACGGTTGAGGTTGGTCGTGTAATAGATCTTCATGTTGGGATTCAGCTTTTCGCCGCGTTCGCCGCTGGCGTCTGCCGTGGCGCGGGCAACGGTCAGCGTCTGCTGCTCACCGCTTGCCAGCGTCAAATCATCCAGAATGGTATCACCCTGCCGGAAATACGGGAAACCAGCCTCCTCATTGTGGATGAAATCCCAGTCTGTGAACATGGCGACCTCGATGGCGTCGCCATCTTCCAGCAGGATCCAGTCTGCCGTGGAGCCCCAGCCCTCGTACATCAGCGGATACTGATGGTTGACGTAGTAGAGCAGGTTTTCGTCATGGCCCCAGAAGTTCGTCATGTACATCGACGTGGCAGAGCCTGTGATCTTCAGCGCCTTATAGGGCTCATCCGATTCGTTATTGCCATACTGCAGCTTCGTATTGACGCTCTCACCGGGTTTGAGTGTATCGTCCAGATACTGATCCTCCAACATCTGGATGAACAGGTGCAGCAGCGTCGGGTGGATGATTGCCTTGCCGTCCGATCGGTCCGATAGAAATCTTCCAGACCATACTCCTTGAGATTGAAGTACTCCAGCGTCACGGGAAGCTGCGCCAGCGTCTGGCCGGTGATAGAGGACTGCAGATATTCGCCGTCGTTCGAGATGGAGAAGTAGACCGTGACGGAATCTTTCCGTTCGGGATCCGCGGCCTTTTCCCAGTGCGCGTAAACGGTGGTGTCCTTGGTGTAGACGTTGTCCAGCGTAACTCTGTCGCCGCCCTCGGCTTCGGTGAACCAGCCGAGCAGCGTATAGCCGTCGCGGCGGGCTGTGGGCATCTTCTCGAGCTTATTGCTCAGCTTGTTGGCCACATATTCGCTGCTGCCGGCGATGGTGCCGCCGTTGGCGTTAAAGGTGACCGTATAGCCCTGGAAGCCGGTCGTGGGCCGACTGCCATCATGTTGCCGGTGTCGTTCTTGAAGTAGATGACGCCGTTTTCGTCGGCGATCGGGCTGCAAATGCAATACTGGGCAAGCTCGCCCTTCGGCTCAAAGACGATGGGTGCGCAGTTTTTCACGGTCGTGACCTTGCCGTTTGCGTCGACCTGATTTTCAGTCACGCCGTCCAGCAGTTCAGTCTGGCCCCGCTTTGTCCCGGATGACACGCAGCGACGCCGGGGGTAGTTGTCCATGAAGTAGACATAGACATCGCCGGTTTCCGCTTCATAGGCCGTGCTCAGCAGGCCGCTGGTCTGCGGATAGCCCTTGGTGTTTGCCGTGTAAGCAACCGTCCAGCTTGTCAGGTCAAGCACTGCGATGTGGTGGCCGGGCCGACAGTGAACTGGCCAGAGCCGGAAAACGCCGACGTAGGCGCGGCCCTTGTGACGACCGGGGTGGAGGTGCTCATGCCGCCAAAGGTTGATGTCTTTGGACGCGTCAGTCTTGATCTTGCCGCTTGTCCAGTCGATCTGCTCGCTGTAGAAATGTCCGCCCTTGGAGGTGAAGTAGACGCGGTCGGTGGCGGCATCATAGGAGACGTTCGAACGGATGTCGCCGACGTAGCCAGTCTTGGAGTCTACAACCTCACCGCTGGTCTTGTCGAAGACAAGCAGGTTTGCGGTCGCGCTGGTATAGCCGCTCTGGCCGTCGTCCGTGCCGACGAGCACATAGTCGCCGTGCGCATATGCGCCAGCCCAGTAGAAGCCGCCGAGCTGCGTATAGGTCCAGAGCGCCTGCTTGGCCTCGGTCGCGGCTGTCGGGTCTTCGTCGTCAATGGTCAGGCAGACAAAGTTGGCCGTTTTGTTCTCGCCGTTCCAGAAGCCGATGTAGACGCAGCCGTCACTGTAGGTGATGGGCGAGTTGGACTGGCCGCCGCGCGGGGTCGGTGTAGACCCAGAGGGATTCGAGGGTTTCGGCGTTGAACGCCTGCACGCGGCCCTTGGACAGGCCGACGAAAGATCATGCCCTCAGCATAGGTCGGCGGGACGATGGCGAAGTCAGAGGTCGCGACCATGTCGCCCTTTGACGATCTCGCCTGTCGCCTTGTCGATCTTCAGGATGTTCGTGCCAGAATAAGCATAAGATATCCGTCCACGATGATGGGGAACCGACGGCGCCGGTATCCATGCCCTTACCTGCGGCGGTGGACCATAAAAGCCCGGTTTCTTCGCTGCTGATACGGGTTGCGGACGCGGTAATGGCCATGTTGTTGTCGTTGCCGCGGAAGCTGGGCCAGAGGGCGTCGAACTTTTTAAGCGTGTTCGGCGCGACGGCCTCGAGCGTCAGGGTGAGCTTGCCGTCCGTCAGGTCGGAAGGATCCGCGATCGTGCCAGTCTGGGACTTGGCCCTTCGCCGCGATCACATAGCTGTAGGTCTTGCCGGACGACGAGACTGTAGATACCGCTTTCAGCGGTCAGCTTCGTGCCTGCTTCGTCGTAGATGCGCAGCTGCGCATCGGCAGCGTTCGTTCAAGCTGGGCAGTATAGCTCTGACTGCGGAAGAGGGTGTAGGTATAGGTGGTGGTGCGGGCGTTTTCACCCTCGCCGCCTGTGACAAGCACCTTGAAGGAGTTGAGACCGTCGAGATCCAACTTGCCGTCCACCAACGCAGGCTCAAAGGTAACCGTCTCGGGATCTGTGTTAGCCGTGGCCTGTATTGCGGTGCTGGGAGTCAGGCTTGTAACGCTGCTCGGAACAGTCAGGGTATAGTTCAGCGCGTCATAGGCAAACGCCTTATCCTGCTCCACACCCTGCTCGGCAAATGTGACGCTCTTGAGCGAGGGGAGAATATTGATATTGAAGGTGTAGGTCACTTCGCGGCCCGTGCTGCCCTCGGGCGGCGTAACCTTGAGGGTCAGGTATTCTGCCCATACCGCATCTGGAACCTTGGGTGTTGCAGAAATAAATAGCGGAGACTGCCCGGAGCTCCACTCAGATCATTGCAGGCGATCTTTCCCTCAATGCTGCCAATCTTCGCGGTCATGGTGGCGTTGGGGTCTGCCGGGACTTGCCCAGAAATGGTGTCAAATTGATACCATGCTTCTGCGTCATAACGGTAAATGCCCACGTATCCTGTTCCGGTTTGAAGTCCTTCACATCGAGCAGGAATCGCTCAGAATAATTGCCTGAGGTGAGGTCTGCCGGATCGCTCGCGCTGCCGATCGACAGGCGTAGCGCAGTCAGGCCGCTGGCGGTGCTGGCCGCCGTCGTTGTGACGACATTCCTGCACACTGCCGTTCTCGGCAGTCACAGTGATGGTGACCGGGCCGTTCGAGAAGTCCAGCTTCGTGCCGGAGGCCGGGATCATCGTGGCGCGGGCGCTGATCGGCAACCATCTCCACCTGTGTCAGATCGGTGCCGTAGGGCAGCGTGAAGCAGAGAAGGTGTGGTTTGCGCCCGCGATCGCACTCTGGCCGTTGAGGGTCAGGGTGAGAATCTTGTTCTCGTAGTTTTTCAGCTTCTCTGTCGCGCTGATAACGGGCAGACCGTTGTTTTTGCCCGCTGCATCGGCGGCCCATGTCGCGCCGCGCAGGGAGATGTTCTGATACTCGTTCAGAGTGCGGACGAAGCTGTTCAGCTTCATGTCCGCCAGCGTCATGGCCTTGGCCGCGTCGCCCGCGTCGTAGTTGCCGACGGCGGGAAGCGTGCCGCTCTGCTGATAGTAGAGGCTGCCGAGGCAAGAGGCCATATTGCTCCCCCGATACATAACCGACCAGCTGACCGGCGCTGAGTTCATCCTTGACCTCACCGTGCGCCACAGTGCCAGCATTGTAGGAATTGAACACACCAAGCTTGTCGGTATAGGGGCTGCTGGTCCGCATCGTGCCGACGAGACCGCCGACGTAGGTGACATCTTTACGACTGTCACGTTCGCTGTCTGCTGCGGTGATCGGGCCGACGTTGTAGCAGTCTTCGATGATGCCTTCGTTCTTGCCGACAAGGCCGCCGACCGAGGAGTCGCCTATGACCACACCGTAGTTGCCGCAGCCGGACATCACGCCGCGCTGTTCCTCTTCTGTATTACCAAACGCAGAAAGCTCCGCCGCAATACCGCCAACGATATTTCCGTCGACGCTGACCGCACCATAGTTATAGCAGTTCACCGCGTTATAGCAGCGACCGCCAGACCAGCGACATTGCCGCCGCCCTTGACGGTGATGCTGCCGTAGTTTGCGCAGTCGGCCATGTTTGCCGCGATCTTGACGAGGCCGCCGATGCTGGCGTTCGCGTTGTCGCCGCTGGTGGTCTGCGCCGTAACAGTGGCATAGCTGACGCAGTTTTCAATTTTGTCAGCCTGATAGGCCAGCGTGCCGCTCCACGACCGGAGCTTGAACGAGCAGGTCTCGTCCAGCGTCAGGTTTTTCAGAACGGACACGGAACCAAACAGGCCCAGATAGCGGGAATCGGAGCTCTGTTTGTCACAGTCAAGGTCCAGTTCGTGATTTTATCGGCCGCCGCCGTCGTAAGTCGCTTTCAGCGGATTCCTTGCACTGTTGTTGACAACAGAGGCCAATGGGCGTCCAGTTGCTGACGCCGGTCATATCGATGTCCGCCGTCTGCAGGATGAATTGTCCATCCATCTTGTCGCCGCTGTTGACCCGCTTGCCCAGCTGATAGAGCGCAACCGCGCTGTCGACAATGTAGGGATCGTCCTCGTTGCCGGTGCCCTTGAATGTGTACGGCTTTTCCGTGACCTTAAAGCTCATGATGAGCGAGAGTTCGCCGCCCTCGATCCCCTGCGCCGGTTTAATGATCAGCTTTGTATCTGTCATATAATTGCCGCTGCTTGTGCCGGTAAGGTCAGCTCGCCGCTGAGTGATGCTGTGCCATCCTCCCAAGGCTGGCCGTCCTTGGTCACGATGATCTCGGGCGCAGTAAAGGAAATGTCCCATCATGTCCACTTCATCGGTAAATGTAAGCATACTTTTTGCAAGATCCAAAGTGCCTGAATACGTCTTTGAGCCGTCCTTCAATGCGATAGAGATCCTGACAATAATCAAGTTTTGCCTCTTTATATCGGACAATTGCATCTTCAAAACAGCCTGTCAGTCCACGGCTCTTCACTTTCTGTGATATTCAGATTCACGATTTGCGGATCGCACCAAATAAAATGCATACTCACCGACGGAAGTGACTGCTTCTGGTACGCTCAAGTGTGTCTGCAATGGCTGAATTGCCACTAAAAACGTTGTCAAATGCGGGTTGCCGATAGAAGTAATGCCTTCTTTAACAGAGATGCATACAACCTCGCTATACTCCCCAAACTCTGGGGTATCCCGAGTCGTAATCTGTCATCGGACCGGTGCCGCTGATGGTCAGCGTTTGGGTTTTCGGCATCGTATCTCCATGTAGCGTTTTCGCCGCAGGAACCGTGCGGTGCCTCGTCCTCTGCGGCCAGCGCGACTGTGGGCAGCATGCCGAGCAGCATGACCAGCACGAGCAGGAGACAAAATTCGTTTTTCATCTTTATGTCCTTTCTCATTATATATTAGATATGTGAACGCCGGAGCGGCGGGGATAGGGGATGGCCCCGGCTCCGGAATTTGTGTCAGAGCCGGGGTTACTCGGCCTCGGGGGCCGGTTTGGGTGTTGACTTTGCGGCCTGCTTGGCCGATTTTGGGCCGTGCGCTTGCGGCGGAACTTTGCCAGCTGCCGCTGGTACTCCTCCTTGAACGCCGCCGTTTTGCGCGGGTTGACGCCCTCCGGGAAGCGGACGCCCTGCCGCCGCAGCACGTCCAGCGTGCGGCCCGTGATCTTCTCGTCCAGCCAGAGGTCCGCGCGGAACTGCCGCCCTTTCCCCCTGCAGCGGGATCTTTCGTTTCGACATGTTGGTTTCTCCTCCATTCCGGCAAATAAAAAAAACAGCCGTTTCCTACGACTGCTCCTGTGGACGATGACATAGACCACAGAGGATCCACTTCCCCTGCGGTTTACGCTCTCGTAGGTCTTCTGACTGATGCGTTCAGGGTCGTCCCAACGCACTCTTTCGGCCTTCTCTCCCCACCATTACAGCAGTTCAATGACCCGCTTTCGCAACCCGCGTCTCCGCGCGCGAAAAGAGTGCTCGCAATCACAGCTACTAAGCCGAAGCGTTTCCGCCCAGCACATATCCGGGATTCTCACCCGATTCCCTTGTTCAGCTGAACAAGAATGCGTGTCCGGTCATAAAACCGGGTCGCGCATTTGCCACAAAAAGCTGCGTATTCAATTTTCAGAAGGAGATTTTGGAATCTGCGCGGCCTGTTTTCGGCCTTTCGGGCCGATTTTTCCTGCCGCGCGATCTCTTTGTTGGCTTTTTTCTTCTCGCGCTTGGCGCGCTTGTCGGCTGTCCGCTGGCGCTCATATTCGTCGCGGAAGAGCTTGGTGTTTTCCACGCTGGGCGTCGGGATGCGGCCGCCGTTTTTCACGCCGATGCTGGCGAGCGCTTTCCCCCAGCTGCCGAAGCGCAGCTCGATGAAGTCGCCGCCGATCACCTCGGTGCGCGCCGGGGCGCGGCCCAGCGCGGCCTGACATCGGGCGAGATACTGCGACAGCCCCTGCCAAGTGTCATTCTGGTGTTCGAGGACGAAGGCGACGTTCTGCTTTGAGAGGGCCACCAATGTCCGCTGCGTCAGAACCTTGCGGAGCGCGGCTTCGTTGGCCTGTGCGGTGCGGTGTGGGTTCATGGCCGCACCTCCCGACAGTTCAGGACGTCCTGCACGATCTTCCGCTCCGCAAAGGGCGGCGGATTTTTCGAGGTTCCGGTTTTCCCGTTCCAGAAGCTGCGGAGCGCATTGACCCAGCTGTCAAAGCGGTATTCAATGTAGTCCCCGCCGATGACCGCACTTCGCCGGGGCGTGCCCCAGCTCGTCCATGCACTTCGCGAGGTAGGTGCTGAGCTGGTCTAAGCTGTCATTCTGGTGCTCGATGATGAATCGGACGTTTTTTGTAGGCGATGACACGTTCTGCGAGTTTCAGAGGCCGCGTCCATAAAAATCCCTCCTATCGTACAAGTTCCGTATGGGCACACTGCGCCCATAACGCAAAAAATGGCGCTTCCTGCTCTCTTTGAACAGTCCGCGCCCGTTTGTACGATAGGTTCATCGTGCTATCGCTACAGTGCATCCTTGCCGAAAAATTCTCATTTCAGCGTGAAGACGGCGAGTATTCTGACTTGCGATCTGGAAATGTTGCATTTCCGCGTCCGCGGCCTACCTTCTCATGTGTCCACACAATGGCGCCCTTTCGGGCAAACAGCTTTGCTGTTTTTGGCCGCAGCCTCGCGCACAGCTCCGGGCGAATGGCTTGAAAACCTTTGTTCTTTCATCCTCGGCTCAGTACCGAAAATTGGCCCGCGACCGGAATTACACGTCTTCAGATGCGTATAAAGTTGTGATTTCGGTGAAAAGCACAAGTGCGCGCAAAAGTAGACTTTTCTTTTCACCTGTGAATTGGCACAAAAAGGGCAAAAAACGTCCATTTTTCGCCTATTTTTGCCAATTTTGAGGTGAAAAGAAAAGTCTACTTTTATTTTCACTTTTTGGGCAGATTTTCCGCCTTTGCCCACTTCAAAAACGTCGTCTGGGATACCCCCAGCCGCTCGGCCGCCGCCCGCGAGCCGAGCTTTTTTGCGCGCCATTCCGCCAGAATTTCGGGGAAGTCCTCGGAGACGGGCGCGGCCTCGCGGCCAAAGTGGACGCCGCGCTCCTTCGCCGCCACGATCCCCTCTGCCTGCCGCTGCCGGATGAACTCACGCTCCGTCTGCGCGACATAGCTGAGCAGCTGCAACACAATATCCGCAATCAGCTGTCCGGTCAGGTCGCGGTTCTGCCGCGTGTCCAGCAGCGGCATATCCAAAATTACAATGGCCGCGCGCTTATTTTTTGTGATAATTCGCCATTGTTCAAGGATTTCTGTGTAGTTTCGCCCCAATCGGTCGATGCTCTTCACGATCAGCGTGTCGCCCGGCCCCAGCCGCCGCAGCATCCGCCGATACTGCACACGTTCGAAGTCTGCCCCCGACTGCTTATCGAGATATACATTTTCAGACGGGATGCCCATTTCCCGCAGTGCTGTAAGCTGGCGGGCTTCGTTTTGCTCTTTAGTCGAAACTCTTGCGTACCCATAAATCTGTTCCATCTTCTTCCCTCTCAAAACAAAAAGCACCCACAAGCGAAGTCCGCTCATGGATGCTTTTTAACCGGCAGAGAGACGCTCCCTGCCGGAAAAAGCTGACCGTTGACGAGGCGGCGCTTTTGGTTCCGCGTGCAGGCGCGTGTCTGACTCATCTCCCGAGGTTGGAGCTTCACAGTGACCGGTTCGCGGGGACTTTCACCCCATTCCGCTTTAAGCCCGTTCCCTTTAGAAACGGACACCTGTACACTTGATTCAGTTGTCGAATGCTGTAAGCCGATAGCGTACAGCCATATTCTAGCGATCATTATTTTTCAGGTCAAGATATGGAGCAGCAGCGGCAGTTCCCTGCAAAACGATCGTCGCTCCCGAATGGGTGTCTGCGTCAATTCTGACACAGACGCCCATTCGGGTGGCGCTTGTTCTGCTCGGAATCTTTGACCCAGCGGATGGGTCAAACGTTCCTCACAGAACCCCACAATTATGGCCTCGTGCCGAGATGAATATTGCGGTACGAGTCTTACCATTCCAAGCGATCCAAGCCCGGTCGAGCCATCCGTTCCCGCGTGCTCCATGACATTTTGCAGAGTTCATGGAGCACTCGAATTTTTACCGTACCTTCGGATAGGTCAAGGCGCTAAAAAGCGGGAGATCCGAACGACTGTGCGACCTGTTTCGCCCACGCTCCAACCACAGAAAAGCCATGTGCTCCAGATCATCGTCCCAGAAAAAAGATGCCCTTCAGGTTATTGGTAACGAGGTTGACCGCCCGGTTGCAGGTATCCCAGAGTTGGTGGTTATTGCTGCCACGCGGCGTGGTGACCTCAATCTGTACGAAGGCCCGGTCAAACTGCGGAAGTCCTTCCTGCACTGCCGCCTCTTGAATCGCAGCATGGATCATACTCCGTGTTGACTATCATCATAATTTAATTGTAAATATTTTCCGAATGTTCTTGAAGACGTATTGACTGTAATCGTAATTCTGAGTATAATATTATTGAGTTATTGCAACGAGGTGTTTGAATGGATTATATTGCTGAACTCGCTGCCATTGCCAAGGAGCATGGCGGTATCATTGAAACAAAAATCGCAGCGCAGCATGGCATCTCAAAAGCAATGCTCTACAAGCTGTGCAAAGAAGATAGAATCCATCGCATTGTCAAAGGGACAGTACATCCTTCCCGATGATATGGAGGATGAACTGCTGTCGATAAGCAAGCGTTCAACACAGATCATATTCTCTCATGAAACAGCTCTTTTCTTACATGGCATCTCGGACAGAACACCCTTTGAACACACAATCACTGCACCGTCCGGATGCATTCCTTCTGCGGCGATCAAAGCAGAGTGCAAAGTGTACTACATCAAGCCGGAGCTGTTTGATCTCGGCAAGACTGAGCTGAAAACACCTGCCGGTAATCTCGTTCCCTGCTACGATCTGGAACGCACCATTTGCGATGTGATCCGCAGCCGTAATAAGCTCGGAACGGAAACCTTTTGGCGGCGCTGAAACTGAACGGCCTGCACCGGGACGCCATCGGCGGGCTTTGCACTGGACGAGAACCTTGCGCCGGGCCAGTGGCGGGAACTTTCGGACGATGAGGTGGCAGAAATTACCAGAGGATGAGGGCCGCTTTTCACCCGATTTCAAAAAAACATCACATTTTAAAGCTAAAATAGTGCCAAGAACCACGCAAAAAAGCACTTTTTGGCCTGCAAACGCCCCGAAAGATAATTTCAACAAGAAAGAATTATCTTTTTGTTGAAATATGTTGCAAAAAGTAAATTCTTTTGTGTAAAATATAGATTGTAATGCAGCGAAATTGGTAAAAATCACAGTCGCTGCCGCTGCGGTTTGCACAAACGAGGAAAAGGGGTAACCATTATGGCCAATAGAGTATTTCAAAGCGTGATCTACCAGATGAAAGATGCGATCAACCGGGTGGTCGGCGTGGTGGATGAGACTGGCGCTGTCATTTCCTGCTCGGAACTGAACCTGATCGGGAAGTGCGCGACGGCTTTGTGGCGGAGCGCCTGACCGCAGGGGACCGCTTTGTGCGCGATGGCTACACCTACCAGCAGTTCTCCAGCGCAAAGCACAACGATTACGCGGTGTTCGTGGAAGGTGCCGACGAGACGGCCGGCCAGTTTGCTGCCGTGTCCATCAGCCTGCAGAGCATCAAGCAGTATCATGACGAAAAAGTTCGACAAGTCCAACTTCATCAAGAACGTGGTGCTGGACAACATCCTGCCCGGCGATATCTACGCCAAGGCCCGTGAGCTGCACTTTGCCACCGACGTTTCCCGCGTGGTGTTCATCGTGCGCGTGACTTCCGGCGGCGACATCTCGGCTTATGATGTGGTCAGCAGCCTGTTCCCGGACAAGCAGAAGGACTTTGTGTTCAACATCAGCGAGACGGATACCGTGCTGGTCAAGGAGATCCGCAAGGGCATCGACCGCACCGACATGGAAAAGCTGGCCGCCAGCATCGTGGATACCCCTGTCCGGCGAGCATTACATCAAGGCCGTGGTCGGCATCGGCACCCCATTTCAACGTGAAGGATCTGGCCACCTCCTTCAAGGAGGCCCAGATCGCCATGGAAGTGAGCAAGGTGTTCGGACACCGAGAAGCAGATCATCCGCTACGACAACCTTGGCATCGCCCGCCTGATCTACCAGCTGCCCACCACTGTCTGCGAGATGTTCCTGCGCGAGGTGTTCAAGCAGGGCAGCATCGAGAGCCTGGATCAGGAGACCCTGTTCACCATCCAGCGCTTCTTTGAGAACAACCTGAATGTTTCTGAAACCAGCCGCGGTCTGTTTGTCCACCGCAACACGCTGGTGTATCGTCTGGAAAAGATCAAAAACTGACCGGTCTGGATCTGCGTGAGTTCGACGACGCTATCGTCTTTAAGGTAGCGCTGATGGTCAAGAAGTACCTGTCCAACAACCCGGCCAAATATTGATGCAACCGCCGCACAGGGTCCCCTGTCCAACCGGCCGCTCGACCCCGATGCTGGCCGGTTCTTTTTGCGTGGAAATGACCCCTTGCAGGCAGAACAGGCTGCCTTGACCATCAAAAATCTTTGATGTCGGAGTAAAAGCGTTCCATGATTGATTTGAACACGGAGTACAAAAGGGCGGACGCCTGGCCCTGAACATCAACTCATGACGACGGCGAATTCGTCTTTCTGCTGGGCCATTCCGGTGCCGGGCAAATCCACGCTGCTCAAGCTCATCCTGCGCGAGGAGCTGCCCACCTCCGGCAAGGTGACGGTGTTGGGCAAGGATGTTGCCCACCTGCGCCGCCGCAAGGTGCCCTACCTGCGCCGTCAGATGGGCATCATCTTCCAGGACTTCCGCCTCATCCCTTCCATGACGGTGTACGAGAACATCGCCTTTGCCATGCATGTGACCAACGCAGCGTCATCCGGGAGCGTCATGGAGTGATAAGGCTGGAGCAAGGTCACCCGACACCCTGTCCGGCGGTGAGCAGCAGCGCGTGGCCGTGGCCCGTGCGCTGGGCCCACAGCCCCAAACTGGTGATCGCCGACGAGCCCACCGGCAACATTGACCCGGAGCTGAGCCTGGAAATGATGCAGCTTCTGGAGCGGGTGAGCAAAATGGGCATCACGGTGCTGGTGGTCACCCACGAGCACGAGCTGGTGCACCGCTTCCATCAGCGGGTGGTCACCCTGAAAATGGCCGCATCATCTCGGATATCCCGGCAGACCTGGAGGCCATTGCGGCCCGCTCTGCCGAGCTGAACGCCTGGAAGGAGCTCACCGAACCGGTGGACGACGAACCGGACGAGCAAAACGATGAAACGAAGGAAAAGGAGGCGGCGACGGTATGAGGATCTCGACCTTTTTCTTTCTGACCCGGCGCGGTGTGCGCAACTTGGGCAAGCACTGGGCTATGACCATTGCCTGCATCGCGTCCCTGAGTGTCTGCATGACCCTGAACAGCTTTGCCAGTCTGGCAGAGGTGAACGTGGACAGCATGGTCAGCTATCTGGGCAGCCAGAACGAGACCGTGGTGTACCTGGACCCTGACTGCGACGACGCCACCGCCACCCAGGTGGGAGAAAAGCTCTCTACCATGCCGGGGGTCAGTGGGTGCAGTATGTGTCCAAACAGGACGTGCTGAACATCTACCGGGGCTATATGGAGGACTATTCCTCCCTGTGGGACGAGTTCGAGAGCGACAACCCTTTAAGGCAAACTACCGGGTCACCATTTCGACCTGAGCCAGATGGCTGCCATGAGCAAAAGATGCAGGCCATCCCGGGGTGTACAGCGTGGCTGCTCCGGTGGAGATGACCAACGTGTTCGTGGAAGTGCAGCAGGCGGTCACCAAGGGCGGGCGGCTCATCGTGCTGGTGCTGATGATCGTCAGCATCATCACCGTGGGCAGCACCATCCGCCTGAGCGT
>VOFG01003597.1_pt1 | contig 23307 bp, 40 predicted proteins | sample 5384171 | NCBI WGS metagenome assembly VOFG01 (sample SAMN12384726, study PRJNA508395) | human gut metagenome | isolation source: healthy gut F | host: Homo sapiens | reverse complement strand
GCTGGTGCCGCATCTGGTAAGCGGATGCCGCATTGCCCTGGGGATGAGCTGGAAAATCCGGAGCGGCGGCAGAGGTCATTGGCCTGCCGGAGCACTCCATCGGGGAACACCTGTATCTGGCGAAGATTTATCTGGAAACGGCAGATCTGTTTGCCTGGACTCTGGTTATCATTCTGGTGAGTGCCCTGTTTGAGCGGATTGTCTTGTTTCTGATTTCCAGGCTTTGTCCGCAGAAAGGAGAGGTGGCGCATGAAACTACAGATCCGTGACCTGTGCAAGCAATTTGATGGCCGTCCGGTGCTGGACCATGTCTCCATGGAACTGGAGAGCGGGCATATTTACTGTCTCATGGCGCCCTCCGGGAAAGGAAAACCACGCTGTTTCGCATTCTGATGGGGCTGGAGTCCGCGGACGGCGGGCAGATTCTGACAGAGTGGGAAGCGGGAGACGGCAGGGAATTTGCTGGGCGTACAGATGGAACGCGTCTGGCAGCAGGTGCAGAGACCGTTTGGAACCGCGGAAAAGCGGCATTATGCGGGATTCGTATTGCGGCGGTCTTTCAGGAGGACCGCCTGTGCGAGTCCTTCTCCGCAGTGGACAACGTCCTTATGACCGCACCCGCATCCATGGGTCGTGCAGAAGCGCACCGGGAACTTCTGGAACTTTGCCTGAGGAGGTTCTGAACCGGCCGGTATCCAGCTTAAGCGGCGGGCAGAAACGCCGTGTGGCCATCTGCCGCGCGCTGTGTGCGCCATCGGATCTTTGATTCTGGATGAACCTTTTACCGGCCTGGACGCGGGGACAAAGGCAGAGGGTGGTCCGTTATCTGCAAAAAAGAGTGCCGGGAAGCTTACGCTTCTCAGCACGCATCAGGAAGAAGATATTGTTGCTCTGAATGGAATTTCAATGACGCTTCCATAAGGGAAAGATGATATGTACAAAAAGGACATGCCTCCGAAACCAGAGGACATGTCCTTTGCCTGTTCATTAGTATGCGATGATTTCGTAGCCGTCTTCTGTGACCAGAACCTGAATTTCCCACTGGGCAGACGGTTTTCCGTCCTCTGTGTATACGGTCCAGTCATCATCCGCGTCCACGAATACATCCGCTTGCCCATGTTGACCATCGGCTCAATGGTGAACATCATGCCCGGTACCATGAGCATTTCGGTGCCGCGCTCGGATACGTAGCTGACCCACGGCTCCTCATGGAACTGGAGGCCAACGCCGTGTCCGCCACATCCCGGACTACGCTGTAGCCGTTTTCCCGACAAATCGTGAATGGCTGCGCCCATGTCACCCAGGAAGTTCCAGGGTTTTACTTCCTTTAAGCCGACCTCAATGCTCTGCCTGGTAATCTCCACCAGGCGGCGTTTTTTTCTCGGGGAGACGTTGCCGATGCAGAACATGCGGAGGAGTCGGAATAGTAGCCGTCTAAAATCGTAGAGCAGTCTACGTTGATGATGTCACCGTCCTAAAGCACGTACGCGGTCGGATCCGGGATGCCGTGGCATACTACCTCGTTGATGGAGGTGCAGACGCTCTTCGGGAAGCCCTCAAAGTTTAACGGAGCCGGGATGGCACCTCGCTTTGTGGTTTCATCGTAAACCCACTGGTCAATTTCCTCGGTGGTGACACCGGCCTTTCCGCCACATAGTCCAGAACCCAAGGCACTTTTGGCCTTGAGCTCCGGAATCATACTGTGCTCCGGCACGATGCAGCCCTTATTCTCGTACATTTTCAGTTTTTCATCGAAATCATAGTGACATTTTTTGTATTTCAGTCCGCTGCCACACCAGCAGGGACTGTTTCTGTCGATCATATGCATGGGAAATCCTCTTTTCTTATTTAATCTCTGTTATCAAGCGTAGCATGGAAATGCAGTTTGTCAAGAGAAAATCCTGCTTTTGAAAAATATCAAATTGAATCTGTTCTTATTTTTTATTTCAGCTTTTTTCCGGTCAGCATTTCATAGCTCTGAAGATATTTGTCGATGGTTTCTGTACGACTTCCTCCGGCAGGGTCCAGTCGTTGCCCGGGTGGGAGGTGAGCCAGTCACGTGCAAATTGCTTTGTCGAAGGACGGCTGGCTGTGGCCAACTTCGTAGCCTTCTACCGGCCAGAAACGGAGCTGTCCGGGGTGAGCATTTCATCGCCAATAACGATGTTGCCGTTCTCATCAGCCCAAACTCAAATTTGTTATCAGCAATGATGATTCCGTGAGCGTACGCATAATCCGCACATTTTTGTAAAGAGCGATGGTGCAGTCACTTGAAGCTTTGCGGCATACTCTGCGCCCTTGCCCGGGAAGTATTTCTCCAAGTGGTCAATGCTCTGTTCGTAGGTGATGTTTTCATCGTGGTCACCAATTTCCGCCTTTGTGGAAGGTGTATGGATCGGTTCAGGCAGTTTCTGAGACTCCTGTAAGCCCTCCGGCAGCTTGACACCGTTGCTTTGCCGTTTTCTTTATAACTTTCCCAGCCACTTCCGGTGATGTAACCGCGGACGATACACTCCAATGGGAGCATAGTCAGTTTCCGGCACATCATGGTCTTGCCCTCGAATTCCGGAGAATGGAAATATTCCGGCATCTCGTTTACATCGGTGGTGATCATGTGGTTTGGCAGGATGTCTTTGGTGAGATCGAACCAGAACTTGGACATCTGGGTCAGGACCTTTGCCCTTGTTTGTTACGGTGTTGTGGAAGATCACATCAAAGCAGCTGATGCGGTCGGTGGCTACCATGATCAGGCTGTCACCATTGTCATAGATTTCGCGTACCTTTCCTTCTTTAACAGGTTTCATCTCTTCATACCTCGCTGTGCATAAAATTTTAATTGTGTAGTTACGGTTGTGGGGACTGTCTGTGCATACAGACAGCTTCTGGTAATAGAATATACGCAAAACAAATAAATAGCAAGCCTTTTATTAAAAAACTTATAAAATTTTTGAGAGGATGCCGGGACTGCTTTACAATTCAGGCTCTGTAGCCTATAATGGGGCATAAGTATGATTTAATGGAAAATGGAGAATATGATGATAGGTAAAATATGGAAGAAACTCGTAAACCGGGGAGACCATTTCCTACCTGATCTTTGGCGTGCTGACTACGCTGGTAGACTGGATCAGCTACTGGTATATGCGCCGCGCCGGGATTGACTACCGGCTTGCAACGGCGGGTTCCTGGGCGGCAGCAGTGTTCGCTTTTGTGACCAATAAGCTGTTTGTGTTTGGCAGCTTTGATCTGCACCCGAAGAAGGTGTGGTCGGAGTTTGTGCCTTTTTGTGGGCTGCCGGGCCGCAACCGGGGTATTCACCATGGTGGCCCATGATTGCCATGGTGGACGGACTGGGGATTAAGCAGGATTTTATCTGCAAGATTGTGGTATCAGCCATCTCTCTGGTGCTGAACTACATCTTCAGCAAGTGGTTTATTTTTAAGAAAAAAAAGAGTAACTGTGAGTGTACTGGAACCGTTACAAAAAAAGAATCGTAAGTAAGGAGCTGCATCATGCAAAGCAGGAAAGTCGCCTGTATTACGAGAGAACTAGAGGATCTGCTTATGATTGAAGAAGAAAGAGGCACACTTCAGAAAAAAAGTGGAAGTGTGGCGGATTTGCTGGCGGAATGGAAACCGCGGTAGCGAAGGTGGAAGCACAGCGGGAACAGGCAGCCGGACAGCTGGCAGAAACGCAGCTGGAAGTACCGGCAGAGCGCACAGCACAGGAGCCTGTGCAGAGAACAGCCAAAGCACCGGAGCAGAAGCGGCCAGAACCGGAACCGGAGGTACCGAGAACAGCGGAACCGGAATCACGGAAAGCAGCCGGAAAGCCGGAACCGAACCCATCGAAACCGCATGGCAGTCTAAAAGAGAAACCGCATCGCGCGACCCGTCAGGAGAAGCGCGCAAGAAGCGCCTGCGCAGGCAGGAACGGGAAGACGAGGGGCTGCTGCACTCAGCAGATGCCCTGATCGCGGCCTTTGCCATCCCGGTGGTCATCATGCTGATCATTTTTTGTGCAGCGCGGAATTTTCCCCTGTTTGGGGAGAAACCTTCCTGCGCACGGATATGTATCACCAGTACGCGCCGTTCTTTTCCGAGTTCCAGTATAAGCTGACCCACGGCGGAAGCCTGCTATACAGCTGGGATGGGGCATGGGCGTAAACTTCTCGGCCCTGTATGCGTATTATCTGGCGAGCCCGGTCAACTGGCTTTTTATTCCTGTGCCCGAAGGGCCTGGTCATTGAATTTATGACCTACCAGATCGTATTAAAGATTGGCCTTTGCGGCCTGTCGATGGCATATTATTTAAGAAAACACTGCCGACCAATGATTTTGGCATTGCCTTTTTTGGTATCTTCTACGCATTGTCCGATATATGGCAGCTTACAGCTGGAATATTATGTGGCTGGACTGCATCATCCTGTTCCCGCTCATCGTCCTGGGGCTGGAGCGGCTGGTGAAAGACGGAAAAGGAATGCTCTACTGCCTGGCGCTGGGGCTGTCCATTCTTTCCAATTATTATATCTCCATCATGACCTGCATTTTTATGGTGCTGTATTTCATAGCCCTGCTGGTGCTGGATGAGGAGATGCACTGGGAGAAATTTGTGGGCCGCGGGTTCCAGTTTGCGGTGTACTCCCTGCTGTCAGGCGGCCTGGCGGCGGTGGTGCTGCTTCCGGAGATTTTTGCCCTGCAGATGACAGCTTCCGGGTGATATGAGCTTCCCGGAAGACCTTTTCCCAGTATTTTTTCCGATCTTTGACATGATCGCCCGCCATATTGGCAATGTGGAAACGGAAATCGGGCTGGATCACTGGCCTAATGTGTACTGTGGCGTGGCAGTACTGATGTTCTTCATCCTGTATCTGCTCTGCAAACGAATCTCCGCGAAGGAAAAGCGGTTTACTGCGTGATGCTGTTATTCTTTTCGCAAGCTTTTCCTTCAATATATTAAACTTTATCTGGCATGGCTTCCATTATCCCAACAGCCTGCCCTTGCAGACAGTCGTATATTTACATTTTCCTGGTGCTGTTTGTCTGCTACCGGGCCTATATGTATCTGCGGGACACACCATGGAAGTATGTGACGGCGGCGTTTGCCGGAGCGGTAGTCTTTGTGCTGGCGCAGAAGCTGGTAACGGAAGACCATTTCCACTTCATCGTGTATTATGTTGCGATCCTGTTCCTGGCGCTGTACCTGGGCGCCATTGCCCTGTACCAGAAGGGGGAACGCTATTACTTCGGCACTGTTTTTACGCGCTGGCGGTTGTTTCCATTGAGGCAGCGGTGAATACAGCGGTGACCAGTGTCCACCACCAGCCGCACGGCCTACACCGACGACAACGCGGCCGTGGAGGAGCTGGTAGATACGCTCCAGCCAAACGATACCTGTTTCCGCGTGGAGAAGGTAACCAGAAAGACGAAAAATGATGGAGCCTGGATGCATTTTCCATCGGTTTCCCTGTTTTCCTCCACAGCAAATGCGGATCTGTCGGAACTCTTAAAAAGCTGGGTTGTGAGAGCTCCACGAACGCTTACAGCATTACGGGCAGTACGCCGCTCATAGACGCTGTTTTCCGTGAAATACGGCCTCTACCCGAAAAAGCCGGAGGATACGTCCATGCGACGGCGATTGGCGAGCAGGACGGCATCTGGCTGTATCAGAATAACGATACGCTGCCGGTGGGCTTTTATGTGGCACCGGATTTTGAGTCCCGCTGGGATCTGGAGACCGGCAATCCGGCGGATGCAGAACAGCCTGGCCGATGCCGTTGGGGCAGAACAGGTGTTGAATCTGGTTCTGGACACCACCACGGAGGGCAGTGACCTGACCTTCACCCCGGAAACAGGCGGTGAATATTACGCTTATGTGGGAAACAAAAAGATTGAGAAGGTAACAGCTACCACCTGGAAGGGCACAAAAACCTTTACCAATGTGGACCGCGGCTATCTGCTGGAGCTTGGCTACTGTGCGGCGGGAGAAGCCGTAACACTGACTGCTGAGGACAGCAAGGAAGAAAATGTGGGCCGATGTTTACCGTTTCTCAGAAAACGGCCTTGGCTCTGTAACAGCAAAGCTTTCCGCACATCCATGGAATTTAACGAGCTGGACGGATACCTCCTTAAAGGGAAGCATTTCCTGTGATCAGGAGGGTTGGCTCTTTACCACCATCCCGTTTGACGCGGGCTGGAAGATTACGGTAGACGGAAGAGAGCAGGAGGCGGAAAGTTCTGATTCCTTTGTGGGAATCTGGCTGAGCGCCGGAAACCACACGGTAAGCATGGAATACACGCCAAAGGGGCCTGATTCCTGGGAACTCTGATTTCAGCAGCCAGTGCCGTACTTCTGGCGCTGATCGCGGCAGGCGGGCATCTGCTTCGCCGGTACCGGGAAGACCTGAAATATGAGCAGGACGCGGAAGCATACGATCCCTATGTGGATGAGGACGGGGTGCCGGAACAAACAGCACCATCCGGTTCTGAAAAAAGCATATTCCGAACACCTGGAAACAGAACAAACGGAACCGGATCATCCGGATGAAAGGGAATGAGCAGCACACCATGCTGTGAAATATGGTAATTGCAAAGAGAATGAGCAGTTGTAACTGTTCAGTAGGTCTGCGCATTCACTGCGCTGACCGTATGAAAACATGGGGGTTGCAGGCAAAATCCCATTGCCGAAGGCAATTTTCAATGGATTTTTGCCCGTAACGTGAGGGTACTGAACAGTTACGAGCAGTTGCGAAATAGAATAATACAAGAAGAGGAGACAAACATTATGAAATTATGGGGCGGACGCTTCACGAAAGAAGAAAATCAGCTGGTACACAATTTTAACGAATCCCTGTCCTTCGACCAGAAGTTTTATCATCAGGACATTCAGGGCAGCATCGCCCATGTGACTATGCTGGCAAAACAGGGCATTGTTTCTGAGGAGGACCGCAAGGCCATCATTGACGGATTAAACAGTATTCTGGCAGATATCGAGTCCGGTAAGCTGGTATTTACCAAAGAACACGAGGATATCCATTCCTTCGTGGAGGCAAACCTGATCGAGCGTATTGGCGATGCCGGCAAGCGTCTCCACACCGGCCGCAGCAGAAATGACCAGGTGGCTCTGGATATGAAGCTTTACTGCCGTGACGAGATCGACGAGATTGATGTTCTGGTAAAGAATCTGTTAGAAGAGCTGTTAAAGATCATGGAGGAAAACCTTGACACCTACATGCCGGGCTTCACCCATCTGCAGAAAGCGCAGCCGGTTACTCTGGCTCACCATATGGGCGCTTATTTTGAGATGTTTACCCGCGACAGAAGCCGCCTGCAGACATCCGCAAACGCATGAACTACTGCCCGCTGGGCTCCGGCGCGCTGGCTGGCACCACCTATCCGCTGGATCGTGCTTACACCGCCCAGCTGCTTGGCTTTGACGGCCCGACCTTAAACAGCATGGATTCCGTATCCGACCGTGATTATGTGATTGAGCTGTTATCCGCGCTCTCCACCATTGCCATGCATTTAAGCCGTTTCAGCGAGGAGATCATCATCTGGAACACCAACGAGTATCGGTTTGTAGAGATTGATGACGCGTACAGTACCGGAAGCAGCATCATGCCGCAGAAGAAGAACCCGGATATCGCTGAGTTAGTCCGCGGCAAGAGCGGCCGTGTCTATGGAGCTCTGATGTCCATCCTTACTACCATGAAGGGCATCCCGTTAGCATACGACAAGGACATGCAGGAAGACAAGGAACTGACCTTTGACGCGATCGACACAGTAAAGGGCTGCCTGGCTCTGTTCACCGGCATGATCTCCACCATGACCTTTAACAAGGAAGTAATGGAGGCAAGTGCAAAGAACGGATTCACCAACGCGACTGACGCAGCTGACTATCTGGTAAACCATGGCGTACCGTTCCGTGATGCCCACGGCATTGTAGGCCAGCTGGTACTGTTCTGCATCAACAAAGGGCATTGCGCTGGATGACATGACTCTGGATGAGTTCAAGGCCATCAGCCCGGTGTTCGAGGAAGATGTCTACGAGGCCATCAGCATGAAGACCTGCGTGGAGAAGAGAACCACCATCGGCGCTCCGGGACAGGAAGCGATGAAGAAGGTTATTGCGGTTTATAAAGAACAGTTACAGAAATAAGAGATAAAATGAATAAGTGGGCTGCCGCAATCGATTTTTGCGGCAGCCCACTTTTGACGGTGCGGGAGAAATCAGGTATTATCTGGAACATCCTGTCTTGGTATATTCTTTCAGCTTCTGCCGCAGCACTGCATCCTCTGGATCCAGAAACTGCCTCAGTTTATCGTAGAGCATTCTTCTGGTTTCAGTGCTGCACGGTATTCCGCCGGGGTGCGCTGCAGCGTGGAGCGGAAGCGGGCGGTCAGGGGTCTTTAAGTCCGGAAAGCCGTTTTTTAACGCAATGTCCGTCAGGTTTTCTTTGGTGTAAGTCAGGTCATTTAAGGCATGCTGGAAGCGCACCCTTGTGAGATATTCATGGAAATTGATTCCCACCATCTGCTTAAATAAGGTAGAAACATAAGTCCGGTTGTACTGGGCGTAGTCCGCCAGGTCCTCCAGGGCTAGTTTTTCTGCGTAATGTTCTTCTACATAGGTCAGCAGAAGGCGCATGGTTGCGCGCCGCTTGTCTTCCTCCGGGATCAGGTTAAGCTGCTGTGGGCCAAATTCGGTAAAAGCGTGACGAGAAGCAGTTCCAGGTTTGCCTTTGGCACTCAGCTGGGCATAGGTGCCGCCGCATTCCAACGCCTGCCAGATCTGACCAGCATAGAAACGGATGCGGCAGAAACGTTCCTCATAACGGCTGCTTTCACTGGAGAGGCAGGAAGGAAACTGATAGATATATCCCTTTTTACCAGAAACTTCAGGGCACTGGCAGGAAAATGCAGGACGAGCGCGCGGGTGCCGGGCTGTCGGCGCATGGAGGCGTGGCCGTTGCCGGGCGCGGTCAGAATGAGGTCGTCCTCGAAAAGCGAGTGCGTTTCCGTGCCGCGGCAGTATTCCTGCGTCCCCTGCAGAACAATGCTGAGAGCTCGTATTCGTCCGGATGCCAGTGATAGCGGTAATTCATGATGGTGTGCGCGAAGCAGCGCAGGTGGATATTTTCGCGCAGCAAATCCATTTCATAATTGGTTCCTTCCATTTTTTACTCCTTTAAAATCCAAATATTTTCCCTGTTATAAAATTCAGAAAAAATGAAATGCCATTTGTGAACCTGATCTCAGGATAGCGGGGAATATGGTTTTGTCAACGATTGTTTTCGCATAAAAACAAAGAAAAAAAGATTGGAAACTGGCAGAACGCACAACTGCGTTAGCGGAAAACCGACAACATGTACAGGGAAAATATTTGGATTTTAAATGAGATGGGAGCGTGGACAGAAAAAACAAAAACAGGAGCGGGAGAGGGAGATCGCAAAAGCTGCGAATATTTGCAGTGACAAAAAAACAGCCTTCTGTTAGGATAAGCATAACGACAACAAGCCCCGGCCCGGGCAGCTAAGAGCTTATGGAGTTTTCAGACTATGATGTTATAATGGAAGGGAAAAAAATGAACACTCAAATGATGATCTGCATGGTGATCTTTTGCGGCAACGCTCATCAGCTATATGCTGAATAAGATTCCAATGTGGCTGACGGCAATGATCTCTCTGACGGCACTGTATTTTTTACCGGCTGTATCGACGCAAATGGAGCAATGGCTGGTTTCTCCAACGTGAATACGATTCTGATGGCAACGATGTTTATTGTGGCATCCGGTTTCCGCCGGACCTCCGTTGTGGATGTAATGTGCAGCGCGATCATGAAGCTGACACACGGAAGTTTTCTGACAGCGTATTTCGGCTCTATTCTTCTGGCAGTTTTGCTGCCGAACTTCATCGCAAGCCCGATGGTTGTCTATGCGATTGTAAGCCCGCTGCTGGCAGCACTTTTTGCGATAAGACAGAGCATAGCCATTACCCAGTACATGTTCCCGGTTATGGTAGTCTGCGTGGCATGCTGTGGTATTCTGCCGCTGTCCACCGCAATTCAGCAGGCCGGACAGTTTACCGGATTTATGGAGTCTTACGGATTTACCGGCATGAGTATCCGTGCCATCGACTTCACCATCGGCACCTGGCCGATTCTGGTTATTGTACCGCTCTGGGCGTTGTTGATCGGACCGAAATTTACCCCAAAAGACTCGGCTGTGCCGATTGAAGCCCTGAGAACAGAAAATCCGGAAAGCAGGAGCAGAAACTCAGCCCGTTTGTGGATAAGGCCGGCATCGTGATTTTCTTTGGCACCATTTTATGCCTGATTTTTTCCAGCCAGCTTCATCTTACGACCTGGTCTGTTGCATTGACCGGAAGCCTCCTCATGGTTCTGTTTGGTGTTGTAGACCAGAAATCCGCCCTGCGTGATATTCCGTGGGATATGCTGATGCTGTTTTGTGGGCGCGCTGGCTCTTGGTACAGCCCTGACAAACACCGGAGCGGGCGACCTGATCGGAAATGCGCTTGCGTCAGCAGTTGGCGGCACTCACAACAACTATGTACTGGGCGCGTTATTCTTCCTGATTCCGTTTTTTACTGACCCAGTTCATGCTGAACCGTTCCGTTTCCGCAGTATTTGTACCGATTTGCCTTCTGACCTGTTCCGCTTTGGGCGCAAACCCGACCGGCCTGGTGCTGTTAGTCAATGCCGGTTCCCTGACCGCGTTCCTGACTCCGATGGCAACTCCGGCTGTACCGATGTGCATGGCAGATGGAGGTTACGACTTAAAAGCAATCTTTTAAGAGCGGCGCTCTGATCACGCTGTTTCTGCCATTTATCTATATCTTTTATACTATGACCGTGTTCCCGGCATTTTAAAGGAAGCAAAGCCGTACGATAAAATAGAAAAGGAGAACTTGTGACAATGAAAATTACAGATGTAAAGCTGCGTTTTGCGAAACATTACCTGTTTGTACAGATTTACACCGATGCAGGAATTACCGGTCTTGGTGAGGCTGGCAACTGGGGTTATCTCCAGGCTACGGCAGCAGCCATTGAAAAATTTGCGGATTATTTAATTGGAAAAGATCCGTTCCGCATTGAAGATTTTTTTAATCAGAATTTCCTGCGTTCCGTGTATTTCCGCGGTTCTGTCATTGTGAGCGCGATTTCCGCGATCGACATTGCGCTCTGGGATATTAAAGGCAAGGCGCTTGGGGTTCCGGTCTATGAGCTTCTTGGCGGAAAGACCCGCGACAAGGTGTGTACGCGTCGGTCATGCATCTGACGGAAGATAAGAACGAGCTGGCAGAGCAGTACCAGCAGCTGAAAGAGATGGGCTTTAGCGCAGCAAAAATCTTCTGCAACGGCCCGGTCAGCGCGCGGATGGCAGGGGTGAGTTTTTCTCCAGCCGCATTGAGCGCGAGGTGGAGAAGGTACGTGTCTGCAGGAAGCGGTAGGAAACGATTTTGATTTCGTGCTGGAGGTGCACTGCGGCATGACACTGCCGGAGGCAGTTGCGTTTGGGCGCGCGGTGGAGCCGTACCATCCGATGATCCTGGAAGATCCGGTTCCGCCGGACAATGTAGACACCATGGCCGAGGTGGCGTCCAAGGTCGGCGTTCCGATCGCGACTGGAGAGCGCTTTATCAACCTGCGGGAGTTTGAAGTGCTGATGGCGCGCCATGCCTGCCAGTATATCCGCCCGGATGTCTGCGCGGTCGGCGGCATTACGACCAGCAAGAAGATCTGCGCTCTGGCAGAGGCACACGATGTGCTCGTAATTCCGCATAATCCGCTTGGCCCGGTATCGACCGCGGCCTGTCTGCAGATCTGCGCGTCCATCCCGAACCTGGGCATTCAGGAATTGCCAGGCTTCTGCTTAAATGGTGCGGAAGATAAGATGGTAAAAGAGCCGCTCCGCTTTGAGAACGGCTGCATGCTGATCCCGGAGGCACCGGGCATTGGTGTGGAGCTGGCAGATGATGCCGAAGAACGGTATCCGCTAATGAGCGCGGAAGCAACGCGGCTCGACGGGCATTTGATGGATCCGTAAAGACTGGTAAAATAATATAGAAAATAAACGAGCCGAAAATCCGCTAAAGTGGATTTTCGGCTCTCGTTAAGTTAAAAGGATCATCCGAGTACCAGGAATACTTCCTGCGTCTGCTTTCCGTGCTGGCGGCTCTGGGCGTGGGTGTCGAAGAAGATATCGACGTGGTTGCCCTTAACTCCGCCGCCGCGATCCTCCGCGGTGTAGATGATACCGTTGATCATGACTTTGCTGCCGTAGGGGATGATGCGCGGGTCTACGGCAATGGTATGGCTGGATCTTGCAATGGAGCCGGTGCTGGTGCGGCGGCCCCAGCCTTCCGAACACTGTTTGCACGGGCAGTAGCCGGTGGTGCGGAAGAAGCCGAGGGATTTTAAGCCGGTGTGTTCATGGCTTTCCTCAGTGGAATTGTTTTTCTGCGGTGGTCTGGGCTGTCTCTCCTTTTACATAGGTTTTCGGATTGGAAAGAGCTTTTGCCGTCTACGGTGCCCTCTACCACATAGGTGCCGTCTGCCAGCGCGTCCCAGTTCATGTTAATGCGGAAGCCATGGCGGCCATTTCCGATGCCGTTTTCTTCCAGGTCAGAGCGGTAGGTGACAGCGGGCTGGTGAAAGCTTTTTACCTGCTCACCGGTTTCTTTATTGGTAATGGTAACAGTAACCGGAACTCCGGTGTTTGGCAGGGAAGAATCCCAGCCCCAGCCGACAATGGTATTGCCTTCAAAGTCATCGAAAGAGCCATCCAGGTCTGCTGCCAGGGCCGTGAAAGCACCTCCGATGAGAAACATTGCTGTAATCAGTAAAGTTGCGAGAGTCGTTCTTTTTTTCAACATAAGATCATTCCTTTCTTTTTCCAAATTTGTTACAGAAACTGCCCTGCGGAAAAATGAAATATTTGATTCACATAAAATAAATATATGTAACAAATTTGTAATATATGAACGATAAGACCTTATTTTACATGATTTTTTCTGATTTGTCAAGGAAAAAACGAAAAGCGGGGCCGGGCATACAGTTTCCAGGCAGAGAAAACGAGACCGGAACAGAACGAAAAAATGCAAAGAATCACAGAAAAAACACAGATTTTTTCGGGTAAACCTCTTTGACAAACGAGGTGGGGTAAAGTATATTAATCACAGAATGTTAGCACTCCTTAATGATGAGTGCTAACAAGAACAAAAAGGAGGCGGCAGAATGGAACTGGATGATCGTAAAGTTACTATATTAAAAGCCATCATCAAGACTTATCTGGAAACAGGTGAGCCGGTGGGTTCCAGAACCATTTCCAAATATACCGACCTGAAGCTGAGTTCCCCAACCATCCGGAATGAGATGTCGGACCTGGAGGAGATGGGTTACATTCAGCAGCCACATACATCGGCAGGAAGAATACCTTCCGATAAGGGCTACCGATTCTATGTAGACCAGATCATGCAGGAGAAGGAGCAGGAGGTCACCGAGGTCAAGAGCCTGATGATCAAACGGGTTGACCGGGTGGAGCTGGTTTTAAAGAAACTGGCACAGCTTCTTGCCAACAACACCAACTACGCCGCCATGATCAGTGGCTCCCCAGTACCATCAGAACAAGCTGAAATTCATCCAGCTGTCCCAGATGGAGGAGAACAAACTCCTGGTGGTCATCGTGGTGGAGGGAAACCTCATCAAGAATGCCATGGTGAACGTACCGGAGCCGGTAAGCCAGGAAGATATCCTGAACTTAAACATTTTGTTTAACAGCGCGCTCAATGGCCTCACCATTGAGCAGATCAATCTGGATGTCATCACAAAGCTGGAAACAGCAGGCCGGTGTTCACAGCCAGATCGTGGACCTGGTACTCAACGAGGTGGCCGGAGCCATCCGGGCCGACGAGGAAGATCTTCAGATTTACACCAGCGGCGCCACCAACATCTTTTAAGTATCCGGAGCTGAGCGAGGGCGAGAAAGCAAGCCAGCTGATCAGCACCCTGGAACAGAAGGATAAGCTCCAGGAGCTCATTGCAGATGTAAACGAGTCGGAAGACAACAATGGAATCCAGGTTTACATCGGAGACGAGACACCGCTCCAGACCATGAAGGACTGCAGCGTGGTCACCGCCAATTATGAGCTGGGCGAGGGCATCCGCGGTACTATCGGTATCATCGGGCCAAAGCGGATGGATTACGAAAGGGTACTCAGCACGCTGAAGCATTTAATGAAGCAGCTGGATGCCACTTATAAAAAACGAAGAGAGTTAGCGCTGGATTCACAGCGATAAAGAAAGGCGATAAACCATGAGTCAGAAGGAAAAAAGAAATGAACCAGGGCGCTGCGAAAGCTGAGAGCGAGAATCTCGAGGCTGAGCAGGTTCAGGCAGAAAACGGTGAAACCTCCGCAGGAACCGAAAAGCAGGAGGCAGAAACCAAAGAAACTGAGAAGGAAACCAAAGAGAGCAAAGCCAAAGACGCAAAGAAGGATCCGAAGGATGCTCAGATCGAGGAACCAGGACCGCTTAAAACGTCAGATGGCTGAGTTCGATAACTTCCGCAAACGTACGGAAAAAGAAAAGGCAGCCATGTATGAGATCGGAGCAAAGGACATCATCGAGAAGATCCTTCCGGTGTTAGACAACTTCGAGAGAGGTCTGGCAGCCGTGCCGGAGGATGAGAAGGGTTCTTCCTTCGCCGAAGGCATTGAAAAGATTTACAAGCAGTTCGTGAAGACTCTGGAGGATGCCGGAGTGGAAACGATCGAGGCAGTAGGTCAGCAGTTCGATCCGAACCTGCACAACGCAGTATGCATGTGGAGGATGAGAAGTATGGCGAGAATGAAATTGCCATGGAACTCAGAAGGGCTACAAGTACCGCGGCAGCGTGGTACGCCACAGCATGGTTCAGGTAGCAAACTAAAACCGGCTGTAATACTTAGCGTATTATCAAATATTTGTTTGAATAGAGTAGGAGGAAAACATCATGAGTAAGATTATTGGTATTGACTTAGGAACCACAAACAGCTGTGTAGCAGTTATGGAGGGTGGTAAACCGGTAGTTATCCCGAACCAGGAAGGTTCCAGAACCACACCGTCTGTTGTAGCATTCACCAAGACCGGCGAGCGTCTGGTCGGCGAGCCGGCAAAACGTCAGGCAGTTACCAACGCAGACAGAACCATTGCTTCCATTAAGAGACATATGGGTACCGACTATAAAGTAGCCATCGACGGCAAGAGCTATTCTCCCCAGGAGATCTCCGCTATGATCCTGCAGAAGTTAAAAGCAGACGCAGAGGCTTATCTGGGCGAGACTGTAAGCGAGGCAGTTATCACAGTTCCGGCTTACTTCAATGACGCACAGCGTCAGGCAACCAAAGATGCAGGTAAAATCGCAGGTCTTGATGTAAAACGTATCATCAACGAGCCGACCGCTGCGGCACTGGCATACGGCTTGGACAATGAGAAAGAGCAGAAGATCATGGTATACGACCTGGGCGGCGGTACCTTCGATGTATCCCTCATCGAGATCGGTGATGGCGTTATCGAGGTTCTTTCCACCAACGGCGATACCCACTTAGGTGGTGATGATTTTGATAACCGTATCACCCAGTGGCTGATCGATGAGTTCAAGAAAACAGAGGGTGTAGACCTTTCCAATGATAAGATGGCACTGCAGAGACTGAAAGAGGCTGCTGAGAAGGCAAAGAAAGAGCTGTCTTCCGCAACCACCACCAACATCAACCTGCCGTTCATCACAGCAACCGCAGAGGGCCCGAAGCATATGGACCTGAATCTGACACGTGCAAAATTTGATGAGTTAACACATGACCTGATCGAGAAAAACTGCGATCCCGGTACAGAACGCATTAAAAGATGGCGGCGTAACCACCGCTGAGCTTGGCAAGGTTCTGTTAGTCGGCGGTTCCACACGTATGCTCGCAGCACAGGAGAAAGTAAAACAGCTGACTGGCCATGAGCCGAATAAGTCCTTAAACCCGGATGAGTGCGTAGCCATCGGTGCAGCTATCCAGGGTGGTAAGCTTGCAGGCGACGCTGGCGCAGGTGATATCCTTCTTCTGGATGTAACCCCGCTGTCCCTGTCCATCGAGACCATGGGCGGTATTGCTACCAGACTGATCGAGAGAAACACCACCATCCCGACCAAGAAGAGCCAGATCTTCTCTACCGCAGCTGATAACCAGGAAGCAGTAGATATCCACGTTGTACAGGGTGAGCGTGAATTCGCCCGCGACAACAAGACTCTTGGCCAGTTCCGTCTGGACGGTATTCTTCCGGCAAGAAGAGGCGTTCCGCAGATCGAGGTTACCTTTGATATCGATGCCAACGGTATCGTAAATGTATCTGCAAAAGACCTGGGAACAGGAAAAGAGCAGCACATCACCATCACCTCTGGCTCCAATATGTCCGAGGCCGATATCGATAAGGCAGTCAAAGAAGCTGCTGAGTTCGAAGCTCAGGATAAGAAACGCAAAGAAGCAATCGACGCAAGAAACGATGCAGACTCTATGGTATTCCAGACCGAGAAGGCATTAAGCGAGGTTGGTGATAAGATTGACGCAAACGATAAGGCTGCTGTTGAGGCTGACTTAAACGCACTGAAAGAAGCCATCAACCGTGCTCCGATCGACAACATGACCGATGCTCAGGTTGAGGGACATCAAGGCTGGCAAGGAGAAACTGATGAACAGCGCTCAGGCATTGTTCAGAAGGTTTACGAGGCAGCTCAGGGTGCCGCAAACGCACAGGGCGCAGCCGGTGCACAGGGTGCAGGCGCAGCAGGCGGCAACGCAGGCGCAAACAACAACGACGATGTCATCGATGGTGACTTCAAAGAAGTATAATAGACAGTAACGTAGAAGGAAAGCATCATGGCAGAGAGTAGAGATTATTACGAAGTCCTTGGCGTTCCGAAGAACGCCGATGAGGCTGCTTTAAAAAAGCATATCGTGTTCTTGCCAAGAAGTATCACCCGGACAGCAATCCGGGTGATGCTGAGGCAGAGCGCAAATTTAAAGAGGCATCCGAGGCGTACAGCGTCCTTGAGTGACCCGGAGAAGAGAAGAAAGTATGACCAGTTCGGCCATGCTGCATTCGAGGGGCGGCGCAGGCGGTGGTGCCGGCGGATTCGGCGGCTTCGATTTCAACGGAGCTGACATGGGAGACATCTTCGGCGATATCTTCGGAGACATTTTCGGCGGCGAAAGAAGCCGCAGCAGCCAGTACAATGGCCCCATGCGCGGTGCCAATGTAAGAGCTGCGGTCCGCATTACCTTTGAGGAAGCCGTATTCGGCTGCGAGAAGGAAATCGAGATCAATACAAAGAAGAGTGCGCAACCTGTCACGGCACCGGAGCAAAGCCTGGCACAGCACCGGAGACCTGTAAGAAGTGCGGCGGCAAGGGCAAGATCATCTACACCCAGCAGTCCTTCTTCGGTCAGGGTACAGAATGTCCAGACCTGTCCGGATTGCGGCGGCAAGGGCAAGGTCATTAAAGAGAAATGCTCTGACTGCTATGGAAGCGGTTACATCACCAAGAAGAAGAAATTCAAGGTCACCATTCCGGCCGGCATCGACAATGGCCAGAGTGTACGCTGTGCAGGCGGCGGTGAGCCTGGTGTGAATGGCGGCGAGAGAGGAGACCTCTTAGTCGAGGCTGTGGTATCCCAGCATCCGGTATTCAAGCGTCAGGATGTGAACATCTTCTCCACCGTGCCGATCTCCTTCGCTACGGCAGCCCTGGGCGGTCCGATCCGCATCAAGACCGTAGACGGCGAGGTAGAGTACGAGGTCAAGGCAGGAACCCAGACCGACACCCGCGTCCGCTTAAAGGGCAAGGGAGTACCGTCCTTACGCAACCGCAACTTACGCGGTGACCATTATGTGACTCTGGTAGTACAGGTACCGGAGCGCTTAACCGAGGCGGAGAGAGAAGCGCTTAAGAACTTCGATGCTGTGATGCACGGAGAAGTTCCGGCTGAGACAAAGCATAAGAAGAAAGGCATTTTTGGAAACAAGTAAAGGTCTTTCAGAAACATAAAGAAAGCCCCACAGATGTTTATCTGTGGGGCTTTCTTTGCCAAGCATCAAAAAACGCGTCAATGACGCGTTTTCTGCTGGTTGCAACCCTAATTTTTAAGGTCTTTTTGAAAATGGTCTTGCCCGGGAAAAAGAAAGCGCGGCGGGTGTGATAGAGTGTAATGCATCAAAGGATTTCGTAAATAGTTTGATTTGTGATTGGTTTTGCCTTGTTTTCTTTTTACCGGAACAGGACTCTTTTCATCCGTTCATAAGGTTAATGCAGGAGTGGACGGTTTTATTGCATGGAAATGAAAAAAAAATTTCGAAAAGAAAATGCGCATGAAACGTGCATCCGCGGACGGCGGGTATAATGCGCAGGTTGTGAAACGGATAAGTTTAAACTTATAAGCATAACAAATAATACTTATAAGTAAAAACTATAAATGTTAATAAGTGAAAAAAACTACATATTCCTCGACTAAAAATTAACAAAACAAAATTCAGAAAATCCAGACAAATTCCAGTGAAATTCCGGCAGAAACCAGATTCCAAACCATCCAGGAAATGTGTCGAATACAACATGTTTTTTACAAAAACAAAGAGGCGGTTTCCCCTCTGCTAACATCGTCGGTGAATTAACAAAATTCCGGTCAAAAACTGTGAATCTGCCCTGCTTTTCAAGGAAAAACGATTGTTATATTGTATACAATATGTAATTTTGATTGTCTGGAACCGCGAATTATGCTATACTGACCATGATGGCAAAACGAGAGATTTTGTCGATAGCAAGTTGAAAATGTATAGAAAGAGGGTAAAGGAAAATGGGATTGGCTACATTTAAAGGCGGCGTTCACCCTTACGAGGGCAAAGAACTGTCCGAGAACAAGCCGGTACAGGTCCTGATGCCGAAGGGAGATCTGGTGTTCCCGATGTCACAGGGAATCGGCGCGCCGGCGAACCCGCTGGTAAAGAAGGGCGACAGAGTCCTGGCTGGTCAGATCATCGGTGAAGCAGGCGGATTCATCTCCGCAAACGTAATCTGCTCCGTATCTGGTACGGTTAAAGCGGTAGAGCCGAGACGTGTTGCCAGCGGCGGCATGGTAAATTCCGTTGTAGTTGAAAACGATGGACAGTATGAAGCAGTAGAAGGCATGGGCGCAGACCGTGACCCGGCAACCTGTCCAAGAGGAGATCCGCGATATCGTAAAAAGCAGCCGGTATCGTAGGTATGGGCGGCGCTGGTTTCCCGCACCAACGTAAAGCTGTCTCCGAAGAACGAGGATGCAATTGAGTACATTCTGATCAATGGTGCAGAGTGTGAGCCGTATCTGACATCTGACTATCGCTGCTGCATGATGGAGGATCCGGAGAAGATCATTGGCGGTCTGAAAGTGGTTCTGCAGTTCTTTGACAAAGCTAAGGGGGCGTGATCGGCATTGAGAACAACAAGCCGGAAGCAATCAAAAAGATGAAAGAGTTAGTAAAGACGAGCCGCGCATCGAGGTATGCGAGCTCTTAACCAAAGGGCACCCGCAGGGTGGTGAGCGTTCCTTAATCCCAATACGCAATCACCGGAAGAAAGGTAAACTCCTCCATGCTTCCTGGCAGATGCAGGCTGTATCGTGGACAACATTGGTACTGTTATCGCAATTTACGACGCAGTATGCAAGACCACTCCTCTGATCGAGCGTGTCTTCACCGTAACCGGTGACGCCATCGCAGATCCGAGAAACTTCCGTTCAAGATCGGATCCAACTACCCAGGAACTGATCGAGGCAGCAGGCGGCTTCAAAGACTGAGCCGGAGAAAGTCATTTCCGGTGGTCCTATGATGGGCTTTGCCATGTTCGATTTAGACGTTCCGGTTATCAAGACCAACGGTTCCGTCCTGTGCATGACCAAGGACCAGGTGGCAGCAAATGTGGAGACTCCGTGTATCCGCTGCGGTACGCTGTGTTTCCGTGCCCGAGCCACATTGTTCCGGTTATGATGATGAAAGCAGCATTAAAGGGCGACTGCGATACCTTTTAAGAAGCTCAACGGTATGGAGTGTATGGAGTGCGGAAGCCTGGATCTATGTCCGGCGAAACGTCCTCTGACCCAGGCTTTCAAGGAAATGAGAAAAACGATTGCAGCCAACCGCAGAAAAAAAAAAAAAAAGCACAGGGGGGAAAAACCATGGCTAAATTATTTAACGTATCTTCATCCCCGCATGTGCGGAGTGAGGAAACTACCCGCAGCATCATGATGGACGTCGGCAATTGCCATGCTGCCGGCCACCGCTTTCGGTGTATTCCAGTTCGGCCTGCATGCCCTGCTCGTTATCATTGCTACCGTATTTGCCTGCGTAGTCAGCGAGTACGCATTTGAGAAAGTAACCAAGAGACCAATTACCATCAGTGATTTCAGCGCCGTTGTAACCGGTATGATCCTGGCTTTAAACTGCCCGTCTGAGATCCCGTTATGGATCCCGATGCTCGGCGGTGTGTTCGCCATCGTGATCGTAAAACAGATCTACGGCGGTCTTGGCCAGAACTTCATGAACCCGGCACTGGCTGCAAGATGCTTCCTGCTGATCTCCTTTTGCAGGCAAGATGTCTTCCTTCACTCTTAGATGGCGTAACCACCGCTACTCCTCTGAACGTGATGAAGACTGCATGGAAAAAGGCGAGTCCAACCTGGATGTTATGGCGATGTTCATTGGTAAGATTCCGGGAACCATCGGTGAGGTTTCCGTAATTGCCCTTTTAATCGGTGCAGCTTACCTGCTGGCGAAAAAAGTCATTTCCCATCCGCATTCCCGTTAACAGCATCCTGCTCTCGCAGTATTCGTATTCATCTTCGGCAGACAATCTGAACTTCGTTCTGGCTCACATCTGCGGCGGCGGACTGATCTTCGGTGCCTTCTTTATGGCAACCGACTATGTGACCAGCCCGATCACCCCGAAGGGACAGATCGTATTCGGTATTCTGTTGGCGTTCTGACCGGAACTGTTCCGTCTGTTTGGTGGTTCCGCAGAGGGTGTTTCCTACGCAATCATCATCAGCAACCTGCTGGTTCCGCTGATTGAGCGCTAACCCTTCCGGTAGCATTTGGAAAGGAGGGCAAAAAGCATGAGTAAAGGTGGATTTATGAAGGATGCCTTCGTTCTGTTCGGCATTACCTGGTAGCCGGCGCATTCTGGGCGGCGTTTATGAGATGACAAAAGATCCCATCGCCCAGCAAACCGGCAGCGAAAAAGGCGCATCCGTACCGTATTTGCAGACGCAGAGAGCTTTTGACGCAGGTGACCTGGCAGACAAGATCCCGAGCAGCAAACGAGGAGATCGCAGGCATTGGTTTTGGCAAGGTAAGCGTAGATGAGGCTGTTACCGCAAACGATGCTTCCGGCGCAGCAGGGCTATGTTGTTACCGCTACCTCCAACGACGGTTTCGGCGGCGCATGTCACCGTTTCCGTAGGTATCACCACTGACGGTACCGTAAATGGTATCGAGTTCCTGACCTTAAATGAGACCCCAGGTCTTGGTATGAATGCTCAGAAGCCTGATTTCAAGGATCCAGTTCGCAGACAAAAAGGCAGAGCTTCTCCGTAACCAAAGACGGCGCATGCTTCCGATGATCAGATCAACGCAATCAGTGGCGCAACCATCACTTCAAGAGCAGTCACGAATGCGGTGAATGAGGCAGTTATTTTGTCAGATAACTGCCTGGCAACCAGTAGGAGGTAGGAAGTCATGAATAAATGTATCGAACGTTTATACAACGGTATTATTAAAGAGAAACCCGACCTTCGTCCTGATGCTTGGTATGTGTCCGACTCTGGCTGTTACCACCATCGCCATCAACGGTATCGGTATGGGACTGTCCACAACGGCGGTTCTGGGTTTCTCTAACCTTATTATTTCCGCACATGCGAAGATTATTCCGGATCGTGTACGTATTCCGCATACATCGTAATCGTAGCATCCCTGGTTACCATCGTTCAGTTACTGCTTCAGGCCTATGTACCGAGCCTGTACAGCGTTCACTGGGTATCTACATCCCGCTGATCGTTGTTAACTGTATCATCCTGGGCCGTGCAGAGGCATATGCAGCAAAGAACGGCCCGATCGAGTCCGCATTCGATGGTATCGGTATGGGCCTTGGTTTCACCGTAGGCTTAACCTGTATCGCAATCGTGCGTGAGCTCATTGGCGGTGGCTCCTTCTTCGGCATGGAGATCATTCCGGAGGACTTCCATGTAACCATCATCGGCCTGGCACCGGGCGCATTCTTCGTACTGGCATGCCTGACCGCACTGCAGAACAAGTTCAAGGCACCGAGCGCAACCAATGGTTCCGTACCGCAGTCCACTCTGGCATGCGGCGGCAACTGCGCAGCCTGCAGCGGTTTCTGCATGTTCCTCTAACCACTCTGTCCTGGAAGAGAAAAAAAGCAGAAGAGCTGAAGAAAGCAGAAGAGGGCCAAGAAGGCAGCAGCTGCAGCGGTTCTGGCTAAGAAGCAGGCAGCAGAGGCAGCCAGGCAGCAGCTGAGGCTGAAAAGAAAGACGAATAGGAGGGACAGGTAGATGAAAGAATTAATTTTATTATTGTCGGATCTGCTCTGGTTAACAACATCATCCTGAGCCAGTTCCAGGGCCTGTGTCCGTTCCTTTGGTGTTTCCAAGAAGGTTGACACCTCCGACTGGTATGGGTGCAGCCGTTATCTTCGTAATTACGCTGTTCAAGTATTGCTACGAACCTCGTATACTCTCTGGTGCTGGTTCCGCTGCACTTAGAGTACTGCAGACGATTGCCTTCATTCTGGTAATTGCAGCACTGGTACAGTTCGTTGAGATGTTCTTAAAGAAGAGCATGCTGCCTGTACTCCGCGCTGGGTATTCCTTCCGCTGATTACGACCAACTGTGCAGTTCTGGGTTCTGCCCCGACCAACGTACAGAAGGGTTACAACTTCATTTTCAGTGTAGCAAACGGATTCGGTACTGCGGTTGGTTTCACCGTCGCAATCGTACTGCTGGCAAGCATTCGTTGAGAGTATTGAAGACAATGACATCCCATACAATTTCCAGGGTTCTCCGATCGTTCTGATTACCTCTGGTCTGATGGCGATTGCCTTCATGGGCTTCTCCGGACTGATTTAATGGGAGGTAGTAGAATATGACAGGTTTGCTTTTTAGCGGCAGTTGTCATCGGTGCCATCGGTATCATTATCGGTGTGCTGCTGGGAATTGCCAGTGAGAAGTT